>UZAT01365701.1_pt1 | contig 16897 bp, 21 predicted proteins | sample 2160861 | NCBI WGS metagenome assembly UZAT01 (sample SAMEA5138306, study PRJEB28736) | viral metagenome | reverse complement strand
TCCCACACCACCCAATAAAAATTCCCCCCGGCGCTCACACCGGGAGGAATGCCCACGCGATCTGTGGGGAGGGGTTATGCTGTCACTAGGAGGTTTTCCAGTTCGTTCATGATATCCCACTCATATAATTTTGTTCCCGTGAGAATAGCGTAAGCATCAAGCAAGCCTCTGCAACGTCCGGTATGTTTTTCAGTAGCAGCCCAAAAAATTTGAGCCATTTCTTTATCGTTCTCGTTCTCACATTTAATCATCATGTCAAAATTTGCATTGCTAGCCTGATAATGCTCTTGCGCGACTTCGAGGATTTTAACTAGTTCTGTCATTTCCGTTTCCCTTCTGCTAGGTGTTTTCCTGACATCACATATACTATAGGAAACTATTAACACTGTCAATAATTATTTTCGGGAATCATCGGCACTATGCACAATGAGCCACAATAGCAGTGCAGAAATAACCAAACAATCGATTATGGACAAACTTCTACAGATCATCTACTTCGCTCCAATGCCTAACGCGCCCGTGGTACTTTTTCAGCTTAACATCACCGTTAGGCGATACGCGCATGATGTAGACAACATCACCGGGCGAACTGCTACCAAGTGAAACGAAAGCATTGGCGAACAACGCAACGCAAAGCAACACGAACAACAGCAGACCGACGAAAACGACAATGAACACTTCCATTTAGCAACCATCCAAACCAAGCATGTTGTTTACAATGCATTGAACATGGTCATACGTGCCAACACCGTAAGCGCTATCAAGTGCGTTCTTACGGTTCCAACCATCGCCCCATTTGCCATCAATGACTTCTTGCGCAAGTTCTTCGCAGCTTTTAGGCGGTAGCTTGTCTACATGTTCTTGATCTGATTTGCACATGGCGTATTTGCTCCATCCTTCTACATCCATATATGCAATGTTTCCATCCAAAGACCAACCGCTCATTTCAAGCGATGATGTGAATTGCCACATGGCTACGACTCTGAACGGGTAAGTGTTATAAGGCATTTCATCATTCGTCCATTCGGTATAAGCCATTGGATACCCGGCAACCCATAACCCGCACTTATCCGGTATCCAAGACCCCTCATATTCGCCGCAACGCGACGCAGACAGGTAAATTATGCACCAGATACCGCTCAGCTCGTGCAGGCGTTTAATGAACCTCTCGCACCATTCAACATTGCTATAGTTCGAGGTTTCGTAATCGAGAATAGGTATGCCATGCCCGAAATAGTTCTTGCACGCTTCGAAGAAGAATTCTGCTTCTTTCTCCGGTTCGTTCTCACGTGCGAAATGGTAGAAACCCCAAAGCATGTTTGCATTGATGCATTTCTGAACGAAGCCATCACAGCATGGATCTACATAACCAATGCCCTCCGTGGCTTTCGCAATGCAGAAATCTATTGCATGGTTAACCGGGTTGAAACCGTCTTGCCAATTCGAAACATCTACACCGCGCATTATTGTTTTTCCTCCTTGTCCTTGTCTTTGATAAAATCAAGGATATACGTTAGTGTCGTGTTCATTTTGGTTAACGCTTCCGTCATTCCCTTCCGTTCATCCGAGTGGCGTTGTTCGTCCTTAATGCGGTTCTCTTCCGTCTGATGATGCATCCATGCCATGTAAACGCACGCGACAATCGGAAATCCAACGCTACCTATCGCATTTAGTATCTCTTGCTCCATGGTTAATCCTCTCTAGGTCTGCCAACGGTCCTGGAATCAGCATACAACAGAACATCATCACGACGGAACATGTATTTATCGCCAATGATGAAATGTGGTATCACATCATCTTTTATGATCTTTGAAATTCGCGCACGGGTAACGCCGAGTATTTCAGCGGCTTCGACGCTGTTGATGATGTCGATTTTCGCGAAAAGCCTATCATCTACCAAGAAGCGTTTCGACGGGGCATTATACCCGATGCGCATGTTTTCGCCTGTGATGGGATTCTGCACTATCAAGCTACCATCTGCACTTTTCAACGCTTCGAACGGCAACCCCGTGAACGGGCATGTAAGCGTTATCCTTTTCATGTATATATTGACCTCCTTAAAATTATTGATACTGTATACGATTATAGCTTAAACGTAACGAAAGGGGAAATAAAATGGTAGCGCCATTGGTAGCAGCCGCAGCACGTGGAGCGGCTAGAGCAGCATCTAAGACAGCGGCGAGGAAAGCAGCATCACGCGCACCGAAAAAAGGTGATGTGTCTACTAATGCACGCAAGCGGTATTACCGTGCATCTGAGCGTTACTTGAAGAAAGCCGAGGAAAGCAGCGGTGCAACCGCATCACGCTATAGGCAATTGGCACGCCAGAACTTTGAAGATGCATTAGCGACGTATGACCCAGCGAACACTCAGAAATACAGCAAGCCGATTCAGCGGCTAGCAGGCGAATTCGGTTACGACCTAGAGAAAAGACGCGAGTTGCCTAAAGACGGCACGTTTTTAGATCGTGAGCTAGAACGTCGTAAGCTACGTCAAACACAAGCAATTGGCGAATCATCGAGGGTAAAGGAATCTTCATTAGCGGACGAATCTACAAGGCGCGAGCGTGAAGCGCAAACGCTTTTCAGGTCTAGCGAGATAGGCAGGCGCATCATTGGCGGGTACGTTGACGTGTGGCGCGATGAAGCGACCGTGATAGATGAAGTTACCGGAGAGAGAAAAGTAGATACCCGGCGCATATTCTCAGCGCTTTACAAGTATTTCGGAGTTGATAACTTGGCAGATCTGGTGGAGAAGGTGGAGAACGAAATCGGCGAAACCCTTTACCGCATGGGAGATGATGACGAAATCTATGAAGTCGTGAAGCTTCAAATTCAAAACAAAGTTATCGACAACACCCTATACGAATAATGGAGGGGCGCAAACTTTACCGGATAATAGGCGCATACGATAGCGAGACGACGAATCTAGATCTGAGCGGCGAGAAGATTGCATTTCCCATATTGCACCAGTTGGGAATTTTGGACGGTACACCGCTCGAAGAAGTTGACGCGCATAACGTGGAGCAGGTGACGCATATAGAGTTATATCGTCATTCCGTAGACCTGTATAGCCGCTTAGATGAAATCGTCGAAGCTGATAGCGCATACGTGCCTGTTATCTTATGTCATAACTTATCATTCGACATGTACGGCCTATCACCGTGGCTTTCGCGTCATGATGTGAGAGTGTTGGCGAAAAGCGCCAGAAAGCCAATTACGTTCACCGTGAACGGCGAAAGCGGTAAACCAGCGCTTGTGATATGGGATACGCTCATTTTCACCCAACAGGGATTGGAGCGCATGGGCGTAGATTGCGGTTACGAGAAAGGCGTGGGCGAATGGGATTACGACCTCATACGCACGCCAGACACGCCGCTAACGCCTGATGAATTGGATTATGCGAAACGTGATATCTACACGTTGCTTGCGTGGTTCGGTTGGTGGATAAGGCGAAACCCCGACATTGAACCGTCGCGTTTAGGTCTTAACGTCGTGACGAAAACGGGAATCGTGCGGGAGCGCAGGCGCGTTCGTTTCGACAAGCTGAAAGGCAATGGGCAAAAGCAGAACGTAGGCCGTTATTGGTTGTACCGCAACCGCAGCGAAGCGCCGAAATCAGATGATGAGCTGTTCACCATGTTAGCGTGTACCCGTGGAGGGTTCACGTTTTGCGCTAGCAAAAGCGCGTCTGTTCCGTATGACGTGAGCGCATCAGATGATGTGATTCTAGGCTACGACGCGACTTCTCAGCACCCGGCGCAGTTGGTGAGCCATAAGTACCCGATTAACTTCAAAGAACGCTCAAGGGAAGTTCTCGAATTGGCGTTCGAGGTAGTGGGAAAAGTGCCGTTAGCGCGAATCTTGAAAATGTGGGTCAAACCGTTTCCAGTGGCTTTCAATGCTTGCTTCGAGTTCGAGAATTTGCGTCCGAAGCCCGGCACGGTTTTCGAGAAGTTCGGCATATACCCCATAGCATCAGCGCGTTACAAGACCGAGGAACAACGCAGGCAGGACGAGAACAACGGCGATAAAGCGGCCTACGACAATTATCTAGAGCAGCGTAGTTACTGCGATACATGCGTTAACGCGAAAAGCGCGTTCGGGAAATTGATTTCAGCCGATTACGCGAGACTCTACATTACCGAGTTGACCGCATGGGAGATACATCAATGCTACGAGTGGGATAGCGTCAGGGCGATACATGGTTACGAGACGGGGCGATTCATCAGACCTTCCGATATGGAGGTAATAAGCACCATGCAGTTTTACAAGGCTAAAAACGCTTATAAAGTTGCGAGGGACGAATACTACAGCACGCAGACTATAACCAACGGCGAAGAGCTTAAAGAGTTGGGTATCGCGCCCGCGATTGTCTACAGCATGGAAAGCGGGTCGTTGTCAAGTGGAGACGTTGAAGCGACGTACCTCTCATTGAAAGCAGATCTGAACGCGATTTTCGGCATCAACGCATCGAACGAGTATAGGCGGGATACCGTGCTATCGAGTAGCGGCATCGAGTATCAGGGCGAATTCGGCATCTGCAACCAACCCAAAAACCCCAAAGTCTGGTATCAGTTCGGCCAACGCATCGTGGCATGGTCTAGAATCGCTCAAATGTGCGTTATGCAGTTAGTGGAGCCTTACGCGAAAGCGATAATCAATGGCGATACTGACTCAATTAAAATATTAGTGAGTGAGTCAGACCGTGCCGACATAGACAATGCATTGAAACGCCTGCATGATGGCATAGACAAGGCTAAAGACGATATATGCTCACGTGTGAGATATGCATATCCGCGCTATTATGATAGCCTGGATGAGATAGGCCATTACGTTTGCGAATTCGCGGTAGATCGTTTTTGCGCGTCCTGGAACAAGGCATATTGCACGCAGTCACCCGGCAAGGACGGAAAACGCCGTTTCGCATTCACGTTAGCTGGAATTCCGACACGCAGGCGCGAGAGTAAGAATCAATGTTTCATCGGAATAAACGGGCTTGCAGATAGGTTGTACGCGCTTGGTTGGAGTTACGGGCAGATCTGCAACTTGCTACTTGGGTATAACGTCACATACGCCAATGACGTAATCAGATTGAACGCGAGGAAATTCCCCGAATGGAACACATGCGCTTTTACACAAGTAGTGGATTACATGGGGAAAACATCGAGAGTGGTAGAGCCTTACGCGCTTGCGCTTTACCCGATGAGCAAGACCGTTAACGACACTTTATCATCCGAAAACGCCGTTAACATGAGGTACGCACAAGCTAATAACGCGAACGTGAACGTAACGCGCAAGCTGGTATACAGCGGGGGCGTGTTAGATTTGGAGGGGTTGGATTATGGCGAAATACTATGATTGGCAAAAGACGATGTCCTACCAGACGGGAACCAATGGGGAGCAATGCATCGTCATTGGCGGTAAGGATATCGGGAAAACATTTGGTCTAAGACTCAAATGTATTGACCGATTCATAAAAGCGGGTGAACGTTTCTGCGAGATATGCCGTACCAACATAGAACGCGACGAGGTAGCGCCGGGTTACTTCGATAAGATACAGTCTGAGGGGTTCTATTCTGATTACATTTTCGACGTGCGGAAGAATTGCGGGTACATCGCCAAAACAGTACCCGAAGGAGAAAAACCCGATTGGAAACTGATTTGTTATTTCGTGGCGTTGACCAATTTTCAAAGGGAAAAGAAAAGAACGTATGTGAAGCCGAAACGGTTCATTTTCGATGAAGCGGTCATTGATAGCAAAGACCGGCACCACAGGTATTTACCAGATGAATTCTTGATATTGGCTAACTTGCTAGACAGCATTTCGAGACAGCAGCCGGGAGACGATTACAACTATTACGTTTATTACCTAGCCAATGCAGTAGATTTCTCTTGTCCTTATCTCTACAACCTTGGAGTAAAGAGCGTGCCTAAATTCGGTTACACCTGGTATAAGAATAAAACAGTGCTCGTACATTACGTGGAGCCTTGGGACGCGCAAGACCGCAAAGCGTACACGTTGGTAGGTAGAATGCTCGAAGGCCATGACGAAAGCCGCATCATATTTGATAACGAATTCTCAGACGAGACGGGCGGGGAGATCATGCGCAAGACCTCCAACGCGCGTTACAAATGGTCGTTTAAATGGGGAAAGATGACTTTCTCCATATGGATAGACCAACGCCGGGGTTTGTGGTTCGTAACGTCCAAGTTGCCCAAAGACGCTAGAAACATCTACACGTTGGCTAAACGTGATTCAAACGTGAATTTACAGGTTTTGGAGCGTTCCGAGCCATTGGCAAAGCTCTTAATCGAAGTGTATAAAATCGGCGGTTTACGCTACGAAACCGCGCATATTCGAGAAGCGTTCTTCGAGGTTCTTTCGTTCATGGGCATAAAATAATTGTTGACAATAAATTGTTAACAGTATAAACTCACTTGCAGCCGATGAACGGAGGAACAATGCAGTATTTGGAAGACATGCCCACTTGGAAAAAAGCTCTGGTCGTTGCTTTCATTATCCTCATGCCGTTTATCGGTTCGATTCACTCAATCGCGTTCTAAAAGGAGGTGAACGTTAATGCAACGCGATTTTTGGATTTACCAGAAGCGGCAGAACGGGCGTTTCCAATGGGCGCTTTACGTCGTGCTCAACTGTGAGAAGCATTTACCCAATACCGTAACGCTTGATTTCACGCTATACAGTGATGCTATATCGAACAGCGCGAAAAGCGTATCTTTTGGTGGTGAACATCGTAGCAAGGTGAGCGCATACGTTAACGATATCGTGTCGCAACTGGTAGAGTTCACAAGCGTAACGAACGGTGATTACACGCAACTTGAAGAGGAATTACTAGCCATTTTACAGCATGTTTAGAAAGGGTCTTATCATGGCAGAAACAAACGCATTGGCAACTGTAGCCGCAACCGCCGAGAACGTCGGGAAGATGATTTGCTCCATTCAGCCTACGGGCAACCGCAAGGAAGACGCTAAGATTTTCGCTGCACTGAACAATCCTGAGTTCCGCATCGCCAATTTTATCAACAAGCGCATCAAAGTTCAAAACATCCTCGTTGAAATCCGGGAGATCATGAACGAGGACACGGGCGAGATTGAAACCGCGCCGCGCGTTGTCCTCATAGCCGAAGATGGCAAGGCATATCAGGCAGTGAGCAAGGGTATTTTCAACGCAGTGAAGAACGCCTGCGAGGTTTTCGGTTCTGCACCTTGGGAACCGCCGCTGGAAATCGAAGTTAAGCAAATCGCCGTTGGAAAAGGTTCTATGCTCACATTCGACGTTGTAGGTTAGTGTATAATTTCACCCGTGGCACCGTTGACGCATCGTTTCAGCGTAGATTCGGTTTCTGTGGCCTGTGATGGGCACCGACGCGCAACCGGGGGCGTTGTTTACCCCGCCCTAACAGACCGGGTGACGTGCTAGACGGTTAAGCTACACGCATGAAGCCCGTTACCTACCAATAAGCGTTGAGACGTTTTCGGAACAAAAGGTAACGGGCTTCGCTATTTGGAGGTTAGATAATGGCATTCGATAAAAGGCAATTGCAGACCTGTAAGCAGCTAGAGCAGCTTTTAAAAGTTCCGCAAGGCGTTGAGAAATCGCACCGTTTCCATTCAGACCGCTTGAAGAACATCCTTGTTAGGTTTGGTCGATTCTATGCTACGAACTATTATTCGCTTGTTAGGGTTGAATGGAACGAGTACCAACATGCGGGTGATTATGAATGGCAAGTTCTGAAACGTTATGCCGATGATGAAGGAAAATTGCTTTTCAAATTCGAGCTCAAGCCGATGGATAACCCGTTCGTAAATGATGACATTTTCGAAAAGCAGTTCCTAGACTGCATCGAGGTTAATGAACCGCTGGAAGTAAACCCGGCATTGTTGATAAACGTCTTGAAGGTTTTCAAAATCAATAGGTTAACGCCTATCATCGTGCATGATGGCACCCGTTACGAACTTTCAGCACATAATGATGATGTATCTATTAAAGCTATCGTCATGGGAATAAGGAGGTAATTAACATGACAGACCAACAGCCGCAACCTATAGTTGCACCGACAACGCCACAACAGCCGCAACCTACAGTTACACCAACAACACCACAACAGCCGCAACCTACAGTTACACCAACAACACCACAACAGCCGCAACCTACAGTTACACCAACAACACCACAACAGCAGAACATGCCTGATGCATACCAGACGATCATAGCGCAACAGCAAGCGCAAATTGAAGCGCTGATAACACAGACACAAGCGCAGAGCGAACAGATAACGCGCATGGTGCAAGGCGGGGCGCAGTTCCAGCAGGTGCAGCAACCACAACAGACCGCACAATCCATCCTGCAACAGCAAGCGCCGCAACAGGTGAGTTTCCCTAACGTGTACCAACCGAGCAATGACGGGGCGCACCCGCTAGCTACGTTCAACCCGCCGAGCCTGGCAAATGATGAAGATTTCAGCTTGGAGGGGTTAGCTTCTGAAATTGGGAAAAGGGGCGAATGATGGCAAGTGCTTTCAAGTGCGATTCATGCGGGGAGTATGCAGACGGAACGCCGCTAGTCGTTCATATCATACCGCCTCAAATTATTGATAAGACGTTAAAATATGAGTTATGTCCGTTTTGCGCAAATGAGATAATTGAAACGTTGACAAAAAGCGAAAGATATATGAGCGAATCATTGAACACGGAAATTTTAGAGAACGTTAAAGCCTACGTAATGGAATGTTCGAATTGTGGGCACACTTATGAACATGTTAACGGTGATTATGAATACTGCCCACATTGCAAGGCGATGATAAACAGCTAAATCTATATGTATATCAAGTCAAAGCGCCTGAATTTTCAGGCGCTTCTCTTTTATGTTACAATCGTAGCGAAATGTAACACCGTTTGGAGGTCGGAAGACCAGAAGAGCCAAGCGCAGAAATGGAGCATTTCAGGCAATGCAATTTTCATTTGAAAGCAGGTGAACGGAATGAGTGTTCTCAATTCAACCATCCTTGAACGCGCCTGGTTGTCCGGCTCGAACGACTTCCAGCAGCGCATCCCCAATCCTGCAACCAACGCTTACGCTAACGTGGTTGCAAATCTTTTCGCGCCGATGAACAACGATCTTTTCAATGAGTTCTCAGGTCTGCTCAACGGCCTTAACGCAACGTTTGTCGATATCAAACGATTCGAAAACCCGCTTCGAATGCTCAAGAAGGCATCGACGCAATGGGGTAATTCTGAACGTCATGTAGCGGTTAAGTACCTCCAAGCGCACGCAGGCAAATTCGACGATGAAACACTTTTGAAGGTTGAACGTCCTGAGTTCGTGGAGTGGTTTTATTCCGTAGGTGAGCCGCGACGCTATGAGTTTTCCTGGAGCCGTCAGGAAATCGCGCGCGCTTTCGCCGTCGACGGTTACGGGTATGATGACCTTCTCAACGCGAATATCACGCAGATGCTTTCATCTTCCGAGTATGATGAAATGAACATCATGATTCAGATGTTCGCAGAAGCGGATAACCGCATGGACGGTCTTTACCGCTACAATCTGAGTGCAGCACCCACGACAGAAGCGACGGGCAAGGAACTTCTCACGGGCATTCGCGCCGTTGCGGGGCGTATGAAGTTCCCCACGACGCTTTACAATCATATCGACGTGCCTGTGTTTGAAAATTCCGACACGCTCATTCTGTGGGTAACGCCTGAAGTACAGGCGAACTTGGATGTTCAGACATTGGCTAGCGTTTTCCAGCTCGACAAAGCGGAGATTCAATACCGAGTCGTAATGATTCCAGAGTTCCCGATTCCGAACGTGTACGCCGCGCTCACGTCTGAGGACTTCATCTACTACCGTGATTTCATGACGGGTCTTGAACCGCCGTTCTACAATCCCGGCAACCGTACCTACAAGTATTACTATTGGGCTAACGCGCTTATCGGCATCAACCCCGCCGCTAACTGTGCGTTGTTCACTACGGAGGAAAACACCGTGATTCCAACTGTTACCATGACTCCATCTGGTATGTCGTTTAGCCCTGATACGGGTAATGTCGCGCCCGGTGGTGAGATTCAGCTCAAACTTAATCTCACGGGAACCGTTACCGGAGACAGCGAAGAAGTTATTGGCGTTGAGCCTGATTCTGCTCTGTTCAGCATCGCAGGCACCCATACCATCGAGGACACGACTACCACGCCCATTGCGCTTAATTCGCGTACTTACGTTGATAGCTACGGAGTGCTTCACGTTCAGAAATCCGGACTTGAAACCGGGGATGTTCTCACGGTCACTGCTAAAAGTTCTTATATCAATCCGTCTGGTTCAACGAGCGTATACACCGACACGTTTACTGCCACCATTATTTAAGGGATGATTAGCCATGACTTATAAACATTCTTTCGTTGATGATTACCCATATCTTGCTTATTCATCGCAACTGGAAGCAGTTCAGCCTAACGCCGGGGATATCGCAGATCTGAAAAGCGCCGATGAAGCGCTTGATGCTCGTTTGGATGCAATCGAGGCCGATTCTTGGGTTACTACTGACCGCATCGCTTCTAAAGCCGTCACCACTGCTAAAATTGCCGATGCAGCAGTTGATACCGCGCAGATTAAGGACGCCGCTGTCACCGCTGCAAAACTCGCACCGGGCGAATAACTTGTCTATAATGTAAGTTGCTATAATGGGCGCTAGAAAATTCCTAGCGCCCATTTTCTTTTGGAGGTTGCGACATGGCACACGATTTCAGGCGATTGAAAAGCGATAGCGATTTTCCGCATATCGGTAATGTCGATGTTTACAAGTATGATAACGATTTCGATTATTCACGCTATGATTATACGCAAATGGAATTACAGATTTGTTCTGTTCCATGGGACATGGGCGAAGCGCACATTGGCAACAGGACTATTTCGGGTATCGGAAACGTTGTATATTTTGGGTCTAAATCTGCGCGTGATGCATGGTTCGACGCGATACCCGATAACGAATGTTACCGTTTTTCCACTAAGTTCAAGGAGCTGCACAGGGATTTGGTTATCGATGTTCCGATTCCTTATGATGTATGCGCACGTTTTAATTACTTGAAAGTACATTACTCTCTTTTCGCAAACGATGATTCCCCGGTCATGCTCGAAGATGAAAGCGGGTTGCGTGACTGGTTCTGGTTCATACGTGAAGTTGAGTTCATCGCGCCGAACACAACACGTTTGCACTTGCTCGATGACGCTTTTCAAACGTGGATTTACGACGTTGACATTACAGGCATGATTCTAGAGCGTGGACATGCACCGATGTTCGAAATGACAGCAGAACGTTACTTACAGAATCCAATAGAAAATTGCACCAACTTGTTAACCGATGATGTAAGTTTCGGGCAGATCTGCCAAGTGAAGCATATGGACGTGCTCGAACTGAATTCAGGGGACATGTACGCATGTATTGCGACAACGGCAAACCCTACACTTAATTGGGGGCTTAAATCGGCTGATACATGGAACACTCCGGCAAGCGCTAGTTACACCGTAAACGGAAACCCTAGTGTTTACGTGTTCGCAGTTTCCGTCTCTGATTTGGCGGGATTCCTTGCGAGGATTACCGCCACGTATCCGCAATTCAAGCAGACGGTTAAAGGCGTGTTCTTCGCTAGCGCCGATCTTATAACGCTGGCAAGTTCGTTCACGTTCGCCGAAACGACGTGCTACCTTGTATCGAGCAACAGGAAAACGCTTGATTTCGTGCAACTGAACAAGACGCAATTCGGCTATCCGACACGTTACGCCGATATTGCGAAGCTCTACACGTCACCCTATGCGCATATAGAGATAACCGACGAAAACGGCAATGTGGACGTTGTGCGCATTGAGGACACCGACGGAACGCTAGACGTAAGCGCGGCAATGTCGCTAGCATACCCCTACATTACCATTGACGCGCATATCATGGGCGCAGGAGGGTACACGAGCGCTACAGTCACCTATAAGAACATCACTTCACATTCTTACAATGTATCCGGGCAATGGTACGAAACGCTCAGAACTTGGAATGTCCCCACGTTCGCCGTGGTGTTGGATGCAGCGAGCGAATACGACTATTCTACGCATTTCGACAGGGCTCAAAGGGTCGTTGACTATACAACAGCCTATGACGATACGACAGCAAACGCCACAACTGATAAAACGAACAGGCTAGCGTCTGCGCTTACCACACGGGATAATGCATACGACAGCGCCGATACTGCAAAGAGCAACGCATATGCAAGCGCCGAATCAGCTAAAACGAATGTTGCCACAATCGCACAGGCAAACAAGAGCAACACCGACGACAGCGCCGACACCGCTAAAAGCAACGTGGACATAATATCAAATGCGAACAATACTAATGCATATGCTACAGCGGCAACTAGCAAAGGCAATGTAGACAGATCTGCGCTTGCGAACAAGCAAAACACTTACAAGAACGCGAGCACGACCATAGATAATGCCGATCTAGTCGAAGCGGCTAATACGGCAACAGTGAACAGGTCGAATCAAAGCGCCGAAACTTCAAGAGATCAAACCGTTATTCTGAATACCACGTTGGAAACCGCCGATAACTTAATGACCGACGCTAACGCAACATCAACCATTTCAGCCGCAGACCAACAAGGAATGGTAAATATAGCAAGCGGTATGGCAAGCTCTGTAGTCGGCATTGCAGGTAGTGGATTGAGCGGCGATTTCGGTGGAGCCGCAACGAGTGTTGTAAACGGGTTAATTGGGGCTGGTACAACTTTAGCTAGCACTATGGTGGGTAATGGTCTTACAGCAAGTTTGGCAGCTAATACCAAGGCCGCTAACAGCATTCATACAGGAGCCGCCAATACCAAGACACGGGCAGACACGAAAAACCAGACAGACACGGCTAGCGATATGAAAGGCTACCAAAACACGCTGGTAGACGGCACCGCCGCTAACAACGCCGATGCATTGGAGCGTAACGCAGACCGCACATACACAGCAGAAACGACTAACGCATCTGATAGCAAACTTACATCAGAAGATAACGCAGACCGCACATATACAGCGGAAACGACAGCAGCAGCGGCAACGAGGACAACGACCAAGGCGAATGCGACGCGCACGCAGACAGCAGAGAACACCGCAGCAGCGTTGACCGAAACCACGACCAAGGCCAACGCGCTAGCGACTCAGACCACAGGTAAAGGCAATGCGCTGAGATCATACAATACCGACGTTGCGAATGTGAACCGTGATTACGATACTGTAATTGCAAATGCAGGGCGCGACAGATCGATGGCGCAAAGCGACATCGCAAACGATGTAAAGCAAGCGGCCTTGCGTTCGCCGTTCGTTTATGGTGAGTTCGCCAACGGCGAAAGTTCATCGACAAAGCCAATGGCGCTTTTCGCCAACGTCGTGACACAGAGCAAAGCGGCTATTGCAAGCGCGGGTGATGAAATGCTCAGATATGGCTATATGCTCGACAGGTATTGGGAGTTTAACGGTAATTGGAATATCGGAAGGTATTTTACGTATTGGAAGTTGCGCGATTTCTGGATTTCGAATTTGAACGTACCTGATATGTACATGGATAAACTAAGGTTCTTTCTGTTCGGCGGGGTGACGGTATGGCGCAACCCCTCCGACATCGGAAAACGCACCATTTACGACAATTTCAGTTAAGGAGGGCAATTCATGGAATTCACCAATGCGGAAAAGAGAAGGATAGACGAATTATACGGCAATGACTTTCAGGGCGTGACGCCGGATGACATGCCATTGGTTCAGCGATGGGAGCAGCACAAAGCGCAATTGCATGTTAAACGTGATGCGGAAATCGCCGCATTGAACGAGGAAAACGCCGCAAGGCTCGAAAAGGTGAAGCAAGAAGCCGAATATGCAGCGGAAACACTTAAAATGCTACGTGATAAAGCAGTTGCCCGATATGAGAGGGGACACAATGAGCAAGCGGAACAGGCGTAAAAAGGGCGAATTCCTCGGAGATCACTTCTGGCAGACCGATTCGTATAACGCGAGGACTTTTCAGAAGAACTTCGACATGCTGCTATCGCTAGCGTTAAATCGTTTCCGTTGGGTTGGGTTGCCCGATACGTGCGATTCACGCTATTTGGAATGGGTCTTGCACCGGAACGGCCTTGCTACGCTGTCGTATGACAAAGAACAGCCGACGCGCATTTACACGACGTTACAGGCCATGCCGTATGGTGCTTATAACATGTACGGTTTGCCCACGCAATGGAGGGCGGTTGGCTATGACGGGCTTACAGATTATGAATGTGATAACGATAACGCTACGTTGTGCTATTACAGCAATTCGCGTTTTTCACCTTGGAACGCGCTAGAGATCTATGCGCGTAAGATGGCGCATTACGAACGCACCGAGGATGTTAACCTATCGCAGCAGATGAAGCCTTTTATCGGTATCGCTCCACAGGAAAAGAAACTGGAATTGGTGAACCTGCTAAAGCAAATCGAGGGAGGAGAACCCGCTATTCTAGGTGATACTGGCCTTCTGGATTTGGTGAACAAAGTAACCGTGATTGATACCAAAGTACCGATAATCACCGAGGAATTGGCTAGATCACATCAGAACGTTTTGAATCAGGCGCTTTTATTCTTGGGCATTCCTCACCTTGCATTCGAGAAGGGCGAACGCATGATTGAAGATGAAGCAAGAGCCAACACGGCGCCAACTAACGTTATGTTGTTGGATTGCCTGAAAGCACGCCGCGATTTCTGCGACAAGGCGAACGCGAAATTCGGATTAGATATTCACGTTTACTTCAACGAGGATTTGGAAAGCTACAATTTCAACTACTTAAACAACATTGAGCAGATGGCGCAAGACGGGTATACGGGAGAAGGTGAGGAATAATGTATAACTTCCATGAATGCCAAATAGACGTATCGGAGACACTAGACTACACTGGGCGCGACGTTTGGAACGCCATTTACACCGTGCAACTGGGAGAACTGATAGAACATGGGATTTTCGATTGGTCACGAGCTGAGCTAGACTGGAGCGCAGCAGCATATGACGCAGACCAATATAAACGAGTTTGCGATTACTTTATTCAACGCTTCATGTTCCGGGAGATCTCTATAGAACCGTTCTACGAATGGGCGGTGATGCTCAAGCGGAAACTAGTTTTCGAACTGATGCCGAAATACAAACCGCTTTACAAAAGGGCAAATGATGATGTAAACCCTTATACTGAAAACGATGAATATTATAAAAACCGTACTATAGAAAGCGCATATCCGGAGACGCTTCTTTCAAATAACGCCGATTACATTACAGATGGACGTGATGAGGAATTCGAGCGCGTAAAAGAAGGAAACCCGTCTGCAATGACCATTTCGTTTGTCGAAAATTACAAATACGTAGATGAATTGATGTTATCCGAATTAGAAAGTATGTTCATTTCCCTGTATACTGCTAACTTGAATGCGACTTGGTAAGGAGGTTGAAAAAATGAGCTGCAAGGACATTGAACCGAAATGTCACCCCTCACCGGCACGGTACATTTCTCCGTTTTGGGGGTTCACTGAGTTCACGCCTACAATCCCGAAATTGTATTGGAATGTGAAGAGTCAAGAGCAACGCATTTTACGCATCTGCGACATGTTGGATAGAATTATCTGCTATTCGGATTATCTCGGCGATAAAGTCGATCTGAACAAAGCTGATATCGAATGGTTGAAAGAACAGTTCGAGAAATTCAAAAATGGCGAGTTCGATGAGTTCTACCTTGAGCAAATCTCAAAATGGGTAGACGAGCACATGCAAGATATTATCGAACAAGCCGTTAAATGGGTTTATTTCGGCTTGAACGATGAAGGTTATTTCGTTGCGTACATTCCAGAGTCATGGAATGATATTACTTTCGACACGGGCGCAGTTTACGGACGCAGCGATTACGGGCGTTTGATTCTACGTTTCGAGGCTGATGGTGCAATAGACAATACATATTCGTATTCGCTCAGTCAACCGACTAGGACGCAGCAGCTAATCGCAGACCTCGAGATTAACGCACATCGCACTGATGCAGCTTTCGACACGCTTTTCACGAACCTTGACGAAGAGGTGACGCTCAATGCCAATATCTAAGCAACAGCCTATGAGGGAAGCGGAAATTGAGCTGGTAGACGCTTTCAACCAGTACATGGAAGACATGAACAACGTTATTCGGCAGTACACGAGCGAACTTCAAACGGAAATCGAAGCACGCGAAGCGCTTGAACGCAGGGTAACGATATTGGAAGGGCAGATAAACGCCTAATAGTCGTTTAAATGAAAGGATAAGAGATCATGGCAGTTACACAATACACTGGCGCCCGTTACGTCCCGGTGTTCGCAGATCCCGAGGATTGGAACAATACGCAGACTTACGAACCGCTCACGATTGTTTTACATCAGGGGAATTCCTACACATCCAAGCAGTTCGTACCACGTGGCATCGACATTACCGATTCGAGGTTTTGGGCTGAGACGGGCAACTACAACGCGCAAGTTGAAGCATATCGACAGGAAGTGCAGACGTTCGACACGCGCATCAATGAGCGTGCTATCGCGTTCGATACCGTAGCGGAAATGATTGATAATACCAATCTTGCTATTGGTGACATTTGCCACACCCTTGGTTTCCACACAGCCGGTGATGGTGGTGCTGCTTGGTATAAAGTGGAAACAAGTGGTATAGCTAACGGTATGGATATCATTGGACTTGATAATGGATTATTTGCTGAGTTGCAGATTACTGAGGATTACGTGACACCTGAGATACTTGGTGCTTATGGTGATGGTATAGCAGACGATACACAAGTTATCCAATTCTTGTTCGATAACTATACCTA
>UZAT01245124.1_pt1 | contig 16913 bp, 37 predicted proteins | sample 2160861 | NCBI WGS metagenome assembly UZAT01 (sample SAMEA5138306, study PRJEB28736) | viral metagenome | reverse complement strand
ATATAGAAAAATAGAGGGTAAAGTGGTTCAAGTAGGCACTCCCAGCTTGAACCACTACTTGAACCAACCGCTTGTTATTTAACCTCAAATCGTGTTTGCACCGGTTCAGGCACTACTTGGTTCAGGATAAACACCCTCGTTCTTGAACCACCCTGCCTCACATACTGCTCGTCGATGATCCGTTTTCCCATCACATCGCGGAACTTCGGCAGGAACTTCGTGCGGCTGAGAGCCTTATGTCCAGCGCCCTCGCACCAGTTACGGTAAGCTCGGTAGAGATCGTCACGCGAGATCTGAGAACCAAAATCCTCATCCCGGCAGAACTCCTCGACCGGATTACTGACAGCGCGGAACTGATCGATGATATCAGCATGCTCATCAGTCTCCGTGAAGTAGCCGACATCGCGCAGCAGTCGATAACCGGCATATACCCAGTTGAAGATACCGGGAAGCTCAGAGAGCAGTTTCGGAACGATATCGACATCGCGCTTACGCTGCATCGGATCAGACGGATCAGGGTCTTCGACGTACTGACACGGGAAGTTGATGAACCACAGTCGGCGGTCAAGGCCGTTGACGATCTCAGCGGACGGGACAGCGTTACAGGCGAATACCAGCTTGCAGCGCGGCTTGTACTTAACGTAATCCTTGCCCTTATAGCACGCCTGAATGATCTGCCCGTCAGCGATTTTCAGCAGCCACTCACGGATCTCACCACGCGAGAAATCAGAATTGATATCCGCGCCGATGTTCAGAAGTGAATCCTTGATCGTGATGCGCTGGAAGTCCTGCGGCATAGAAGCCGGTTCGACAGTCGATACATTGCGAGAGCCGAAAAGTCGCTGGATAACATCGAGATAGACGGACTTGCCGTTACCGCCCTTGCCCAGCAGGACGAAGATTTTCTGATGCTTGCAGTCGGGCATGAGCGCATAACCGGGAATGAACTGCAAGTTTTCCTCGCGCTTGCCGTCATCGTTGGTTACATCTCTGATGAACGCCTGCCAGTTCGGGCAGCGTGCTTCCGCGTCATAGTCGTAATCCATGATAATGGAGCAATAGTCGTTCTTAGAGAACTCACGGAACGTGCCGGATTCAAGCTCAAGCGTACCGTTCTGGAACGTAAGCACAGGTGATCGGTCGAACTCAGAATCGTTAAGCGCGATAGCCTTGGCAAGCTTGCAGGCATTAGCAACGCGATTAGCGGTCGTGAACTGTTCGCCGTATACATCAGAGGCGTATTTTTGGACAGTAAGATCAGAGATAGACACCCACACGCGCCCGTTCCACTCATAGAAACCGACGTTGTTAATGTAGGTGAGATCGTACTTGCTGACCACCTCGGACGCTACGTCATGTTCAGCCGGAACGCTGGTCACGACTTGCTTAAGGATTTTGATATCCTCCTTATCGAACCCGCGCAGATTCTTAAACAGCATCTCCAGATGGATTTTCTTCATACCGCGTGCCAGCGGCTTCAGGAACTCAGCAAGCTCGTCAAGCTCAGTGAACGAGTTGCAGACGTACTGAATGCCATCGACAGCGGACATGACAATGCTATCAAGATTACCGCCTGCCGCGTAATACTCGGAGATATCCTTGTATTTATCAGGCACATGGCCTACCACGAACGGAATACGATGCTGGATCAACGTCTGCGCCATGCGCTCGGTGAACTTATCGCCAGCGTGAGAACGTTCGTCGTTGTCGTAAACGATCAGCACACGCTTGAAGGATTTCGCGGCACTGAGCACCATCGGCATCTGATTGCGACTGAACGAGCCAGTGATTGCCGACAGAACCGGATAGCCCTGCGCCTCAAACGATACGGCATCGAAATAGCCCTCGGCGATGATCAGGGTATCGCCGCCACGGTCAAGCGTCTGCAAGCCCCACGGGATATGCTGGCAGTAAGCATCGAGCTTCTGCTTCATGTACTTGCGTTCGGGATAGTTGCCACCGGGCATAGCGCGTGTAGCGTAATAGCAGCAGTAGCCATTCTGGAAATAGGGGAGGAATAACCTCCCCTTAAGCTCCGAATCCGTCACGCGACCGATCATCAGCCGGTCGATATCCTCGTCCATCAGGCCACGGTTATGCAGATAATCGCGGTCGGATGCAGTGAGCTTGGAGTGGTAGTACGCCACACGACTGTTCATGTCGCGGGTGTAGTTCGTCCATCGCTCAGAATCGTCAACACCCTCCAGCGGCGTGTTCGTGATGCTGGCAAGCTCACGGATCGCAGCGCCCTTATCGCCGTTATGGTGAAGCTCGGCGCATAAGTCGATGACATCGCCACCCTTCGCATCGCCGAAATCGTACCAGAAATCCGTGCGCACGATGAACGACGAACGATTTTTAGCGCCAGCCCGGAGAGGCGATACGCATCTGTCACCATCACGCATGATGGGCAGACCTTCACGCTGCGCATACTGTACGCAATCGATCTGAGATTTGATTTTTGCTATGTCATACATGGGTATCACCCTCCTCCCTCGGCACAACCTTAAAACACATCATGCCATATTTATCTCTGTGATGCACAAGCCTGTGCGTCTGCAATAATGCATAAATCCTGTCAAGGCAGAAGCTTCTGTCCTCGTCACATTCCTTGTATTCTTTGTCGAATCGTGAGCAGTCGGGGCAAACAAACACATGACAGAACTCTGCGCAAGCTTCATGGAAATCATCGCTGTTCATTCCGTAATCCGGATCAGCAAGATCCCACAATTCTATGGAGATAAAATCGCAGCGCTTGTGCGTTTTCCATTCAAAGATGAAATCATCCTTGTATGTGCCATAGTTGTATTTTTCGCCCTTTTTAATGGTACAGAGGCACAGGTCACACTCATGATTCTTTCTTGCTGTGCGCTCTACGCATCTTAAGCACTCTGTCATGTTTTCTCCTTCCCGTAGCCACAAGCGATAGCTCCGATGTACTCAAACGATACATGGTGCTTGCAATGCTTGCAGCAGTAATAACAGATGTTCACACCGAATGCCTTGACCACGCCGGGATGCTTGCATGGCTTGACCATCATCTCGGAGAACTGACGCTTGCAGCGAGAGCAAGTGACGTACTTAGCCATCGTGCACCACTCGCCAATCGCCAGCCAGCGTAATCTCAACGCCGTCAGAGTTTGCAATCGTGGTTGTCGTAGTAGTCGGATCGAAAGTGACAACAGGCACATCCGAGATCCGTTCAAGGTACTCGCTGGAAGCATAGCCCTCAAGCTCGTTATAGCGGATGCGATTCCAGCCATCCAGCGAATCATCCAGCACATCGACAATCTTGCCCTTCGGCACAGAACCGAGGATTGTGCCGGTCACAGCCCACTCGCGCACGCGCAGCGGATCGGACTTAGTGATAACAGTTGCCTTGTACATTACAGTATCATCTCCTTTGATTTCGGTATCATGTGATCCGATAATAGGCCTTGCCCAGTGCGTCCACTTGTAACTATCCACAGCGCTCTGGATAACACCCTTCTGAGAGCTTCTAGCGTCGATCACAGAACCATCGGACATGCGCCAGCCGACATGCTGCATCTTGTCAGCAGACTCGCGAAAAACCACCAGCAAGCCGTCAGACGGCATGCTACCGATCTCGCCCTTCTCCGACCACAGCGCGGCCTTATTCCACTGCGACGTAGCGCCAGACGGTACGCCGGTTACACCGACGGATTCCAGTGCTCTGCGGATAAGCTGCGCACAGTCGTAGCACTCCTTGCCATCCCACTTCGCGCAGATACCCAAAATGTTTTCGGCATGATCCGGATACTGTGTGGCCTGCTGGTTTCGGCGTTTAGAGGAGCATACCCAGCCGGTAGCACCGTAAACGTATCCACAGCCAACCTTAGAACGAATCCACGATTCAATATCAGGCACGACGATCACCATGCGCTTTCATATAGTCAGCAATGCTCGGAACGTAAACCTTCTTGCCACGGCATCCAGTCTGAATACGCTTGTCCTCAATCATGGCATACACCGTCTGACGCGTTACGCCGATGATTTCGGCTGCGGTCTTTTTATCCACATAGTCGCCGTACTTATCCACAAGCAACTTCGCGTAAGCGCTGGCAGGATCGCCATCATCACCGATCAGAGACAGGCACTCAGAGCGCACCTTATAGAACAGGTCATCGATATATTCACGCAGCCTCTTGGAGCGCGACGCACCGAACCACTTGCGCTTGAATTCCTGCACGGACTCCTGATACGTCTCCTCGCAAGTGTCGCCGGAGAGACACCATTCGCGGTCATGGACGAGCTTCGCAACGTCCTTCATCAGGTCATCCAGTTCATGATCGCCCATCTTTCCCACGCACTCATATTCGATCTGCGAGTAGACATAGTTCATAGATCCACCACTCATTCGCGTACCTCTCTTTCGATGTCGATGTTTGCCCAACTGCTGCCGTCCCTGTCATAGAGCAGGATGCTGTCAAACGCTCTGCCAAGCTTACACTTACTGCATTTCTGATCCACGCACAGCTTGCACTGGTCATGCGCCGCAACAGACAGTGCGTTCAGATCCTTCTCTGCGATCACGCATTCGTCGCTCCGCATCTTGCTTGCCGGGATACCGCACTGAAGCCTGAACGTCATGTGCGGCATCATGCGCTCCATAGAAACAAGTTTCTCAATCGGATACGTCTGGAGCAGATCGTCGATCATATTACCGAGCACGGTTTCGATCATACGAATATTGCGCCAGCCATTGGGAACAGCGCGGAAACGGCGTTCAATCAGCCGTTCGGCTTTCTTCATCTCCTGCAAGCAGGCCAGAAGACCGAATGCGGCATTGATTTCGTCACGATTTGCGCGGATGGTGGGAATGTTATTCCCACTCGGATTCTTTGCGCGGATGTCCACAAGACTTCCTCCCTTCCGGGCAATGCCCGTTCACACAGCCGCAGCCAGCGCCCTCAAACAGCCTAGGAGCGACCTTCTTGCACTGCTTGAGCATTTCATCGGCAAGATCCCTGATCTCCCACTGGGCGCGATTACAGGTGCGCAGAGAGAAGAAATGACGCAGTTCGCGGATGTTCATGGTCATCATCAGACGGCAAGTCGTGCCCTGCGGGATGATGTACCTAGCGTCCTCATCCGGCACGCCATTGGCGACCATTTCGCTGTAAAGCTCATACGCTGCATCAAATACAGCACTGAACTGCCTGCCGTAATCATGATCGTTTACGGTATCCGGGATCACGCACTGATTGGTTACGCCACAGTACCGCTGACTCTGCACAGAGAATGAAGCGATGCGATGCCGCGTAAGCTGTGCCAGAAGCACACGGGATACGTCCGTGATATGGAAAGTGAAGGTAGCGTGCTCGGCAATGGAGAGATGTCCACCACCAAGAGCAACGTCCAGAGACTTATCGAAGTTCTTGCCTTGATAACATTCGGCAGCAGCCATACCGCAGAGCTTTTCTGCGCCCAGCGAAGGCCAGCTAATCAGTTTAACGTCCATAAAGTTTCTCCCACTCTAATTCTGCTGGTAACGGTCGGTCGTGCCAGCCGGTATGCCGCCCACAGGACGGACAGCACACACGGCAGCGGAAGCGTGTATTGTATTCGATTCTCGGTTTTGCACCGCATGGGCAATCTGCGAAATACGTCATTATAGCTGCCTCGCAAGAAGTTCCAGAAAATCCTTCGCGCCCATTCCGGTCAGGTAGTAGAACAGTTCCGACCGGAAGAAGCGTTCGCACTCTCTGCGAGTGATATCGGATTTTTCGCAGTCCGGCTTATTTTTGAGCTTGCGAACTGCTTTTTTCCAGTCGTGGCAAGCCTGTTTAACAATGGCTTGCGCCAGTCGCTCTGCGCCGGTATCGTCCATTAGCCTTGCCCCTCCAGTAAGATGTCGCGGATATCCGCGAGGGTAGCGTTTAGCAAAGTAAGGTTTTGAGCAATAATATTGAGCATAGCCGCTTCTTGAGAGATGGGTTTGCCGTCATCCAAGAGTTTGCATATCTTCTGATTAGCTTCTTTTGCCTGTTCAATTCTGCTCATACGTCACCCTGCTTCCTGTCCATATACATTCTGCTGCCGGTTGCCTCAACCTGATCGTTATACTTACCGCAATACGGCTTACTGACAGGATAAGTTTCAAAGAAAACCAACTGCGCCACCGGATAGCCGGGTGTCAGAACGATGGTATTAGGGGATTCGTTCACCAGTTCAAGGGTGATATGCCCGTGAAAGCCCGGATCAACGAAGCCTGCGTTCTGCGTTGTCAGGCCAATACGACCGATAGAACTTCGGCCTTGTACGAACGCCGCAAGATTAGCCGGAAGGTTGACGTATTCCTTAGTGGTCGCCAGTGCGAACTCGCCGGGTTCAAGACAGAATCCGTGACTATCGCAAATTTCATGGCGATTATACTCGACTTCGCCACCCAGCTTAACGCGGCGATTGTCAGTAACCACCGGAACAAGGAACGTATTGCCCAGCGTCAAGTTGATACTCGCAGGATTGATTCTGTCATCGTTTTTCGGATGAACCAGATCCATCTTGCGGAGCATGTTGTCTGCGAGAATCATTAGTTATCCACCCCAATCCATACCTTAATCTTGTTTCCATATGCTTCGACATTAGTAACCTTCGCGTTGAACGCATCTTGATTCAGCAGACAGCCCAGCGAATCACCCGTGCCAACGATTCCGCAGTCATCAACGATCAGGTGTACTTCTTGTTTTTCGGGAATCAAATTGAATAGCTCGGCGAATTTCACGTTATTCCTCCTTCGGCGGTTCGGGCAGCAACCCCAGCAGCACCTTGATCCGCGTATAGTAACCAGACTGTGTTGCGCCGTAATATTCTCTGAGGTAATCAACCACTGGTTCGATTCGCCCAGTACCTTCTTCGGTCACTTCGATGAAATCAGCATCCATAAACCACTCATCGAAACCGATATATGCGACGTGACACTTAGCACGTCCGAGAGTATCCCACGCATGACGATTAAATCTGTCTCTTTTGCGAGACTGGCCTTTTCTTTCGTACTCGCCAGTCACTCGATTTTTAATGATCCACATATTATTCTCCTTCCGGGGCGTTCGGTTTCAACATCCAGTGAGTAACATTCGGAATCAGCAGACTACAATTCTGATACCAAGCCTCGGTGCGTTTCACATAATACGCAAATTCCTGACGACCGCCGTATCTATCCGTATAGACCATCAATTCACGATCATCTTCCGGCAACCTCTCCTTCACGCTGATCCACCTCGGCTGTGCCGCTTCAAGGCGTTCGATCAGGGCGAGGGCATCTCTCTGGATCGCATCTCCGCATCCAAGCACATCTGCGTACGGGCAATCATCGCAAGACCAATTCTCGCAATCTCTGATTGCCGCCTTAATCTCCTCCGGCGTTCTGCCGTTGATCAACTCGCTCATGTGTGCCTCCTCTTCGCCATTTCACGCGCCTTTTTGCTGAACTCTTCAAACTTTGCATCACTAATTTCTTCCGTTCGATCTTCCAGCGCATCTCTCAGCGCACCGACCAGCAACTCGATCACGTCGGACTGATGAATCATGAAGGGTACGTTGAATCTAAACCTGCTTCCTTGCATCGCAATGCCGATACTTCTGTATCGTTCTGCGCAGTCGTCAGCAGACAAATATCCTTCTTCAGTTGGCAACCCTTCCAGCGTCCTGCCCGTCTGGTTGAGCAGGCGTTCGATCTCTGCGCGGTCAGTCATGTTTATCCTCCTCCGGAATACTCACGCCAAGGACGGCGAGAAGTTGTTCAAGACGTTCGATGTAGGCAAGAGTGTCTTCTTCCACTTTGTAACACTCGTATTCGTGACTGATATACTCGTCATTCTCGACATCTTTCCCGTAATACGCGCAATCGGATGTGCAATTAGGGAACTCGTCTTTGACGCTTCCGCACCTCAAGCCGCGCTTGATCTGCTCCGGCGTTTTACCGTTAATCAGCATCTTTTGCCTCCCCATAAACGCAGTAGCCGCTCATTGTAACCATGTATCCTGCCAACTTACAGCATTTAATCCCGTCTATTTCGCCAGCAACGCCAGTACCCCAGTGCTTACAGTCCTTGCACCGGATAACAGGCACAGCGTCGATGGTTGGCGAAAACACGTCGTTTCTCAGAATCGTTTGAACAAAGTAAATCCACGATTTCTTGTCGTGCCACGACGATATTATTCCTCCAATTTTCTCTTCGACAGCATCCGCATCAATCAGTCGCATTTTCTTCACCGTCCATTCGTGCGCCGCAGTTGGGGGCAGCGGTTAGACCGGATATATTCTCGGATTTCTTCATACCCGCACGGAACAAGATTTTCTTCCCAGTCATAATCAAACTGTTCTCTGAATGTGCTTGTATAATGTGCTTCCTCGCCGCAGTGAGAACACACGCATGGAATTCCACGGTATCCATCTTCAATCCATGTCGCATGAATCACAGGCTCAACGTCGAGGGCGGGAAGCTTTTCAATATCCTCAACATCAACGACAGATTTAATTGACGGGCAATCCTGTGTCGGCTTGATAGCACAGTATGCCATTTCCAACACCGCGCTCCTGCTGATCGCGTCAGTCATGATTCTCACGCTCCCTCTGCATCTTCTCAATCAACGCATCAAGCACAAACTTCTTGTCCATAAGATACAGATCTGTAATGCCAGCATCCATCGCCGCTTCAATAGCAGCTTCTACGCATGCGTCATCTGCCAGATCGGTTACCTTCGCGCTAATTTCCATATAAACCGTATACGTCTGATTGATTACGTCTTCCGAATAAAATGGTTGGCGAAGAGTATAGTGACGAAGCTTTTTAATATCACTTTCCATTACATATACTCCTTCACCAGCAACCGCCTTGCCAGTTTGATATTGTCGTTGACGATTGACTTTTTCGGCGTTTCCGGGTGTTCATGGTAGAACGTCTGCCAATCTCTCTGATCGCTGTTAAGCGTAGCCAACCATGCTTCATGACGTTCTTCGTACTTGCGCTTTTCTTCCTGCGCTTCTTTAATCAGCGCCATCGCCATGTCAAAGTTATCCATTCAGCATCGCCTCCTCAATCTCCGGATCAGGCACATACTTACTGCCGCCCTTGAGATACTGCCGTCCCTCATCGGTCTTGCACCACTCAACATATTCCTTCCACATCTCATCGGTCATAAATTCCACATGACCAAGCATAATCAGCGGAAGCAACGCCCTATGGTTATCAAACAGCCATTTTTCAAGGCTCTGTGTCAGCTTAACCATGTTCTTCCCCCAGTTCGCGCAGCAAATCTTCCAGCGAATTTCTTTTCGCGTATTTATGATTTCTCTTGAATTCCTTGATTGCCTTAACATTTGCTGCCGTCAAGCCGCTTGATGTGTCGATTCCAAGAGCGCACGCTCTGTACTTAATCGCCATCGCAGAAATATCGAGAAGTTTCCCTACCGTGCGCAGGGAATATCGCTTTTCTTCCATCGCGGTCATTTTTCTATACCTCTCCATTCCCAGTAGTCATAGTCCGTACCCTTCTGACGGACACATTCGGTTTCATACGGGCAATGCAGGCCGTCGTGCCTGCATGCATAGCAGACATCGCCACCAGCGTCCATATTCTTCAGATCATCAATCGCTGCTTTCAGCAGTTCTTTCAGCCTGTTCATGTTCAGCCCTCCACTTTGCAAGCTCATACTGCTTGTCGATAGCGTGACACTGGATCGCTACAAACGCTTCGTCGGACGGCGTATAGCCATCTTCCTCGGCGTGCGTAACGCCCATGTGGTAAGCGGCGAAATGGGAGATCAGCAACGCGATCAGCCAGATCAGGTCGGAACTATTCATGCTTCGTTATTCTTCCTTTCCTTATACATTTCAAGCTCGATAGAGACATATAATGCGCACGCGCTGAAGATTGTCATACCAGCCAATACATACACCAGCGCTTTACCGAGAAAATCCAGCATGTTACTTCCTCCGGAACATCTCAACAGCGGCCTTGAGGATAGCTGCAATCACGACCATGCCGAACAAGCATCCGGCGAAGATCCAGATCGAACACAGATACTCAAACAGGATATCCATTACCAATGTCTCCTTCCTTTTCTGACCTTTTCGCAGTCGCCGTAACACTTCGGCTGATTGCAGTTCAGACACATATTGATTTCTTCCATGTCTGCGCCGATATTGAATACCGGCTCTTTCTTACTGGGCGTAATGCCGGTTACGATGCGCACAGCATCTTCAACCGACCGGGCGAAACCGGCGATAGCGCCGGATCTGATCATCGCTTCGATGAAGTTGATCTGATCTTTACTCGCCTCGCCGACGGGTGTTTTTACCTCAAGGTAGAATGCGATGCCGTCGGCGTTGTGACCGTACAGGTCGCTATGCCCGACTTCACCGATCTTAACAGGCCGTCCGTCCTTCGTGTAAAACACGCCGGTATTGCACCGATGGACAACACAGCCGAATTCACAAAGCGCTGCGCGAATCTTGTTCTGAAGTTCGGTTTCGCGTTTCGTATGAATCACCTCCGGATTCCTTTTGCCTGCGCCATTTTGTACACCCATCCGGGAGCGTATCCCCTTTGACGGGCGATTTCCCACAAGTCGGCAAGTGTCTGGCATCTGCCAACTTCCATGCGCATCTGTTTTTTGTGTTTTTCGATTTTTGCTTGTTCTTCTTCCGTGATCCTTGCCAGTTCGATGGCCTCATGTGCTTTAAGCTCTCTCGGAGACAGCGGATACGGCTCTCCGCAATACTTGCAAACTGGCGCTACGGGGAACGTCTTAAAGCAATTCGGGCAAACTCTCACATAAAAATTGCCGTTCTCATCGAGCTTGTCCCGTTTCTTTGCTGCATGCGTTAAGCTCCATGTTCTATCGTCATCAGGCAATCCGATGCGAGTATAGTTGCCTACGCAGTCGATAATCTGAGCAACCTTACCCGGTTGATATCGCATGCAGCGCATCATCTGCTGGATTCCTAACGCTATACTTTCCGTAGGCCGCAGGAGCAGACAGCACGTTACATCGTCAATCGATACGCCCTCGGAGATGATGCCCACGTTGCATAGGATCTGAATCTCGCCGCTGCGGAACTGGCTCATGATCGCTTCACGCTGCTTATCCGGCGTGCTACCGTCAATCGCTTGTGCGCTATACCCGGCCTCGCGGAACATCTCAGCCGTCTCTTTCGCATGCTTAACCGATACGCAGTAGGCAATCGTTTTACCGTTACCGGCAAGTTTCTCCCAGCTTTTCAGCACATCGGAATAGATTGCTCTGCTGGTCATAAGCTGCTCCATGTCTTGAATGACGTAATCGCCGCCAGCAACTCGCAGACCGTCTGTATCAACCGCCGTAGGAGCGTAATATTCAAACGGTGCAAGGCGCTGATGCTCGATCAGCCATTTCACCGTAACGCCCTCAATCAGCGTATCGTACATATCGCCAAGCGGCTTGCCATCCAGACGACAGGGGGTAGCTGTAAAACCGACAGTGAACGTGTTGTAGTAATCCAGCACCTTCATCCACGAATTTGACCGACTGAGATGTGCTTCGTCCGTGATGATCAGCGCTGGGCGCGGGTACTGACCAAGGCGTTTCGCCTCAGTCAGCACCATCGACACCCTTGCGTTGATGCCCAGATTCGCCAGCAGATCGTTATGTTGCGATAGCAATTCTCTGCGATGCGTCAGGATCAGCACGTCGCCGGAAGTGTTCTTCGCCATCTCGGCGAACAGATAACTCTTACCGCCACCACAGGGCAGGCAGACCAGAGGGCGTTTATAGCCCTGCCGAAATGCGTCAACCGTTTTTCTGTATACGTCCTGCTGATAATCTCGGAGCATATCTTACTCACTCCGTATAGCTTTCGGCGTTTACAGAATATTCGTGAGGGCGGCAATTGATGCCGCAAGATCCATTATCATCATCGAAGAAAATACAATTCAGCTTGTTGCATGAGTGATTCATGCAATACGAATGAAGCGTACCCAATGCAGCAATCGCCGCATAATCATCGATTAGCATTTTCTTCATCACCTTTCACGGTTTACTCAAACGGAAGCTCGGTGTCATCCACCTGAGTGAATCCAGCAGCCGGAGCAGATACGCCAGCCTTGCCCTGCCACGGAGGGAGCTGATCCTGCTTCTTCCTATTGATAAGGTACTGAACCTTGGCCTGCTGCGCACCGTTGTATTCCTCATGCTTCACGCGGCATGCACCACTCTTGCCGATCCACTGCTTACCGTTGCCCATGGTGTAATTCGTGATGCCGAAGCTGTCAAAGAACGCGCCGAGGCTCTGGTTGGTTCGCTTCTGATCATTCTTGTCAAGCACCAGATAGAACCAGAGCTTGCTGCTGTAACCAGACACCTCAAAGGTGATCTCATAACCTTCGTTGCCACTCTTGAAAGTGCGCTCCACCACATCCGCAATACGGACACGATGATCACCGGCGGGGATGATAGTAAAATCCTTCTCTTCATAATCTTCCGGTCGGAAAGTCCACTGAATAGCCATTATTTATTACCTCCATTATTGTTGAAAATGTTCTCCGGCATGCAGCTCTTGCGACACGCCAGTTGATCCTTAACCATCAGCGCGGCATTGCCCTCAGTGACGTAATACCAACGCTTCTTGCCTTCCTTGTCCGTCGCCACCGTAACGTAGGCGATCACGTTGCACAGGCCACACACCTGTTGCTTGATCTTCGCCGGGAGCATCGGAGAGATGCGATTGACGATCTCACCGCTCGGCAGGGAGATTTCGTCGATGTCCTCCCAGCAGTTCAGAATCACGTTGCTGTTGCAGTGTGCCGACTTGCGGACAAGGAATTTTACCTTGTTATAGACAGCCATGTAAGCCTGCCGGATATCGTTAAACGTGTTGTTCTCGCGGCATTCAACGATAAATCCATCGATGATATCCGTGAGGCAGTCAACGATGATCGTGTCATACTGATGCGACTGAGTAGCCGCTTCAAACTCTGCGATGAAGTTCTTGAACGTACCGACTTCCTTCACCGTGAGGTTCGGTCGGTCGAAGTTCTTAAGAACCACCGCTGAGTTGTCACTACTAATAAGTAGTGTTTTGCCGGGAACGAGCGTAGAATTACAGGTCTTGCCTGATCCCGGCGCTCCGAATACGATTGCTGTTGCCATTTATTCGGCCTCCTTTTTGTCTGCAATCTCAAGGTACTTGTCCAGATACCACTTGGCTTTCTTGATATCCTCATCGCCGTTCTTGGCGTTGTGGCGGTACAGATACTTCATGGCGTTGCACAGGCAGAAGCCCTTGGTGTACTCAACGCCCTGCGTTTGTAGGATCACATCAATGCACTCAACGCCAGTCTGCTTGTAGTGCGACGGATTGATCGCGTCCGTCGTAACGGAGGATCTTCTTACGGTCGGCATTTCTCGGCCTCCTTAATGCGCTTGTAATTGCGTTCGATTTCTTCATCTGTTGCAGCGGCGTGACACCGCTTTGCGTGTGTCCACAGCGGACAGCCGTCGAGACAGTCTTCGTAGGATTCGCACATGCTCTTGATCGCTTCGCGCTTGTCGTCGATGGTCAAGGTTCACACCTCCCCGCCAAGCAAGCAGCTACTATGTGCGCGATCACATTTACTGTCCAACCATTACCAATAAGAGATATGGCCTTTTGATCAGAAACCGGGAAACGATAATCCAATGGAATGGTTTGCAATTTCATCGCGCCGGTCTTTGAAAGTGACCAAACTTTATTGCGATACATGTACAGTCCGGTTTTCGCTCCACCGCCACCAGCCTGAGATTTAAGCGTTACGCTTTTGCCGTAAAGGTCGTATACACGAACGGCCTGACCGCCCGATTTTCCAGTTCTGTCGATTTGCCAGCATCCGTTATAATGCTTATCAAGGTCGGGCTTCATCCTCACAAAAGCTCCACCGTTATAAGGCGCAAAATCTTCTTCGGAAAGGATGTCATTCAGATAAATACCTTGATCCATTGGCTGCGAAATCTCCACTTTACTGTATGTGCCATCTGCATTACGCACACCGACCCAATACAAACGGGATCGCGATTGAGCGGATACGAGGGACGAATCAATACATATTGGAGAAAACCCAAATGCATTTGAAATGCTTGCTTCAATCTGCCGACTCATGCTTTTGTTATTCTCATAAATGAAGAATCGAGGTTTCGCCTCGTTTACAGCGCGAACAAATTGACAGAACAACTCCCAACCAAAGCCGCTTGCTTCCGTTTCACGATCATTCTTCTGTGCGATGCTCCAATATGTACAAGGCGAACCGCCGATAACAAAGTCAAAGCCGCAAAACTCTTTGAAGTCTGCTTTGAATACATCGCCGCGCTGTTCAATCCAAGGGAAGTTACAGAGCGAAGTCTTGATGGCATCTTCCTCTATTTCGTAGGCAACATATCTGTCTACCGCCACACATTGCTTTTGCAAAGCCAGCATTCCACAACTCATGCCGTCGAACAGGCTTAAAACTTTCATAGCAACTCACCCCTCACACTTGCAATCTGCGCAGCACTCATACCGAAATAGTCAGTATCGATTGCTTGCGTGATGATCTTCGTTTCGGTACAAAAGTCGCAGTCATACGCTTCACATCGCGGAGCTTCGATCTCGCCGTTCCGCATGGCCTGATAGCGCTTGATGTCGCGTCGAACGACTTCCAGTGCATCGTCCATGTTGTACTGACTGATCTCGCCCACTGCTAGGTGGGCAGGCTTTTCCTTGGTCGCGACCACGAAATAGAACGGAAGCTTTTCGCCGGTATTCTGCTGGACGATCTCCTGATAGCAAGCCGCTTGAATGTCGTAGCCCCAATACTTAACCATTGGCGTGAACAGGTTAGGGCTTCGCAGGCTTGCCATGTACTTAAGATCGGCGATGTACTCACCGGGCTTATAGCTGTCCATCTTGATCTTGAACGGCACACCCTCGATTTCGCCGGTCATAATCCGCTGATGCTCACCGGACAGGTAATGCATCATAAGCGGTTGCTGTTTGATGCGATCAATCGTTTCCTCGGCTTGTACGAACTCTGCGTACTTGCCGCCGCCCTTCTTGAAGATCTCCTTCTCGTTATCAAACAAGAACTGCCGCATGGATTCTTCCGTTCCGGTCAGCGCTTCATCGACGAAGCTGCCCAGCAGCAGTGCTTTGCTTTTCTCCGGCTTAAAATCGGATACGGCACACGCCGGACACTTCTGGAAGCGCTTGAATAGCGAAACGCTGAAATGCTCTTTATCGAGGTAGTAGTTCTCAGAAGTCAGCATTCGTACTAACCTCCAATTCACACGCAATGCCGTCGATGGATACTACGGGCATGTCTAGTTTACGATTGATGACGATCTGCACGTCGGCGTTGATGACGCTTCCATCTCCCAAGCTAAGCGCAGCGCAGAGTAGCTTTTCTACTTCGTGATTGCCAAGCTTGAACCAATGCTTAGAGATATCTACCCTTCCGTCGTATCTGATCACAACTTGATTACTCATCGTCAATCACCACCTCAAGATTGTCGCAAGCCTTCAAGATAATCTCGCTGGCAAGCTTTCGCATGCTGACGTTGCATCCGTCTGAAAGCTTGAGCAGCGCTGTGTAAGCTTCATCGGACAGGCTTACTGCCGGTTGAGCAGGCCGCTTTGCAGGTTTTCGGATCATATCATCCGTGATGTGGATTTTCATTTGCCACACTCCTTTTTTAAAACATTGACAGCCGCAGCCTTGAGCAAGGCCATGCGTCTGTTTTGTTCGTCATCGCTCAGATCAGGGATACGCACCCTGACTATCGCATTCGGATATTCGTATATCCGCGTCTCCTTGTATACGTCCATTGAATCAGCCTCCATGCGCGGATAAGTTGTCTTGCGACGCGGATACGGTTAGTCCTCAAAATCAGAGGCACACAAGGAGGGATCAAGACCTTCGGCATTGCCGGACATAACAAGAACCCACACAAGCGCATCCACTCGCGCTTCCATGTCGATCCTCTGTTCCTCAGACAGGCGAATCATAGGATCGGCGCTGTTGAGGACTCCCTGAAACCCATCGATGGTATTCTTGATGCGGGCAACTTCCTTCTTGGTCATACTGACACTCCTTTTTCCAATCCCGTTAAACGGGATTATTGATCAAAAAAATAATGTCATTGTATTCAACGCGGTATGTATCGCAAATAATTGGGATCTTATCGGCAGCGGGAAAAGAAATTCCATTTTCCCAATTAGAAAGCGTTTTATTACTGACACCAAAGATCTCTGCCGCAACCTTTTGCGTCAAATTCGCATTGATACGCGCCGCTTTCATTGTCATTTTCGCCATGGACAGCCCTCCTTTCAAATCCCGTTTATCGGGAACGTCTGGGACTATATTACTACACGAAAAAGGTTCTGTCAATCCCTTAAAAAGAAATTTTTTTCGTAAATTATTCCCTTTTTGCGGAAAATGGTGTATAATGCATATGTGCATTAGAAAAAAGTAAGGAGAGGAGGTTGTACACTTATGGTATCCAGTATCGGCAATAAAGAGATCTTTGCTAGGAATCTTAATTATTATATTGATCGCTCTGGCAAAAATCAGAAAGAAGTGGCAGAAGAATTAGGTTTCTCGACCTCAACGTTTAATAATTGGGCTATGGGAAATACTTATCCGCGAATCGACAAGATTGAGATGATGGCTAATTACTTCGGCATCCAGAAGTCCGATTTAATCGAAGAAAAACTTACTGAAGAAAAAGAAAAGGACAACGACATCTTAACTGATATCATCGTCCGTGCAAGAATGGATGAAGATTTTCGGGAGGCGCTGGAATCTCTCTATTCTTTTGATTCCAACGAAATCAAAGGCATAATGGGATTATTTAAGGCTTTTAAGAAGTAACTTGTAAATAAGATTGATAAGCGGAATGT
>UZAT01181696.1_pt1 | contig 16946 bp, 20 predicted proteins | sample 2160861 | NCBI WGS metagenome assembly UZAT01 (sample SAMEA5138306, study PRJEB28736) | viral metagenome | reverse complement strand
GAGATATACTTCTTATCGGGGGAAGCCGTTCCGATAGCACCTGTGGTAGCCTCCCAATCAATAGGTGAGGTCTCAAGCACACCTGTACCGCGCACCGTCTTGATCTGATTGTCTGCGTGGTCAATGAAATAAAGGTCACCTCTGCAATTGCAGAAGTCCACAACCCTCGTTTCATCCTCCCGGTGCCACATTCCTCTCAAGGTATCATATACAAAGAGATGCCAACCGCCGCTCTCATCCGACATGGATATGTAATACTTATTGCCGAGCGAGCCTGCCACTGCATTACTGTAGACCTCGTCCCCAAGAGCTTTGGAAATCTCCATAGGGAGAGAGCCGTCATAAGCACAGATTGCAGATCGGGATTTGTAGTACAATACCTCATTCACGATAGCAAGACTCTTGTCGCACCCCTTCTGCACACCTCTGCCGTGTATGGTCTGTATCTGATAGTTAGCAGGGAAGTTGCCGTAAACCTTGTGCATACAGTTCTCCTTGAAGAAGATAGGATAGCCAAGGTGTGTGGTCGCTCCTGTAAACTGTCCGTCCGTACCCAAGGAAGCAACGTAGGAATCGGTGCTGATGCCGTCAAATACATTCCAATTCTTAAAGTCACCAAGCTTTGAAGCATATATCTCATTTACAAAATTGCCGTTGAGGTCAAGACCGTATCTGCAACCCCACAAGCGGTTCTCAGACTCTATAATGAAGTCCATCTCAGGCATTTTTCTTGTAATGGTAATATCACTATTTAAGGTATACCCTGATGTTACAATACCTGTGACAACGATGTAATTCTTGCCAACCGCCTGAATGACCATCTCCTTGTTATTAAGTGCTATAAGCTCGTCTACTCTGTCTATTCCCGATATGATGATGCCGTCACCTACCTGAAATGGGATTTTTCCTGCGCGATCAAATCGTATTCGTATATATGTATTGGCAATGCTTATCCACTCGGCATTTAATTCAGAATACTGCTTGAGTACAGGGGTAGTATCTGACGTGTCGATCCACAAAGTACCGTCCTTAACCGCAAGGTTATATTCAGGAGCTGCAATTGCCATCTCATATGCAATGCCGTCTTTATTACAAAGCTCAAAATGAACGTATTTTCCACCTTCATTTGCGTAAGTTGCTTCTATAGCACCTCTGTCAGAATAATCAGTTGTGTTTATGTACTTCTTGTCGGGCATTATGATGATATAAGCGCCCATTGAGACAAGAGTTTTGGGGCAAAAATCCGCATCGGTCAAAAGTCCCATATCTATGGAATAACCGTTGATAACGAGGTTCTTGCCGTCAACGTAGCAAAGAGCATCCTTTGCCAATAGTCCCTGCGGATTGACAGGTGTGGCAAATACGCCTCTCTGCGGACGAGGAGAGAGGACAGGATAGTCCGCACTTGTCAGGTTCTTCATATCGTAGAACTCTCCCTCTCCTATGCGGAGGTTGTGATTGTAGCCACCAAAAACGTCAATCATCTCTCTCGTTGTCGGCAGCTCGTTCAGTTTTGATAGTTTCATTCGATTCTCCTCCTTGTTTGTCTTGTCTCTTGCCTACGGAATGTACGGCGCAGATCGCAAATCCAAGCCAACTTGATAGTGGTATGATCCATAGTAAATGTAATGCGTTTATCATATCAATTCACCACCAGCACCGTTGTATCACTGACCTGTCCGAACGAATCATGGTAGCCACGGAATCGCAGACCAACGGTGTTTTCCTGCGAAGGAGTCCACACAAACTGCTTCGATCCTGCGCTGAAGGTTGCCGTTTCCGTGACTTTTCCTGCGGAATCTACACCAACCCATCGAGGGGGCGAGGATGCCGCCGCAGACAAGTTGAGCGTGTAAGATTTGCCGTATTGCACAGGAATCAATTCTGTTGTGTAGTAGTTTGCTGATGCACCGACAGCACACGCACTGCCGACAGTATACGTGCAATGATAGCCATCCAACCATACAATAGGAAGAATTTCTTCTGCGGATTTTCTTGCCGAAATTGTAATAACAATATTGCCCGACACATTGGGGATTTCAATTTTTCCGTTTTTGTAATATGCCATAATTTACCCCCCTTTTTAAGTTTCGACCAATTCGGTTACTACGCTAAAATACGAAAATTCAGAAGAATATCCTCTGAATCGCAAGCCAACAGTTCCTGCGGAAGGTGTAAATGTAAAGGTGTGTTCACCGTTTGTATACTCGTGACCGATGGCTTCACTTACCTTTCCGCTACTATTTACACCAATAAACCTAAAAGCGGAACTCGATGCAACTGTTGCATTCATAGTAAACGAGTATGTCTTACCAACCGTTACAGGAATCAGTTCGGAAATGAAATACCCCGAGTGTGTGCTTTCTGTGCAAGCACTGCCCACGCTATATCCTACGGTATATCCGTTTTTCCAAACAATCGGTACGGTCTTTTTAGATTCTTTTGCCGAAATCGTGATGACAATATCATCCACAACTTCTTCAATCAGTATCTTTCCGTCTGCATAACAGTTCGACACATTCGCACCGCCCATCGTAATGGTAACCGTAGCACCTTCAAGGGTGTACCCCGTGTCTGCCACAACGGTTGCACTATATGCATATCCTGCCGTGATTGCCGTACCCACGCTACTGTTAATAACGCAGTTCGCAAGGTTTTTCGTGATAGCATAACGCAATAGTGTTTCCGAGCCGTCCCACACGGATGCAGTCACATCCTTGTCACCCATTGTAATCTTAACGGAGTCAATGATATATCCATCCGCAGGAGTGATCTCTGCCGTATAAGTTTGATACTGCGCTACGGTCGCACCATCGTTGGACGTGTTTACATTGGTCAGCGTGTTCGTAACCGTATATGTGGCAATATTGAGTGCAATCGTATCGGGTGTACCATCAATCATTGATCTGCGAAATTCGTTGATTTCTTCAACAGTAAATCCAAGTGTTGCCACCCAATTTAAAACCTTGTCACGAAAAGTAGTGCCTGTTGTAAGGTTGGTAATTTGAGTAATCAAGCCCTTCCATTCGCTCTCGTTTCTTCTTCGCGCTTTACTATCACCGTCCACGCCTGAAGAAAAGTTTGTCAGTTCATATTCCTTGTCAATGTCGCTTTGACTTACACCAAGGATGGCTTCGATGATACAAGCAACCGTACCCGTGCGGTCAGCACCTGCGGAACAATGGAAGTAGACAGGCTCATCGTATTTCGCACAATCGAAAACACATCGGAGAATGTCTTTCCACGCATCCTTGTATATGTCGGAAATGGTATACCACACATAATTTTCGGGAATTGTAACACGGACAAAATCTCGCATGGTGGCATTTCCTGCGGCGATCTGTTGGGCGTAGTGTTCTTCCGCTTCTGTTTTACCGCGCAAATTTAATTCGTGACGAATACCAAGCTGATTGAAGAAAATATCAACATCAGCAGGATTAAACTCGCCACCACGGAACAACTTGCCGTATTTCACAGTACCGCCATCACATTTCCAACCGCCAAGATCGCGCATGTTACTGGTAGCGCACTTAATCTGTCGCAAACTACCCGTGGGTATAAGATGACCACTCTGTGCCACCTCATTGTTGACAACAACTGCGTAGTCCGCACCCTTTGCACTTGGGATGATATTGTACAAGGTGTTTGTTCCTGCCGACACGTCTGCTTCGTAAACAATATCGGAATAGCTGTCTGCGATCACAATTCGCCCTACCGGAGTATTGATATCTACTCCGAAAGGCTTGGTTTTGTCGTACGATGTGGATCGGTTGACATAATCCGCAACCTGGCTTGTGCTATAATCGGAAGGGCTGTAGTTCACTTCATCCACAAACGCTTGCGCAACGGCATTGGATTGCGCATACCGAATTGTAGGTTCACTTGCCGTAATTGCACGAACAGCATTACCCATTTGTGCTACGGTGTAAGTTGCATTTCCACCGTTCTTTTCGCGAATAGCTTTTGCTATATCTTGTATAGATGTCTCTTCATACAATTTGTTAGCCATTAGTATGCCACCCCATTTCCATCAGCAACCTTCGCATAAACTGCATCCACGATCCCACTAATATCCGCAGGAGTAAAGTAGTCCACGCCCTTCACAGGGGTATAGCCATCCTTGCCGTCAGCACCTGCAGGACCTTGTATGCCCTGCACGCCTTGCTCACCCTTCGCGCCTGTGTCACCTTTGTCTCCCTTTTCTCCTTGGATTCCTTGAACACCTTGTATACCTTGGTCGCCCTTATCGCCTTTCGCGCCTGTGTCACCTTTGTCTCCCTTATCGCCTTTCTCTCCCTGTTCTCCTTTAATACCTTGAGAACCCGATAGGTCGGTTACAAAGGAATACGCACTTGCACCCTTAACGTAAAGCCTTGCGTTCTCCGCATCCTCTACGTTTCCTGTTTCAATCAGTACAAATGACCCGATAGCAACACCGTCAGAGGCATATCCTGCATTCATCGAGGAAACCGAAGGGTATATCTTTGCTATGGAGAAGGGGTCACCTTTCTCTCCCTTTGCACCTGTATCACCCTTGTCACCTTTGTCTCCTTTTTCACCTTGAATGCCTTGAATACCTTGCACTCCCTGCACACCCTGTTCTCCTTGGTCGCCCTTGTCTCCTTTAGCACCGTCAAAATAGTCAATGCCCTTAATGGGAGTGTAGCCGTCTTTTCCGTCAAAGTAGTCCACGCCCTTCACAGGGGTATAACCATCCTTGCCGTCAGCACCGTTCTTTCCGTTTACGCCGTCTCTTCCATTTCTGCCGTCAACGCCGTCTTTACCGTTGATGCCGTTTTTACCATCTTTTCCGTCTTCTCCGCACGGCACAGCAAAACGCAAATTTTGTGTCGTGCCGTCACTCATTTTGAAACTCATCTTATATACTTTCTCAATCAATATTCTTGTCCTCCTGAAGAGTAATCTGTGCCACGCTGTTGGCAGCGTAGTAAGCCACCGATTCAGGCTTTCCAAAATAACTGAAGTTCTTGCCTTTCGGCATATGATTTCGATTGTAATAATTCTGATACAGTCCGTAAGCATCGTTGTATGCAGTCAAAGAATTGTTGTATTTGCCGTATTCGCCGTTTGCGTAGTCTATCCGTGCCTCAAGCCAACGGATGTATATATCGTCATAGGGAGCAGGGACGAGAAGTTCGGTATCAAGGCTCGTTTCTGTGTTGTATCCTTCAAATACAACGTCCTCTCCATCCTCGTGGGTGTCTATAATATCTCTCTTGATCACTCCGTCAAGCGTAGACAGCCAATCCACCTTCTCAATCTGTGTGTAGCTGTTCGGCTTGGTGGAATCCACCCTGTTAATTGCCTCAAGTATTGTCATTTGAGTCCTCCTATTCAAGTAATGGGGAGATCGACTCGTTCGGTAATCTCCCCATTCTTATGATTAAATATTAATCGCTTGCCTTTTCATCATTGAAGAGCATGATCTTTTCAATCATCTCTTCTTGATGCATAAGCACCTCGTATACGTAGTCGGGTACTTCAACCTCCACACCTCTCTTGATGATGAAGGTCTCCAAATTCACCGATACGAATACGTCTTCCTGATCAGACTTGGTGCGAGGGATTCTGACCTTGACCTTTTTAGGCTCTGCAGACTCTGCAATAGCCTCGGTCTCTTCAACTGTTTCGACAGTCTCTTCAACTGTTTCGACAGTCTCTTCAACTGTTTCGGTTTTCTTAGATGTAGCCATAATAGCCTCCTTGTGAAGTATGGGGGAGGGAATACCTCCCCCGGTTAATTAGTTTTCAGCCGCAGTAGCGGAGAAGGTTGCGGACTTGGACTCAACTCTAACGAGATAGTTAGGAATGAGCAGTTCCGCAGTCTTGATAGCCTTCCAACCTACAGAGCTTCTCTGATCGAGAGGATCGGCAGTACCTGCAGAACCCTTCTGCTTAACGATGGTCTGAAGACCGCCACCTGTGATCTCGGTAACACCGTATGCACCCTCACCGAAGATGAGAGTACCGAATACACCGCCCTCGTAGATCTTTGCCTCGGTGGTCTGCACGAAGCGAACACCTGCAATCTCACCGATCTCGCCCTCATAGAGGTTGTCAGGCTTTGCATACTTGTGAGCATCGATCCATTCGGGGTCTCTCATAAGGTCATAAGCGACATAGGGATGGATGATAGCAACGTACTTGCCACCAATGGTGGGAGCATTCTGTCCACGGAGCTTTGCAACGACCTGCTGAATTACCTTTACGGTAAGCTGACAGGTGTTGTCAAGAGCGGTACGAGAGGTAACAGCGGTCTCTACACCGTCTGCAACCTTGGGACAGTATGTAACGTTTGTGCCTGCCTGAAGCACGTTTCTTACGACAGTGTCAAGGGTAAGACCTGCCTGTCTGCCAAGAAGCTTGGTAGCCTCAAGGATGGTGTTGTCAAGAGCGGTAAGCTCAAGCACATCGGACTGAGTGATGTAGTCACCATACTGTGCTACAGTAGCAGTGACGGTGCTTACAGCGAGGCTCTTACCATCGGGAGTTACACCCTCAGTAAGAGGAGTGGTTGCCTTTGCAAGAGGTGCGAACTTTCTAAATTCGATAGTCTTTCCCGAACCACTCGGAATGGGTCTTTTCTGACCGAACTGATCATGAACGAGGTTTGCTGTTGCCTCGTCAATGAGAGTCATGTCATAGAAGGTCTTCATTTCTGCGGAAAGACCCGGCAGAAGAGTTGTCTGAAGCTCGTTAGCAAAGAGCTGAAGGTTGATGTTAAAATAGTGTTTCATAATAATCTCCTTTTGAAATGAATTTTGTGGAAGGAGATTAAATCAGTAATTAGAACTTGATTTTCTCTCCTCTTTGGACTCTGCGGATGATCTCCGCTCTGTCCGCTTTAGAGAGCTGTGACACGTCGCTCTTAACTACCGATGCGCCCTGTGAGGAATTTCCGTTCTCAACAGGTCTCGCTCCGTTGGCGATGACCTTGTTTGTGAGCTTCTGCTCCACCGCCTTGGCGGTGTACTGCATTGCGGCAGGGATAATGTCATCTTTATGCGTTATAAGATACGCATTTCCGACATCGATGCCACGGTTCATAACAAGATCGTAGAAGTCGGGATTGTTGTTCAGTTCGTGTCTCAAGTCAAGCGAAGGATAAGTCTGCTTGGCTACCTTTGCCTGTTCCTCGGCTATGGTAACCTTACGGATGAACTCGTCTCTTCTGTCCTGCTCCTGAAACTGCGCACGAAGCTGAGCGTTCTCTCTCTGCATCTTCTTGAGTTCCTTGAGCTGCTGAACCGACATGTTCTTTTCAAGTGCTTCCTCCTCATAATAGGAGTCATCCTCTTCAATGGCTTTGTTCAAAGCATCGATGTCGGAAGGGTCAACACCATATTTCTTTCCGAGCATCTCAAGTGTGGGAGTGAGGGAATTGAGCTTTGCCTCGTTCTCCTTCGAACCCTTGAGTCTCTTCTGAATGGTGTCCTGCATCCTTGCATCGTAGAGATCCTTGAACTCACCCTTGATGAGTGCCTCAAAACGAGCATTGCGGTCTTCGGTAGGTGTTGGATTCACCTCGGCGGCAGGTGATTCTGTAGCTACCTCTTCCTGTTTGCCATATACGACATTAGCAAGAGGATTGCTTGCTGCCTTTTTCTGCGACACGGCGGCTGTCGCTGTTACGCCCTCTGCTCCCCCTGCTCCTGTGCCACCGTCTCCACCTCCTGTGCCTTCGCCAAAGAGCTGAAGATCGAGGATCATTGGGAAAATAATTCTGTTTTTCATATGGGGTATCCTTTCTGCTCTTAAAGTGAGCGACTCTGTTTGATTTATGTTAAGGCTTTAAGCCTCGACATCTGAATAAGTTAACTCCACATACTGTGGATAATTATGTGCAAGAAGCTTGTATCCCATTGCAATGGTAAAGAAGGTCTGTGTCACTTGCAAAAATGTAGTATCATCATCCGCACAGCACGACACGGTTGCATCTCCATTCTCAAGGTTAAGAGTGGGATGCTGTGAGAACTCTCCACCCTCATCCATAATCTTGAGTACCTGTGCCGCTGTGAAGGCGAGGATTGAAGCAGAGGCACAAATAATGTCTTTACCTATATCTGCTTGCCCTGCGTGTCCTTTGACCATCAGAGAGCATTCTCGCTTGTCCTTGTCAATCGATACGTTAACGGTTATCATCAAACCGCCTCCTTATGTAGGATCAGTGGACTCAGCCACTCTCTGCCTTGCCTTCTTTGTAACGGATGATTCCTTGTTCTCACTGCCTCCGAGAGCCTCGGTCTGCTCTACGTTAGCCGCAGGATTTGTGCCGTCAATGGGAGCGACAGGTGCGCCACCACCAAACTGTGCCATCAGCTGCTCGGCTATGTTAGAGCCTCTTGCTTGGTCAACCATCTGTGCAAGCATGATCATCTGCTGTTGCATCTGCATCATCATCTGATACATACCACCGTTCTCGGATATCTTCTGCATTATGAAGTGCTTTCTGTCGAAGTCCATCATATCAAGACAAGCGAGTGCTTGGTCAGCAGTCTGAGGATTGAAGAAGCCTGCACTATAGAACTGAAGCGCCAACTCATTCTGACTCATCTTTGAGTAGGGACTCTGCTTCTGTGCCGTTACCTCAATATCGAAGAGGGGAAGTCTGTATCCCATATCCATTCCGAGGTCATTGCCTTGGAACTGAGGCTGAATGCCTGCATTGCTGTACTGAACAAACCTTGCGGCACCGTTCTCGCCCATAATACGGAAGCATCGAGGCATATCATAGAACTGTCTGATAAGCTCTATAACGAGGTTAACTACCTTGCGGAAGGCTCTATAAGACCCCTTGTTGGCATCTCTCGACAGCTTCGAGCTTGCCTCCATCTGTGCAGCCAAACCTGAAGCTGCGGTCACACCGCCTGTCGTACCACCTGTGGATACGTCTCTGTTACCTGTGGTCTCCTTCAGCTCGTCAATCTTATCCTTAACGACCTGAATGCTTGTATTGCTGAGAGGCTTGCCCTGTATAGGAAGGATACTGTCCTGTCCAAGGTTGCCGTCAACGTGTACGAAGTCCTTTGAAAGGTCTGCATACTCTTCCTCATTGACAGAGCCATCGTTGCGGATGAAGTGTCTCGGCTTGGTATTGGCAAGCATATTCTCCAAAATAGCCTGATTGCCTCTGTCGATATATGCCTGCGCATCCTTGCCCACATCGATATAGCCGAAACCTGCGATAGAACCCTCAATTCTGAAGAGGGGATCAACCACAAAGGGATATAAGCCGTGGTCATACCATCCTCGCTCTGCGAAGTTGGGATCGTTCTCTGTGGCGAACAGCACCTCATCATTCACATACTTGCAGTAGTGAAGCACCGTCCTGCCTTGAGAGTTGTGCTTTTTATAGTACCAATCGCAAACAATGCTCTTGTTCGTGGTGTCGACCTTGTCATCATAAATGTACTTGGTGATGTCCATGGTAGCCTGTCCAAGCTTGCCTTCAAGCTGCGGATATGCACCGATCAGAGCATCATTGTCCATCAGCTCAACGTGGAATACGTTGCGAGACTTCTGAATGTCCATAATGCCCGATTCCCAAAACAGATTGATAAGGTCTATCTTCTGAATGGAGATGTCACCGAGACCGTTCAGCTTGCTCTTGTCCCAAAAGACACCATAAACACCTGCACCTGTCTTCAGCTTGTAGTTCTGCACCTCGGAATAGGTCTCCTCAAAATCATTCTGATCGAGGATAACAGGGATGATGGATGAGAGCATCTCAGCTTCACCCTTGTCTCCTTCCTCTCTCGGTAGGATGTTGGGGGACGGAAAATTATCCATCGCATCCGCATGCTTGTTGGCGATGCTGTTAAATAGCCAAGCGGAGGCAGGCTGTACCTCTCTCTTCTTGTCTCGCATCTGCTCCCAATGTCTCTGCTTGTACCACTGCTCATTTGTAACGATCTTCTGCTCAAGGTTGGTCTTGCCTTCCTTATATTTGTTGAGCGTGAGGTTAGCCTTCTGTATCTGCTCTCTGCCAATGACCTGAGAGAGAGCCTTGAAGCCGTTGATAGCTCCCGAAGCGTTTCTGCCTTGTCCCTGCATCATCTGCATCTGCTGTCGCTCATACATCTTACGAGCCTCATCTTCAGCCGTGGGGCGAGGAGCTGACTGTCTGCGCATTAACTGCTCCTCATTCTTCATATCGTCCTGTGGAGCTTTCTCAGCGGTCTGTGAGGGGTTCTCCTCCTCTGTATTCTTTTTCTTCTTCTCTATATCCATTATTCGTCCTCCGAAATAATCTCAATTCTCGGTCTTGCTATGCGTGTAGTAAGGTCATCCTTCTTTACATCGAGGAACATACTCATCGGGTTCTTGTAGAACTCATCAGGCTTCACTGCCTCCCTCGGCTTGATAGGTCTTGCCATGCACATATAGCGTGTCTCATCGGCTATATGATCCTCGCCCTCTGTATCCAAGTCCTCAACCTTATGCTCGTCATATATAAGCGTGGGAACCGTTCTGATAAATGCCTTGCAGTTACTGAAGACATACATCATAGGGAAGCCATTGTCATCGAATGCAAGCCTGTAGTGCATCTGCATCCATCCCGGTATTCTCTGATTGTCACCCGGTGTGAAATACACTCTGCACTTTGTGGCAGACTCCGCAATAGATTCACCGCCGTCTGTGGCGAATATAGCAGGGTCTGCAACACCTTGAATGTTCTTTCCTTTAAGCCATCTATGCTCTGACTCTATTCTGTGTATCTCATTGAATACTTGCTGTGCCGTCCACTTGACACCCTCGTTGGGAGTCTTGGTGCATCCGTAAAGCTCAAGTATGCGGTATATAACACCGTCATAGTCCACTGCCCACCAACCGCAGGAGAAAGGTCTGTTATAACCCCAGTCAAAGGAGCGGTATATCTTCCACCCATCGGGAATCTCAAAGGGATCGATAACGTGAGTCCATTGCCTGTCTTGGTAGTGTTCAGGCTTATCTCTCCACTCGGTGAAATACTGTCCCGAATAACTATCCCAATCTCCATATAAGAGAGCCTTACGCTCCGCTTCAGGCATTGATGCAAGCCTTGCAAGATAGTCGGGATCGTTCTCAAGCAGTATCTTATTATCAAACACAGAAGAGGGAACAAAGATGCGTGATTCCCACTTGGTCTCTGTTTTGCCATCGGGATATTGTACTTTAACTTTATCCCACATAGTTGTCATAGGCTTGGCAGGAGTTATAAACCTGTCCTTTACCCATCCGTGACCAATTCCACCCGGATTGGCTGTGCTTCGTATATAACATCGTGTGCCTGCCCCATTCGGTCTGTTTCTTGACTTGAGGTAGACATACTCTTCATAAGTGAAGTGAGTTAACTCATCAAAAGCAACAAAATCATAAGCTTTTCCTTGATAGTTCAGCTTGTCCTTTGTATGTTGCATTGATCCAAATACGATCTTCGCTCCGCTTGGGAATGTCCAAGTATGCTTTGAATCGTTGTACGTTGCTCCGGGAAAGGCTACAGGATAATATCTCTGCGACTTTTCAATAAGTTCTGTCAACTGTGGGTATGTCTTACGAAGGATGAGTCCCTTGTAGTAGGGAATCTCCACCTGCCTTGTGCCTTCAATAACTAAAGCATCAGACTTGCCACCACCTGCAGCACCGCCGTATAGAGCCTCGCATTCGGGTCGTGACATGAACTCTAACTGCCTCGGTTGAGGTTGCCAAACAATGTCTTCGTTAGTCATTGTCATCCTCCTCGCTCGGTGGTATAAGCTTGTCTCCTACGACAGGAAGCAATATAACACCCTTTGGCTTGCCATCGTCTTGGTTGTTGTCCTTTGCCTGCTTCTCAAGGTTTTTGATCCTTGCCTCCTGCTCTCTCATATCAGCCTCACTCTTGAAGCCTTTAATCTCCTTCAGATCCTTGAGAGCGGATGTAAGGTTCTTAATGTTTTGAGTATTGTAGGGTAAATCAGCATCAAGCATCTCGTATATCTTGCCGAGGAGCTTGTCAGCAACGTTGATGATATTAACAGCATTTTCTGATGCATCATCGCTCACAGCCTCAATTATTTTTGTCTCCGTTTTGGCTTCAGCTTGGCTTCTTAAAGTGAGCCAATTCTCATCCTTGGCTTTTCGTTGAAGCGTAGTACGAGATACTCCATATTTTTCGCAAAGCTTTCTGTAGCTTGTACCGCCTGCAATGTACTCCGCCTTTATTTTGTTCCAATCCACAGAAAGCCTCCTTTCGTGATTCTGAAACCATTTTAAAACATTTTCTTTTGCAAATGATACCCACCCCCCCCTCATAAAAATTGAGGAGAGCCGAAGCTCCCCTCTGCAGTTATGTTTCTTTGATTTTGATGCCATGGAAATAGAGCATCATCTTGCGCTTGAGGATGTACTCTTTTGTCCTCTTTCCCTTGGCATCCTCCACGACCTCTCTGCCGTTCTCAACGTAGACAAAGTCTGCTACATAATGAACCGCCCTCTCACCATCTTGCTTTGGCAGAAGCTCGTAGGATACCTGCCTCTGAAGATCAGATATCTTTCCTGCCCTTTGGAGCAGCTTCAGCTCACACCACCTGTTGGCTTCCTTCTGTGAGTCGTGAGTGATGCCGTCCGAGGTTATAGTCTTGATGTTACCGTATTTGCTCATATCAACCCTCCCACTTTCCAATTAAAGTCCTGTGTATTAGGCAACCTTGGCATAACCGAATGCTGTTGCAGTGGTCTCGCATAAATGCTTTCATCTCATCAGAGCTTTCAAATACGAGATGCAACGTGTTACCCCGGGATAACCCCTCGCACTTTATCCTGTTGTTATCGTGATCGTGGTAGAATGGACACTTGACGAATTTAGAACCGTGGTGTGCCACATATCTCACCTCCTACTATTCTCGCCTTTCCTCCATATGCTTTAATTTATCCTGAATGATCGCATCAACCTCTCTGACCGATATGTAAGGCTTGATACCTGCGTTGTTCGGATATATAGCCTTTTCGTGTATCTGCCGCTTAATGTCGGAGAGGGTCTCGATAGCCTCGCTCTTCGAAATAACATCCCCGACAGGTATCTTAACAAGCACGTCAACCACATCGCTCAAGGGTATATTCAACTCAATGCTTATCCTCTCGGCAACCTCTCTTGCTAATAAATATCTCGTCATATTATTCTCCCTCCGTGTATTTCTTTTTGAGTTCGGCAAAAGCGGCTTCTCCCATTGACATTAAACAAAGTCCTAAAGGTGTAACACCGTGCATTGCAATTTCCTCAATCTCCTCAAAAATCTCCCGAGCAACCACGGCTCTTTCCTTATCAATGACAGTATGCTTGTCCATAACGGTGCCGTACTGTAAAGCATAGGAGTCAAGTATGTTCTGAAGCCGTTCAAACTCTTTCTCTAACGCCTTGACATCGGATCGTGGAATCAATTCGATTCTGCCATCAGGTAATATGTGATATCTGTCCTTTTTCATCTCATCAACCTCGCTCTTTGGTACAACATCGGCAGTGGGCATATCTTGCACCATCTTATCAAAGATTTTTAGCACTTCTCGGGATTCCGAAAGTTTGTTTTTAATACTCGCATCAAGTATTTTGGCTTGAAGTTGAGTAGCATCAATATATCGTGCCATATCATTCTCCCTTCAAAGCTTTTACCGCTTCTCGGTACACCTCTTCGGTAACTGTCTCCCAATATTCATTGACGTATCCGTCCGCATAGGTCACCCGATACTTCACCCTATATTTCGCTTCGTGATGCACAGTCTTTGTGCCTGTCGGCATATACCGAAGTTCACCGTTAATCCAATCGTAAATATAGCCGTATTCCACCTCCTGCGAGTCATATGCCTCTCTAAAATCCGTATCAATAGGCACGTTGGATACCTCTTCGGCACGGCATCCCGGAAGCATCATAGCCATCAGCATAAGCCAAACCATTACGACCAAAATTTTTTTACACGTTGTCATATTTACCTCCCATTAATCGTGTATTCCACAGGGAAAGCCTTACCAAGCTTCTCTGTGTCAAATCCGATGGACTTCAAATTGTATATGCAAGCAAGCTCCACGTCCTCTGTGCTTTCAACCCCATAGAAGTTCATTAACTCCTGCAGGGCAGGTTGGAAGCCTTCAAGGAAAGCCTCCAACTTCTTCGCCCCACTGCCATACTGTTCGTGAATCTGCCATAAGACTAATGCCTCAATGTTGCTTTTAAGCTTTGAAATCTGCTCACCAATCTGCGCTCTGATCGAGCCGTTAAGAGCCTGCATCTCTCTATTGCTTAATTTTCTCGGTACGATTGAATTCATGCCTTCACCTTCCTGTCTGCTTTCACCATATCCAATATGGCTTGATAATGGCTCTTTTTCTTGTATGGCTTACCGTTAAGCTCACAGTCAGCCACAATTCCTACGTACTTGTTGAACTCCTCTATAGAGAGCCTGTCCAAAAGGGAATCGACCTGCTCATCCGAGAGCATTACTACACCCTTGCCGAGAGTTCCTCCGATGTACTTCAGCTTCACACTCTCCCTGTCGGTCGAGTTTTCCACAGGCTCATCCACATCGTTAACTCCCTCGCACGCTTGAATGAATGAATGAGATTCTTTTTCTTTATCTTTTTCTCCTTCTTCTTCTATGTGCGGACAGTCCGTGGAATTTCCGTGGACATCCGTGGACTCTCCGAGAAGAACCTTTGATTGCGCCCTCTTGAGTCGCTTTCTCTCTCTGTCTTTGGCTCTGATCTCCGCAAGCTTGTCTATGTTCTGATACTCCTCCCACCCGATGACGTTTATAAATCCTTCGGGAGTTGTGGCTATCATATCAAGCTCCTCAAAAGCCTTTAAAGCAAACCTGATGGTGTTGACATCGAAGTCAAGCTCGTCAGCAAGGTCTTCCTCTGTGAAGGGAACACTCTCTGTTATGTAGATCATCCCCCCTGCATTACACTTGCCTGCCATGGCAAGAAGCATAATCCATATGAGGAGGAGGTCGTTCCCGGCAGGAAGCCTCCTGACCTTCTTGATTTTTCGCTTGTCAAACATATCTATGTAGATTTTTATCCATTGAACTTCGCCCATTTAATCGCCTCCTATCCTCACTTTCGTAACAGCTATAGGGAACTCCTCAATCTCTGATGCCCACAGGCAAGTCCCTTTGCCGTTTAATTGCTCCCATAGGTAAGGGAAGCCACCGATGCCATCAAATAGGCTTGCCATCGTTGCATCCCTCTCATAGCAAGCACAGAGCCTCTTCAGCACCCACTTCCAAGGGGGAAGGGCAATGCTGTTTCCGAGTGCCTTGTAACGAGCTGCATCCGAGGTCTGTCTCTTTTTGCCGTTGGTGTCCGTCCACTCTCCTATATCTGTCCATCCATCGGGGTAGCCTTGAAGCCTCTCACACTCAAGAGGAGTCAACCTGCGGACTATGTAACGAGTCTTTACAGGGATTGCAACAACCTCTCGCTCAACTCCCGACCTCATTCCACAGCCTTTGTAGTAGGAAGAGTCGAGAGTGCCTGCTTTGTCTCCATTAATGCCGTAGCATACAGCAGGTGCGCCGTGGTGAGTGGTTGTTAATGTAGGGGACTGATCCTCTCTTACGTCCACAGCCGATTTACCACCGCCTTGGTCAATGGAGTAGCATACTGCACCCGGACCTTTCGCAACGAGAGATGTCAAGGCTTGTACTATTCCATCCTCGTTTATCCCCACACGACTATCGTTGGGATGATTCTCTACGGAATACACAGGCTGAAACAATATCTGATCCTGCAAGGTGGAGAGAGTTGCAGACTTGTTTGTCTGTACTAATGCACCCTTGCCTCCACCTTCACAGCCGCCTCTGATCTTGACCGTGTATGCAACCGAAGGACGATTATCACCCACCTCTGTTCTCAAGGTGGGAGCAAGTCCTTCCCATACATAACCGCCTAATCTTTTAGCAGCTCCGGGTTCAAAGCAGTAGACTCCCTCTCTATCATCTGCATGAGCGCCTCCTGTAGCATCGGGGGAAGCTTCTTTCCTCTGCGATTGGCTCTCGTCAGTATGCCCTGACAGGCTTTTGCGGACAAACAGTATCTCGGGTGCGGATTGTCCTCCAAAATCTGCGACAAGTGCGATTCGGCGGCGTCTTTGGGGGACTCCCCAAAACTGTGCATCGAGAACTCTCCAAGCGATGCTCCATCCGTCTCCCATGATGCATCCGTAGTTTGTCCATTTTCCGCTGTCAGGCAGAGGAATAACGGCATCTTTGTCTTTGACTTTTGCGAGTTCTTCGAGGACGATTCTGAAGTCATCTCCTTTGTTACTGCTGAAGGCTCCGGGAACGTTTTCCCACACCATATATCTTGGTCGAATATCGACACCTGTCCGTCCATTTCTTTCATCTTCTGCTCTCATCTCCTTTACGATTCTTACTTGTTCTATGTACAGACCTGACCTCTCTCCGTCAAGTCCTGCTCTTTTGCCTGCGACAGATAAATCCTGACAGGGACTACCCCCTATAATGCAATCGACTATCGGGGCAGTATGTCCGCTTATCTTTGTTATATCTCCGAGATGCTTCATGCCACACCTCCATCAGAAGGGAAGATCGTCATCCGTCTTGATCTCTTCAAAATTCGGCATCGGAGTAGTGGCTTTGTATTCGGGAACAGCGGTAGCAGCTTGTCCACCCTCACTCTTGCTGTCAACGAACATTACCTCATCGGCAACGATGTCCGTCCTGTAGTGCTTCTGTCCGTTCTGATCCTGCCAAGTGGAATTCTGAAGAAATCCTACAATGCAGATGGATGATCCCTTGTGGAAATATCTCGCCACGAAATCTGCGGTCTGTCTCCATGCAGTCACGTTGAAGAAATCCGTCTGTTGTTCCATACCTGGTTTGGTCTTACGGTTGACCGCTACGCTGAAGGATACCACAGAATGACCACCCTGTGTCTGCTTGAGTTCAGG
>UZAT01276861.1_pt1 | contig 16985 bp, 6 predicted proteins | sample 2160861 | NCBI WGS metagenome assembly UZAT01 (sample SAMEA5138306, study PRJEB28736) | viral metagenome | reverse complement strand
GGGCACCGACAAGCTGATCGTATGCGCTGGCGAGAAGGTGTACATGGACGGCGAGGAAGTGCCCATTACCCTGTCGGCGGAGAGCCACATGCAGCCCAAGCGCCTGGTGAGCATGGGCGCGTATGTATGCATCTGGCCCGACAAGGTGTACTTCAACACGGCCAACCTGGCCGACCATGGCAGCATGGGCATGAAGTGGACGCCTGCAGCCGACGCGGTTGTATCCGCCATGATGTGCCGCAAGGACGGAACCAACTATGACATGGAGTCCATCACCGTATCGGACAAAGCCCCGGAAGAACCTGAAGACAAGCAGCTATGGCTGGACACCTCCGGCGAGAACGATGTGCTCAAGCAGTACAGTGCGATCTATCAGGAGTGGGTGCAGGTGGCCACCACCTACATCATGATCCAGGCGACCGGAATCGGAAAGGATCTGAAGGATGCGGACGTGGTTCACCTGTCGGGCGTGAGAGCAGCCGAAAACGTTGCTGCCGTATCGCAGGCCGAGGAAGAAACGTTGACATTCAGAACGCCTGATTTCTCACTCTATTCGTCTTTCACTACAACGCATATTAACGGAGTGCTTCAACACACAACGCCGTCTACAAGGACGCAGATTGTTACATTCCCTGTTTCGGGCATCCCTGATGGCGCACAAGTTACATCGGCAAAACTGTCCTTCATTGCGCTCCCAAGTGCATATGGCGCAAAAGTGCTGTCGGTAAATGGCGTAAGAGTTTACGAAAACAGGGATGTTGTAAATGTTGTCGATGTAGACGTTCCTGGGAATGGAGATGTCAACTGCAAGTTTGTATTCCAATCAGGAAACAACGCACACTCGCTGGGGAACCACGGAGGAACAGTAAACTTTTCGGATATTACATTGTCTGTAACATACAGCGTAACAGGAAGCGGAGAAGAAGCAACTGAAGCAGACTCCAAGCAGCTGAAGGCACTCAACACCACCAATATCATCTACGGGCGCGGGGATGACTACATCATCGTGGCGGGCCTCCTGCACAAGCAGCTGACGCTGGCAAACAGCATTGCGGTGGAGCTGAAGATCCCCGACCTGGACTATGTGTGCGAGGCAAACAACCGCCTGTGGGGCTGCTCCTACTCCCGCATCGACGGCACACTGACCAACGAGATCAGGGCATGTGCCCTTGGTGACTTCCGGAACTGGTTCAGGTTCGAGGGCACGAGCATGGACAGTTATGTCATGTCTGTCGGCTCTGACGGCCCATTCACCGGTGCATACGCCATCCAGGGCGTGCCTCTGATGTGGAAAGAGGACTATCTGCACAAGATCAGCGGCACGCAGCCGAGCAACTTTACCCTAAACACCATCAAATGCAGAGGCGTGCAGGACGGCAGCTGGCGGTCGATGGCCGTGGTCAACGAAACGCTGTATTACAAGGCCCGAACAGATGTGATGGCCTATGACGGCGCCATGCCCTACGCCGTGAGCGAAAAGCTGGGTACCGACCGTTACCACGACGCGGTGGGAGGCGGATACCGGGATAAGTACTACATCTGCATGCAGGACGATCAAGCGCTGTGGCACGTGTACGTTTGGGACTCGGCAAAGGGACTGTGGCATAAGGAAGACAACGCGCACATACCCCACATGGCCAGCGTGGACGGCGATCTTGTGCTGGCGGTGGAAAAGGAGGACAAGACCTTCCTGCGGACTGTCGGGAACGCGTCCAAGAGTGAGGAGAACTTCCCTTGGAGCGTGACCTTCGGCGTGTTTGGATATGCCTACGAGCGGGCCAAGTACCTGAGCCGCTTCAACATCCGGGCACAGATGACCCCCGGCAGTGAGATGACTTTCGAGATCATGTACGACTCCAACAAGGAGTGGGAGAACATGGGCACGATGAAGTCCAAGACGCTGCGGACGTTCATGCTGCCGGTCATCCCCCGCCGATGTGACCACTGTCAGATCCGCATCCGGGGCACGGGCAAGGTCAGCATATACTCCATCGCACGAGTGTTTGAGGAGGGCGGGAACTGATGGCGACATACCACGAGATCCCCCGCCCAGAGCGGCCCAAGGGGACTGACGAACAGAAATGGAAGGAGATCTACAGGTATCTGTACAGCCTGTCGGAGCACCTGGAGAACATCATCAACAACATAACACAGGAAGGAGCGAAGAACGATGGCGGTGTTCAAAACAAACGACCGATATAAACCACTCGGTTTGTCTGGCGGCAGAGACTTCTACGCTGTTGACCGTGATCAAAAAGAAGAGATCAAGCGCGTACAGACACCCGGAGTGAGCTTCAAGGCAACAGGTGCTCCTGGCACATCCGCAGCGACAACATCGCAGTCAAAGGGGATTACGCCTCAGACTGCACAGCCTGCCAAGAAAACCGGTGGCGGGAGCTACACCGTAAACGCCGGCAACCAGCCCTACGTTGACCAGCTGCACAGTTTGTACGACCAAATCATGAACCGCAAGCCTTTCCAGTTCGACCTGAACGGAGACCTGCTCTACCGGCAGATGGCTGACCGCTACACCCAGATGGGACAGCAGGCCATGCGTGACACGATGGGACAGGCCGCAGCACTCACCGGCGGCTACGGAAACAGCTACGCAAACCAGGTGGGCAATCAGGCATACCAGCAGTACCTGACGGCGCTGAACGATAACATCCCGCAGCTGTGGGACCGGGCGTATCAGGTGTATCAGGACCAGGGAGACCAGCTCATGCAGCAATACCAGCTGGCGGCGGCACACCCTGAGTACGTGAATGCGCTGGCCCCTAGAACATATTATGTGTCCGCTCCTGCGGAAAAAGAAGAAGCGGAGACTACTGCCAGAAATCAGGCAGCCTATAACATGGCGCTGATGAATGCGGGCCTGCTGGCCGGTGCAGCGGGGGTATCAGCAGCGACCAATCCATTCAACAACTATTACTACGAGCTGCTGGAAGAAGAACAGAAAAAGAAGTGAGGTAAAGCGATATGGCAAAACCGAACCTCAAAAAGATTGAACGGGATGCATACCAGAACGCGTTGAATGAAAGATTCCAGCTGGGCAAGCGTTATGCAGAGCAAAGCAGAGAAAACGCCATGGACCTTGCGCAGTCAATTTCACCTGGCGGAAGCATGACTGCACTGAACAAAGGAGATGTTGCGTCTTTCGATAAAAAGACCCGCAGAAACGCAGAGATTCAGGCAGCGCAGGCAATCGACTACTATCGCGGCACAGGCATGTATAACACGCCGGAGTTTGCCTACAATAAAGGCCTTGCGCACATGTCAGAGAGTGCATATCTGACGAATGAGGCGAAACGGCTGGCAGCGCAACTGCTCGAATCTGAGAAGAAAGATGCTGAATGGGAAAACGGCGGACGCCAGGGATGGTACGACTTCACGACCCGTCAAAGCAGCATCAAAAACAAGCTTGCAGAAATGGACGCCCAGGGCCGTAACTACTACGATCTGGATGCGCTGGAAGAAGCGGATCTTCTGTGGTTTGATTCTGTCATCAATGGCAACGAACGCTGGAAGCCCAATTACAGCAACGCAGCAGACGTAGAACGTTACAACGCGCTGGTGGATCAATGGGCAAGCGTTGATGACTGGGAAAACTTTGACCTTGCAAAGCACCTGGGTATCACTGCTCCTGAACAATATGTGAGCAAGACAAGCACAATACAGGGCAATCTGGACACAGTGAGTGGGGAGCTGGAACGCCGGCAGGGACTGGATGCCCTGAAGGCTGACATCCGCAGCAACCCGAATTACGCAACGCTATCCGTGTACGGCGGACATGAACATGTGGAGGGAACGCTGGCAGATCGGTACGACTTCGATCACTATTATGACCAGCAGTACTTCATGAATAATCCAGTGCTGCCGGAAGGATTCAGCAGCCGCACGTCGCAGGATCTGATCGACCATTACATCCAGTTTGGATATGATTACCTGACGCCGGAAGAACTCGCAGATTACAATGCACTGATCAACGCGGGAAGACCTGAAGATGCAAAGAAGTATCTTGATCTTCTGTCGAGCGAGCTTCTTGCACGCAGAGGAAACGTGCTAAACGCAGAACGTGAAGTGCGAGCCGAGCACCTGGGATATGGTGCACTCGATTCTGCAAAGACGCTGATCGAAAACCCGATTGGCTCAGCTATGACGATAGCCGGCGGACTATTCGGGATTGATGATCCGAACCATCCGATTTACGATACGACACGTGGAGTGAATACGACACGTGAAGTGTACGGACAGACGCTGGGAGAACTCGCGCCAAGCGCAAAACTGTTTGATCAGAACCTGCTGACAATGGGATATAACGTCCTTATGTCCGTCGGTGATATGGCTGTAGCAAAGGGGATCGGTGGAGGACTTGCCAAGGCAGCCGGCAAGGGAACGAACTTTGCAAAGAACGCCATGCAGTTTGTCATGAGCTCTGAAAGTGCAGCATCGACCATAATGAACGATCTGGAGCGCGGATGGGACATCGAGCAATCAATGCTGCATGGCCTGACAAACGGACTGATCGAGGCATGGACAGAGCGTGGATTCATGGACTCTCTGTTCAACGAGGGCGGTACATTCCTGTCCCGCGTGCTGAAGTCGGGAATGGCTGAAGGACTGGAAGAAGTCGAATCCGGAAGTCTGCAGATCGTTTCTGATGCACTGTTTGCGAAAATGGGAGAGAACGAAAGCGAAGTAGAGGAAGTCTACAACGCATTCGCACAAACCATGACGCAGGGCGAAGCTGCAAAGATGACCCTGATGTACTATGCAAACCAGCTGGCCGCGGATGGCCTTTCAGGCTTTGCAACGGGCGGACTGATGCAGGCGGGTACAAACGTAGCAGAAAACACCTGGAGCACAAATATGGGCAAGCAGGTGCAAAACGAGGGCGATCTGGAAGGCGTACTGCGTATCGCGGAGGCAAACGAAGAAACCACAGAAGCTGCAGGTGCAGCAAAGCGGATCAGAGAGAAACAGGCTAAAGGCGTCAAGGTGACTGCGCGGGACATGGGAGAGCTTGTGACCGCGGTTGGAAACACCATCGGAGAAAAGAATGCAGCGGAGATAACCGGTGTTTTGGATGAATCCATCACAGGACGTCTGGAAGAACTGGGAGAAGACGCTGAAAACGCAAAGAAGCTGGCACCGGTCATCCGCAACATGTACCAGGGTAAAAAGATCACAAGCGCAGAACGAGCGGAAGTAGAATGGACCGAAAACGCTGAACAAGTGGTAAAGGAAATGGCATCTACACCGAAGGAAAGCGCTGAAGTTGTGCCAGGAGCAATCGAAGGGGCAGAGAACCAGCGTACCGGCAAGAAGTGGCTGACAGAAGCAGGAGGAAAGATCCAGGCGGCACAGCGTGAAGGTCTGATGGAAAGCATGCGCTTCAATGAGGCACTGACGAAAAAGACCAGCACAACGACCGCCGTAGGAAATGCCAAGGAGAAGGCCCGAAACACCATAAAGGGAAAACCGAAAATGGCGGCGCGAGACTTTGCATATGACACAGGAGCAGCGGCCGGCAGTGGAACATTCGAACGTGTCAGGAAAGAAAAAGGCAGGTTCAAGGTAGTCATGAAGGCCGAAGACGGGAAAACGGTGGAGGCTGATGTGGACAGCATCAGAAACGCCGGAGACGAAGGTCTGCTGACGATCCTTGATTATGCGCAGGACGGCGCACGCCATGACATGAGTGAAGCGGAGGTCAATCTGCTGGCTGCAACCTACGCAGAGCAGGGAGGCGACGTAGACGCGACGATCCAGCAGTTTGAGGATAGCTACCTTGCCGGATACAGCGGAATCGCCAACATGGCCAGCGGAATGGATCCGCATCTTGCGAGTATTGCCTATGAACAGGGACGCGCAGAAGCGGCAAAGGACGAGGAGCAGCGCATTGAAAAGACCAAGCGCACCCATAGGAACGAAAAGCCCCGCGTCACCTGGCTGGGCGAGATCAACACTGACGCAGAGGCGCGCGGGATGGGAGACGAGGCGGCGCTGGAGGAAGAATACGACAATCTGACCGAGGGCCAGCAGATGGTGGTAGAATTCAGCCGTCATCTGGCAGAGCAGACCGGCCTGAACGTGGTGCTCTTCCGGTCGAAGGCGCGGGACAACGGCGAATACGGAACGCAGAATGGATCCTACGACTCCGCGACCCACACGATTTATCTGGACGTAAACGCCGGCAACCTGACCGAGCAGGACGCGGCGAAGGCCCGCAGGGAGGGTGCGCTGGGATACGCCATCATGCGAACGATGGGCCATGAGGTGACCCACGCCATCGAGGCCACCAGCCCCACGTTCTACGCTCAGTACCGGGAAGCGGTGAAGCGTGAGTTGCAGAAGGCCGGCAAGGACTGGACGGGCCTCGTCAGGGCGAAGCTGGACAGCGCGGTGCAAAGCGGAGAAAAGCTGACCTACGGCGGCGCTGTGGCAGAAGTCGTGGCGGATGCATCTGAATACATGCTGCAGGATTCTGCTTTTGTCAACAATCTGGACACAAGCCTGAAGGGCAAGGTCAAGGCAGTCATTCAGGACTTTGCGGCAAAGATCAAGGCGGCATTCCGCAACATGACCGGCGGAAGCGAAGAGGCCAGGGCGCTGCGCTACGGCATGGGCCAGTACAACGAGCGGCTGCAGAAACTGTGGGATGCGGCGTTTATGGACATGCAGAATGCGGGCGCGACGCCTGTGTACCGTCAATTCTCCGAGGAAGAGGAAAACGCAGGGGCGTTTGAGAGCTTTGCGGATGAAGCGGAACAGGAGACGGTGCAGTATTCCATTCGTGACAGCAAAGGTAACGAGCTGGTGATGAATCAGCAAGAACTTGAAGGAAACAAAAAAACCATCAGCGGAATGAAGAGTGTTTCAACCGCAAATGGGAATCAGTTTGTCAATCTGGATGGGGCCAATTACAGGCGCGCTGTGCAAGGTTACTTTGATGGTGTAGGCCGGATCTTCAGAAACCCGACAGTGGGCGATGTAAAAATCACAACGTCCGGGATGAAGCATCTGACACGATATAAGTCAACGCTCAAGTCTGCACTGGTTCCTTGTGTGCGCGACGTCATTGAAAACGGTCTTGTCGTAGACATTGACGACAACCACGCAATGCGAGGGGAACCAACCGTTGTTCTGGCTGCACCTGTTACGCTTGATGGGAAGGGATACTACATGGGCGTGGCAGTCAGGCAGGCAAACAACATGGACAAGCTCTACCATATCCACGAAGCAGCTCTGATTGAACAGGAAAAGGGCGACCATCCTGCTACAAAAACGGAGCCTTTGCAGGCAGAGCCGTCACCGGATGGTCACCCTTCTATCTACAGTATACTCGATTCCATCAGAAAATACAATACAGGGGATGAAGAAAGTTTCATTCAGAAGTCCGCAAGGGAGCAGACGGAGACGGATGCATTCAAACGGTGGTTTTCCGGAAGCAAGATCGTGAACGACGACGGTACGCCGAAGATCATGTATCATGGCACACCGTACGGCGGCTTTGAAGAATTCAAGGACTGGCAATACTTCACGGAAAACAAAGCGTATGCAGACCAGTACCACAACCCCAGCGCAAGCAGCATCAGGGGCCGGTACAATCCTGCAACGCAGCCCATGACATACGAAGTGTATCTGTCTGTCAAAAAGCCGTTCGACACAAGGAATCCGGAGATCAGGAAGCTCTGGCGTGAGGAATTCTACGGGAATTACAGCAGGACGCCGCTGTCAGAGAAAGGGCTTCCGGACTGGACAGACGGGATCGATCTGATCGACTTCATTGAGGAAAACGGATACGACTACGACGGCATCATTTTGGATGAAGGCGCCGTAGGCGGATACGGGGATGAAGTGCAGAGCCGAGGCGTCAGCGTCGTGGTGCGTGATTCAACCCAGGTAAAATCTGCAACCGACAACGTGGGAACCTTTGATCCGCAAAACCGGAATATCAAGTATAGCCGGAGAGATACTGAATACATGAATGCTGTAGAAAATGGCGACATGGAACAAGCGCAAAAGCTTGTTGACGAAGCAGCAGAAGAAGCACTCAAAGAAAGTAAACTCAGAAAAGAAAACGGAAAGCTGCGCAAAGTATACCATGGAACCAACAGTACGGAATTCAATGTATTTGACCCGGACTATATAGGCGCGTCGAGTGGCGATGACGGATTCTTCGGGAGAGGATTCTACTTTGCATATACAGCAGGAGAAGCATCGTATTACGGTAGAAAGCGAATAATCACTGCATATCTTGATATGAAAAATCCGTTCGATTTTCAAACGGAGCTTGGCATGTATAAAGGAAACATGGCAAGCACAGGATATGCCCCTGATGCTGTCAGAATTCTGAATCTTGCTGAAAAATTCCCTGAGATTGCAAAGAAAATTCGTATGACTGTTGAATATCCGGAAGATGATAGCGACAAAAAGATAACTGCTATAGAATTTGCGGAAGCCTATAAAAATGTAATCGAGAATCATGTGTTCGAATATCAGGATGCAAAGGATGACTGGGGAAACAAAGAAACACTGGTTCTTGCAGATCCGGAGTATCATGAATATGAGTACAAGGGAGAAATCAGAAGATTCAAAGATTATGGCTTCCAAAAAAGATTCTACGGGGACGCAAATCCGATGGATGTTGCATACGAGTATCTGGTATCAAAAGTGTACAGCTACATCGATATGCCAAGGTTTACTCGCTTGATACTTGACAACAACAGAGAATTTACACAGGAGCTAAAAAACAGAGGGTATGATGGAGTCATACAATCAAGAGACGGTGACGAAGCGGTTGTGTTTGAATCTTCGCAGATAAAGTCAGCAGATCCTTTGACATACGACGATGAAGGGAATGTAATTCCTTTATCTGAACGTTTCAATTCAACAAGCTTGGATATCCGTTACAGCCGCCGAGAAGAACAGCCGGACAGCGTGAGCATCCGCGAATACCTGGGTTCCATGAAACCAACGGAGCGAATGACGGAAACGGAAAAGCTGCTGCTGAAGAGATATCAGGAGAACCTGAAAACACTGGAAGAAAAAGAGAAACTGGTATCGGAGCAGGAAGCGATCCTTGCAGCCGGTGCGACTGGTGAAGAGAAGATGAAGGCGATCAACCGCCGGAATATTTATCGGAACCAGGCAAACCGTGCATCAAAGGCATTGCTTGATGCAGAGAGAAGCGACGGATTCGCGCGAGTGATGGCAACATCGCAGGAGGTGGTGAACCGCTACCTGCTGGGGAGCGCTGGCACGGTAGCAGACGCAGCAGATCTGCTGGACAGCGAAATCGCAGGTCTGAACAATCAGCTGAAAGCGGTGGAGGCTGACATCAGCAAAGCGGCCGCAGGACAACGGGCCGCATTCGCCCGCGGGCTGTTCGATCAGAAGCAGCTGAATGCAGCAGCAACGACGCTGAAGAACAGCTACGGCAGCCGTATGAGCGCAAAATCCATAGCAGACCGTCTTGCGCTTGCGTACGGTGAACTGTACGCTGACAGCTCTGCAGAAGGAGCAAAACGCTTTGCGAGCGCAGCAAGAGACCTGGCAGAGGACATCCTGAGGCGAAGCAAATTCCGATACAAGTCTGATGTGCTGGATCTGCTGGCCAATGAGGTGGGCGTGATACGCCTGACGGAAACAGACGAGCAGGAGATCCGCAACGCAGGAATGACGCTGAGCCAGTACAAGAAAGCGATTGCACCATACATCAAAGTGGCGGACAGCGGAAGCGATCTGGCCAGCTACGCAAGCAACGCGGAGTACTTCGGGCAGGGAGCGCTGGCATCCATCCTGGGCGACGACACAGAAGGAAACCTGGCAATGCGTCTGTACGAGATCATCAGCCGGGAAAAAGCGATGGAATCTGAAGTGGCGTATGAAAGGATGAGCGAGGGACAGCTGATCGCTGAGACGATGGCTGACATCGCTGCCACAAACTTGCCCATGAGCACGAACAACAAAACCATTGAGTACCTGAGAAAAGAGATGCTGACATATGCCGGCGAAAGTGCAGAAGCCGCAAAACGGATTGAAACTGCAATGGCAAAGGCAAAAGTGGCATCCGCACGGGCAAGCAATGTGTGGCGTGCAGCAGTGCAGGAAGTGAACACCGCAAAGGCAGCGGTGGAGTACTACCGGAAGCTGGAGGAACAGCGGAGGCTGACGGAACTGAAAGAGCAAAAGCAGGAGATCACGGACCAGCTGAAAAGCGAATACGCAAAGAAGCTGGAAGAGAAGGTTCAGAAGCAGCGTGAGGAATACCGGGAGCGAGAGAAAAAAGCACGGGAATACCGATACAGCCGCGATGAACTGAACAAGATCCGTCGCCGCATCGGCAGGAACATCAAGCGACTGAATACGCTGCGCATGCGGGAAACCGATGCAAAGCATGTTCCGCAGGAGCTCCAGCATGTGGCAGACCTGGTGATGCAGACCTTCACAGACAGCAGCCTGTCCCGATTGGCATTCAGTGCAGAGAAGACAGCAAGCCTTGCAAGAAGGTACCGTCTGCTTCAGGAAGTACAGAGCGATGAAACCTATTACTGGGACGACGAGATCGAAACAGAAATAGAGAACCTGCAGACGCTGAGTGAAGCATACACGGCGATTCGGGAAAGAAGCGCCGTAGTGCCGAGCTATTTCAGCTTGGAAGGTGTGCAGCTTGAAAACGAAATACTGCAAGGTGTAGACAACATCGTCAGCAATGTCCTTCAGATGATCGAAGGACGCAACGATGCATTCCTGAGAAGCAGGAACGAAACATTTGAAGCATTCGCCACGAAAACAGGGGAAGAAATCCTTGCGAAGGATGACTATAAGCTTTTGAAGGGCGTATGGGGGAAATGGCAGACGGCGGCAGACGAAATGCTGAGGACCGGCAACATGACGCCGATCTACTTCATGGAGCATCTGAACAGCCCGATGGTCAAAGCTGTATTTGACGAGGTGCGAGAAGGGCAGAGCTACTACGCAAAGATCATCGCCGAGGGGAAAGACTTTGTGCAGAGCGCAAAGGATAAGTACCACTACGGCGCATGGGCGGAAGATGGAAAACTGAAAATGAAGACCGGCCAGGGACACACGATCGAACTGACACGGGAAGAAGCAGCTGAGATCTACGCGATCGCAAAGCGTGAGAAAAACAACAAGCTATACCAGACAGAACACCTGCTGTACGGCGGATTTCAGTACAAACACCTGGAAAACAAAGTGGGCGAAGATGGAAAAACCGTCGTAAAGAACACGCCGAACCAGCTGGATGCAGCGGATATCGACAAGATCAGCAGATGGCTGACTGACGAACAGAAAGCCTATGCAGACGAGCTCGTGGGATTCCTGTCATCCACGATGGCAAACTACGGAAACCAGGCATCCATGAACATGTTCGGATATAAGAAATTCACGGAAAGCTACTACATCCCATTCCACACTGCCGCGGAACAGAGATTCCAGCGAGGCGATGAAGGCCCGCAGGGAGAAAATGCGGGAACCGGCCGCGTGAAAAACAGCGGATTCACAAAGAAGCTGCAGAACGGGGCAAACGCAACGCTCATGGTAGGCGGCCTCACTGAAACAGTGTCTGAGCATATCCACAAGATGGCGACATATGCTGCAATGGTGGAGCCGATCGAAAACATGAAGCGGCTGATGAATCACAAGGTGGTGGAGGCTGACGGAACGACAAACACGATCCGAGCATTGATCGGACAGAAGTACGGTCAGGCAAGTCAGAACTACATGACGCAGCTGCTGAAGGATCTGAACGGCGCAGCGCAAGGCGACGAGCGCGCAACGGATCTGGTGAACAAGATGATTGGCGCATTCAAGCGTGGTGCAGTGATGGCCTCTGCCAGCGTGGTGCTGCAGCAGCCGACCGCCATGGCTCGAGCAATGTCGATGATTAGCCCGAGATACTTTGCACAGAACCCTCTTTACCGTCCGAGTAAGGGGACATGGGACGAGATGATGAAATACGCCGGAACGGCAGTCATCAAAGACATGGGCAAATTTGATGTGGGTATGGGACTGACCGCAAGCCAGTACATCGCTGATGAACATCTGACAGCCATGGAGGCGTACAGCCGAATGAAGAATGAGGGCAAGTGGCAGGCCGGAAAAGCAGGCTACAAGCGCTTCATGGACTGGCTGACAGCTGCACCGGGAAAGGCTGACCAATGGACATGGGGACTGATCTGGAAGGCGGTTAAGGCTGAACAGGCTGCAAAGAATCCTGGTATGGATGTGAACAGTGAAGAATTCCTGCAGATGTGCGGCGAACGCTTTGACGACGTCATTGACCACACCCAGGTATACGACAGCGTGATAACCCGCAGCAACCTGATGCGAAGCAAAAACGCATTCCACAAGATGGCTACAAGCTTCATGAGTGAGCCGACGCTATCCATCAACATGCTTTACGACGCCGTGACCGGCGAGCACAGCGGGAAGAAGCGCGCGATGATCATCGGAAGCGTGACGGCCTCCCAGGTGCTGGCAGGTGCGCTGGCAGCGCTTGCACAGGCATGGAACGATGACGAAGACAAGCGAAATTGGATGGAGCGGTATGTAGACAGAGCGACCGGTAACATCCTGGATAACATCAATCCGCTGAGCATGATACCGTATGTATCCGATCTCATGAGCATGTTTGAAGGATATGAAGTTGAACGCCCGGACATGGCGGCCATTGGCGATCTGCTGAACTACGGAATGAACTTCATCAAGAAAGCAGCAGATCCCGAGGTGAAACTGGGATGGAAGGACTACGAAAACTTCGTTGGGACCCTGGCCAACATGCTGGGGTTGCCTGCAAAGAACATCAGCAGAGAAATGCGCAGAACGAGGAACCTGATAGTCAACAGCCGATGGACAACACCGGATGCGTTCAATGTCGGACAAACCGTGTTGGAGAATATCCCATTCTACGAAGACAAGAATGCTGCGTATTACGAGCGGATCGTGGCGGCTGAATTGCGTGGAGACACGAAAAAGGCCGAGGACTACCGAGAGTACATGCTGCTGAGCAAGATGGTAAACGAAGAATCTTTGCAAAAGGGCCTCAAAAAAGCCATGCAGGAAGAATTCATTGCCGGCAATGCAGACGAAGAAATGGCCATTGACTATCTGATGAAGATCGGAGCCTACACGGAAGAAACAGATGCTTACTGGGAAGTGGACAAGTGGGAGTATATGCGGGAGACAGGCGACAAAGCCGAAGGATACCGCAAGTATGCAGACTTCTTCACTGCGGTTGAAACGGGGACAAACCTGAAAGCAACCATCCAGGAGTATCTGAACAACGGAGTGAGCAAAACTACGTTGGCATCGCAGATCACAAACAACTACAAAAACAAAATGATTGATCTGAAAAAATCCGGGAAAGGATACGCCGATCTGCAGGCAAGGCTGCTGACAGCTTACGAAGCACTTGGATATGACCGAGCGAGAAAGCTGAAAGACATTCAGAAGTGGCTGGAGAAAACGGAATAAAACAACATGGGGCGGGAGAAGAAATTCTCCTGCCTTTTGTTTTGCGGCTCTAAAAACAAAACGGAATCAGATATGATGACGGTGAAGAAGGGCGAAAGCCAGGAAAAGGAGGTGCGCCAATGTTTGAAATTGGCCAACTGACAAGACTCCCGCTGGGATATGTCGGCGAGAGCAACACGCGCAGGATCGAGATCGATATGTCAGCATGGCTGGAGTGCTTCCCGGGCGCGACGATCGTGGTAGAAGCTGTGCGGCCGGATCTGACGAAGTACATCGCCGCAACGGATATGGAAAACGGCATCCTGAAATGGGTGGTCAGCGCTGGTGAGGTGCGCCTCGCCGGAAAGGGCTATGCACAGATCGCCGCCGTTGACCTGGACACAGGGAGCCAGTACCGGTCCCGCGTTGTGCAGACGATCATTGCTGACTCGCTGGACGACTTCACCACCGAGGTGCTGGACGATATCGACCCGGCCAACGCATGGGTGAACCGAGTGCTGAAGGCCGCAGAAATTGCCGCCGAGAGCCGGGACGCCGCAGCTGAATCCGCCGAGCTGGCAAAGCAGGCAGCAGACGAATCGGGCTTCATGCAGTTTGAGATCGGCGATGACGGCCGCCTGTACTACTACCGCACGAACAACGTGGACATCATGTTCGAAATTGAGGAAGGGAGACTGATGGTATATGAACAAGCTTGACCTTGGCGCCGTGACCGCCTACGCAATGGCCGTTGAAAAGGGCTATGAAGGAAGCGAAGAGGAGTTCGCCGCGCTGCAGGCTGAATCCGGCAACAACGCAGTACGCGCTGAGGTCGCTGCCAGTAGAGCACAGCAGATCCTGGACAGCATCCCTATGGACTTCCAGGAGGTGTCCCGTGGCGTAGCTACACTTACGCAGGAGATGGCCGGAAAGGTGATGGCTGGCGTGGGCAAGTTTTCCACGGATGACTGGCTTCCGCTGGTTGTCGATCTCAATGAAGCGACTCCAAATCGCATTGTAGCAATTCCAAAGGGCGACTATTCCACGAATGTACCCGGTGTTGGCGCAGAAAGTCAGGGCACGCTGATTCCCTTTGCCTACCGGAATTCTGCTGATGTAGAGTGCCAGGTGCAGCTGTTCGTTACGCTGTCCGAAAAACTGTACTTCCGCAACAAGTGGGGCCGGGACGATGCGTGGAATCCGTGGGTGCTGGTTGCTACCTCGGAAGAGGTAACGAACGCGGTGAAGAACAGCGTTTCCGGCATCGGCCAGTTTGTCACGTCTGACAGTCTGCCGTTGATCGAGGATGCAAACGATGTAACGCCAAATACGATTCTCGCCATCGCAAAGGCGAATTATGTTCAGAACATGCCCGGTAGACAAGGAGACAGTCAGGGTACGCTAATGCACTTTGCGTTTGCGAACAGGGCCGATGCGAATTGCCAGGTGCAGATGCTTGTGACCCCCGAACGAAAGGTGTGGATCAGGAACCTTTGGTCAACTGATGACGGCTGGCGAAGCTGGGTGCAGCTTGAAACAAAGGTCACTTTCTACATAGGCGGCGGAGACAAGGCAACCCATACCAGACTGCTCGATGCAATCAATGACGCGAATGCCCTGCCTGACCACATCCATGTGGACATTATGGTATGCCAGAACGTTAATCTGTACGAAGAGCTGGGCGGAGCGGATTATGTGGCGTCCTTTACCGATGCGACGAATCCTAATGCTGGCCCGACTCTGCGCACGAACGTTGACTTGATCGGCGTGGGAATGCCTACGATCTCGTTGGTATGCCCTGACGATGTGGCAACCTACAACTTCACCTACAGCGTCAGCCCGCTCAACCTAAAGGGCACAAACAAGTTGTCCGGCATCGTCTTTGTGGGTAAGAATACCCGCTATGTCATCCATGACGAGGGTGGTGGAAGTGGTGACTATAACCGCATCGTGGAAAACTGCTATTTCTACCACAACGGAACGTTTAACGGCGGCTGGTATTCTGGTCAAGCGTATGGTGCTGGAACGGGCCATTCCGGCGCGTATCTCTTTGATGGATGTGTTTTTGAGAGCCCGAAAATGCCCTTCTCCATCCACAACAATCATAACGTTGTACGCCCTATCGTCAAGTTCGTGAATTGCGTATTCAAGGGCGGTGCTGGCTATCCCGGCGCGCGGTTCGGAACTTATGGCAGCGGTTATGTGCAGGGCAATGTGTACCTTAATGGTTGTCGCTCATCCGGCGTGATTCGCACAGTGACGGAAGGTAACTATGATACCTTCAACGATGCGGGATTCCAGATCATCCCCGGCGACACCGTGTACCGGACTGACCTTGCCAAGCTGACATACTACGTTGGCCACGATGTGTGGAAAGAAATCTGACAAGATTGTGCAGCCCTCCGTGGCTTACGAACTGACGGTGAAAGCTCGGCCCTTGCGGGAATGAGAAAGGCAGCATGACAACACAGAAAGGAACAAATCTGTATGGTGACAATCAAAGTGCCAGTTGGAACAAACGGCTGGATGAATGAGGGGTGGGTGCAGATCAATGGGAAAATCTACACATTCCCCGTCGGCGTAGAGACTCAGGTGCCAGAGTCTGTGGCACACCAGATCAACGAGATCATACAGGATAGCATCAATAATCAGCCGCCTGTGCAGAAGCCACCATACGGAAGTGTTGCAACTGATAAGACGTTAACGGTTGACGGAGCTGCTGCTGACGCAAAGGTAACTGGTGATAAGTTTGCTACGCTTTCTAAGGAGATTTTTAATTCAGGCGGTAAGCCGCATGTTTATAACGTCAAGGCTTACGGTGCAGTCGGCGATGGTGTGACCGACGATGGCGCGGCGATTGATGCAGCTTTTGCGGCTGCGATTGCCGACCTCCCGGCAGAAGTGTATTTTCCGCGCGGAGAATATGGTCTGCTGACAGGTGGCATTCTCGTCAAGCTTCCGCTGGGTGCGGGTGGCTTAACTGTGCGCGGAGAAGGCAGCGACAAATCGAAGCTGAAGTATCTCGAAAACTGGACGAACGGCGGCAAGTGGTACTCTCTGAGCATCGGCCCAGTAAGTACCCCCGCCACCGAAGATGAATACTTGCACGACATTAGCATCCTTGATATGGGCGTATACGACACAGATCCAATCAACCATGCATGGCATGTCGATAAGGGCGATTCCGCAACGGAAGAAACACATGGATTTGACATCCAGTGGACTGTCAGGGCAACGGTGGCAAGGTGCGAGATTCACAACGTGGGCGACGAAGCAATTGACATATTTGCATGCAAGGAAGTCCTTGTCGTTGACAACAAGGTGTATGATTCCCCTGCGGCAGGCGAAAACGGCGGCGCGATTTCGATTTGTGACAAAAGCGAGAAAGTTGTTGTATCCAACAATATTGTCAGCGGCAGCGTTGACGGCAAGGTCAATTACGGAATCGTAGTGGAATCGCTGATGATACCCGTGCGCGATGTTGTTTTTTCCAACAATATCAT
>UZAT01045184.1_pt1 | contig 17242 bp, 26 predicted proteins | sample 2160861 | NCBI WGS metagenome assembly UZAT01 (sample SAMEA5138306, study PRJEB28736) | viral metagenome | reverse complement strand
GCTTCCGGATACAAGGTATCATGGACAAGCTCTATGAGATTGATCTTCGATTCAAAGAGATTTGCGGAAGATCACGCGGGAATGGACCTCTCGAAATATTATAAGGCGTCCAACGTCAGACCATTCAAGGTTACAGTAAACAAAAAATAATTTACATAAGGAGATTTTATTATGGCAAGCACAATTCAGAATCAGGTGGCAACCACCAAGAACAGTGAAAAGAAGACGATGCAGACTTACATTAAGTCGATGGAGGGCGAGATCAAGAAGGCGCTTCCTTCGGTCATTACACCGGAACGCTTCACCCGTATGGTACTCTCGGCGATCTCGGTCAATCCGAAGCTGGCACAGTGCACCCCTTCATCCTTCCTCGGCGCGATGATGTCTGCCGCGCAGCTCGGTCTTGAGCCCAACACCCCTCTCGGACAGGCTTATCTTATCCCCTACAAGAACCGCGGCGTTGACGAGGTACAGTTCCAGCTCGGATACAAGGGACTTATCGACCTTGCTTACAGAAGCGGCGAGGTGGAACTTGTGCAGGCTCACATCGTTTACGAGAACGATGAGTTTACCCTTGAATACGGTCTTGAGCCGAAGCTCGTACACAAGCCTGCTGACCGCGACAGAGGCGAGCCTATCAAGGTATACGCTATGTTCAAGACCAAGAGCGGCGGCTACGGCTTTGACGTTATGAGTATGGACGAGGTTCGCAGACACGCCGAGCGATACAGTCAGGCTTACAAGTCGGGATTCTCCCCGTGGAAATCCAACTTTGAAGAAATGGCAAAGAAGACGGTGCTTAAGAGAGTTCTCAAGTATGCTCCTCTGAAGTCGGACTTTGTACGTGCCGTTGTTCAGGACGAGTCGATCAAAAACGAGATATCCGAGGATATGTATTCCGTTCAGAATGAGAACGTCTTCGAGGCAGAGTACACCGAGGTCAACATCGAGACAGGCGAGGTGAGCGGCAATGGCGGCTCCGAGGGTTAAGTGGCAGCAGGGGAACAAATACGGAAACCGCAAGATCACGCGCGATGGTGAGACCTTTGACAGCCTTAAGGAGTATCGGCGTTATCAGGAATTGCTCCTCCTTGAGAGGTCGGGGGCTATTCAGGACTTGCGCCGCCAAGTGCCTTTTGAGTTGGTACCGGCGCAGTATGAAGATGTTTACACGGGCGAGTATTACAAGCGCGGTCCTCGGATGGGTGAGCCCAAAAAGAAGCGTGTTTGCGTTGAAAAGGCGGTTACTTACTATGCCGATTTCGTCTACATTGAGGGCGGCGAGACGGTTGTCGAGGACACGAAGGGATTTAAGACTCCCGAATACATTCTGAAGCGAAAGCTTATGAGGCATCTGCTCGGGATACGTATCAAAGAATTATAAGTCAAGGAGAAAGGCTATGAAGCTTACACAATGCGATCGTATCCTTCGTCATTTGAGGGATTACGGCAGTATCACAAGTATGACGGCGATTAACGAATACGGTATATTGAGACTCGCATCGAGGATCAACGACCTCAAGAGAAGAGGATACCATATCACCAGCGAGACGGTCGAGGGTGAAAACAGATACAATGAAAAAGTACATTATTCGGTCTATAGACTGATTGAAACAAAGGAGAATTAAACATGAATTCGATCGTAATTATGGGCAGAGCGACCTCTGCAATTGAACTGAAAAGCACATCTTCGGGAAAGAACGTTGCAAGCTTTTCTCTCGCGGTAAAGAGACCTTTTACAAAGGATACTACGGACTTTATCAAAGTCGTAGCTTGGGACAAGCAGGCTGAGGTGTTGAGCAAGTATGTAGGCAGGGGTAGTATGGTCTGCATCAGAGGATATCTTCAGGTTCGCGATTGGGACGACAACAACGGCAACAAGAGATACGCAACCGAGGTTGTGGCAAGCGAGGTTTCCTTTGCAGAGACGAAAAAGGCTTCGGCTAATATTTCTATCACGGCAGAAGAAAACAAACCTGAGAGCTTTGTGGAGGTTGAGGATGACCTTGGATTGCCGTTCTAAGGAGGTATGCTGATGGCAGAAGTAAAGTGGATAAAGATCACTACGGATATATTCGATGATGAAAAGATACTTATGATCGAATCTCTTCCGAGTGCAGACACGATCCTCGTTATATGGTTTAAGCTGCTTGCACTTGCCGGAAAAAGCAACAATAACGGTGTGTTTATGATGAATAATCGCATTCCCTACACTGAGGATATGCTTGCAGCCATCTTTCGCAGAGACGATAAGGTCGTAAAATTCGCTCTCAATACCTTTGAGCAATTCGGTATGATCGAGATTATTGATAACGTGATCACCATTCCTAATTGGGATAAACATCAAAATCTCGATGCATACGAAAAGAAAAAGGAACGAGATCGCAAACTTCAGGCACAAAGAAGAGAAAAACAGAGGGCTTTAATCGAAAAATCGTCTGACAATCGTCTGACATCAGGCGATTCGTCGTCTGACGTCGCTGTTTCAGATAAAGAAGAAGATAAAGAATATAGAGAAGAGAATAAAGAAAAAAGAATAAAAAAAGAAAGCTCTTACGACGAGATCCTTTCAAGTGTTGAAAATGATGATTTGAGAGAATTGTATCTTGAATACATCAAGATGCGAAAGATGATCAAGGCTCCTATGACAGATAGGGCATTGACTATGCTCATAAACAAGGTCAACGAGCTTGAGCCTCATAGCGTCGATAATCAAAAGAAGATGCTTGAAATTGCCATTATGAACAATTGGAAGAGCGTATATCCTCTGAGGAATACCGAAAAGTCCGATAATGTTCAGGGCAAACAACTGAGCACACAGACGGAAGAGCTTCTCAAACTGTTCGGGGGATGAGATGAATGTTCACACAGTATTTATCAGCTCTTGAGGCAAAGGCTAACGAGGCTATCAAGACGGAAGAAGGCGATTATATCGACGAAGAAACCGGTCTGCTTTTTTGCGGTCGGTGCCGCACCGCGAAGCAATGTAAGGTAACGGCTTTTGATAAGACCTTCTATCCGAAATGCCTCTGCAAATGCGAGGAAGAGCGCGAGGCTGAGAGAAGGGAAGCAATAGAGAGGCGGGACCTTATGGAACGCATCAAGAGATATCGCAAGATGGGATTCCCGGAAAGCCAAATGCAGCATTGGACTTTTGCCAATGACGATCAGAGCCGTCCGAAGCTGACTCAGATGGCGAAGCGTTACGTTGATAGCTTCGATACGTTTTACAAAGAAGGCAAGGGGCTCCTCTTATACGGTGACGTCGGTACGGGAAAGACCTATATCGCTTGTATGATAGCTAATGCTCTGATAGACCAAGGGCATCCCGTATTGGTCACCAACTTTGCAAGGGTATTAAACACCTTGCAGAGCACCTTTGAGAAGCAGGAGTACCTTGACAGCCTCAATCAATACAATCTGCTTGTAATTGACGATTTGGGCGTTGAGAGAGATACGGGCTTTGCAAAGGAGCAGGTATTCAGTATCATTGACAGCCGATACCGCGCCGGTAAGCCTATGATCATAACCACGAACCTGTCAATGCAGAAATTAGTCACCGAGAGCGATCTCTCTGACAAGAGAGTATATGATCGCATAATTGAACGGTGCTTCCCCGTTGAGGTATCGGGTGAAAGCAGACGAGTAAAGAAGCTGATAAATACCCGTGAGGAGATGAAAGACCTTTTAGGTCTTTAAGAAAGGACTGCAAATGATAGATTCACCTTGTCACCATTGCGCGAAATGTCCTTGCAAGGAGCACGATACTTGCGGGGATTACCTTGATTATCGGGCTTTGCTCGATAAAAGGCGCAAAGAAAATATGAAAATTGCAGTAGTCAAAGATTATGTAAACAGATCTATTGCTAAAAGAAAAAGGAGAGAACGAAACAAATGAAAAAAATCTTAATCAAGTATCACGCTGACATTGAACGGATTCAGAAGATCGAGATCGGCGATTGGATCGATCTCAGAGCAGCGGCAGATTATAGGCTCACGTGCGGTGAGTACAAGCTTATTTCGCTTGGAATCTCGATGAAGCTGCCGCGCGGCTACGAGGCGCACGTTCTCCCTCGCAGCAGCACGCCCTCGAAGTTTGGTATTATGCTTGCCAACTCGCAGGGCATTATCGACAACAGCTATTCGGGCGACGGTGACGTTTGGCATTTTCCTGCGCTCGCCATTGAGGACACTGTCATTCACAAGGGCGATAGGATCTGTCAATTCAGGATTGCGAAGAAGATGCCGAGGGTAAAGATCGTCGAGGTTGACCGTCTCGGCGGTAAGGACCGCGGCGGTATCGGTTCGACCGGTAGAAATTAATTGCAGGAGGCGAGTGCTTATGGAGCACATTCTATCTCTATCATATGGCAAGGACAGCCTCGCTTGTCTTGGTGCGATAGAGGAGTTAGGATTACCGCTTGATCGCATTATACACGCAGAGGTTTGGGCAACCGATACAATTCCCGCCGATCTTCCTCCGATGGTGGAGTTTAAGGCGAAAGCTGACAAGATCATCAAGGAACGGTGGGGGATTGAGGTTGAGCATAGACGAGCGAAGATGACTTACGAAGAACAGTTTTACTCTCACGCACCTTGCAATGAGAAACGTGCTGACGCTTACGAAAATGCGATCTATGGATTTCCTATGGTAAAGGGCGCGTGGTGTAATTCAAGGTTAAAGATGCCGCCGCTCAACAACGGATTTAGCAAAGCAATAAAATATATCGGCATTGCCGCTGACGAGCCTAACCGGTTTCACAACCTTACCGAAACAAAGCGTTCTCCGCTTGTCGAGGCAGGCTGGACGGAGGCTATGTGCCGCGAATGGTGCGAAAAGAACGATCTGTTATCACCGATTTATACCACGGCAACGAGAGGCGGCTGTTGGTTCTGCCATAACCAAGGCGTTGACCAATTACGGCTCTTGCGCAAGAACTATCCCGAATATTGGGAATTGCTCTTGAAGTGGGACAATGACAGCCCTGTTACTTTCAAGCCCGATGGACACACGGTACACGACTTTGACAAACGGTTTCAGCTCGAGGACGAAATGTGCATCGATCCGAATGCGCCGTTCCGTTGGAAGATGCTCGATGAAAATTTACAAATCAGAATGTTTTAAGGAGATACGATATGGAAAAACAGCAGAAGATCGTTGAGATGGCAAAGGATATATGCCGAGTCAAGCACATCTGCAACGATGTATGTGAGCCGATAAGTGCTTGTGATGCGCTCCGATACGCTGAAAGGGCGGTTGATGCGGGGTATGTCAAAGTTGTGCGGTGTAAGGATTGCAAGCACAAGGTTCGCACGTCTGATGGCGAGTATAATCCCGAGGATATTGTATGCGATTATCATATGTCGGACGGCTTCGATGAAAATGATTATTGCAGCTACGGCGAAAGGGAAGGCGGTACAGAATGAGTAAACTAATAACTCCTACCCCACATCAGAGGATTCCTCGATCGGCGTGTCGGTATTATAAGTGTTGCGAGAACTGTGAGCATTTCATTGGCGGTATGACTTGCAGAAAAACGGGCAAGTTCACCGAAGCAACAAGGCATTGCAAGAATTTTGAGGAGAGGTGAGGGATATGGCACGATATACAGATATTGATAAGCTCATAGCAGAATATGACCGAGTACACGTTGGTCCTGCGGGTGGAGCGAGAAAACTTATGGTCGAAGCTCCTATTGCCGATGTCGCACCGAGGGCAGAGGTTGCGAGGGAGATTTTTGAGGAGATTGAAGAATATTTTGGTATGTATAATGTTCCTATTTTTCTAACTCGCAAAAACTTTGCCGAACTCAAAAAGAAATACACGGAGGGGCAGAAATGAGAGATAGGCTGATAAGGCTGATAGCCGAAGCAAATCAAAAGAGTATTGAAGCAAAGCCTTGGACTCCAAGACAAGCAATCGAGATTATAGCCGACCACCTACTCGCAAACGGCGTTATAGTGCCGCCTTGTAAGGCGGGGGATACGCTGTGGGTAAATTGGGGGTATTGCAAATCTAAAGAAGAAACCCGCCCCGTAAAAGTTTATGCGTTGCGTTTTGACACAAAGAAAAACAATATGAGAATTTGTGTTGAAGCCAATTTCGAAATTTCTTCTTACGGTGGAAGTTATACGCACTATTATAACGGTACTTTTGCGTGGAATAGTGTAGGCAAAACCGTATTCCTCACCAAAGAGGAAGCCGAGGCAGCTTTAGCGGAAAGGAGCGGGGGATGAAAATTGATGTCTCAAAAATGAAACACTTTTGGTGGGAAGATGCGCAAGGAAATATTCTTGAACTTGAAGAAGGCAGATTGCCTACGGAAGAAGAAAGAGAAAAATATCCGTATTATCATAGCGAGTTTCCTTGTCAATTACACCACAATATAAGCGTGTATGATTATCACCCTAAAGGAATCTATAAATTTCTAATCAAATTGCCGATTATCGGTAAGCGAGTAAAGAAAAAGATCGGAAAGACCTTTAGAGATATATGCACATTCAACACTACATACCGTAGCGGAAGTGATTGTATAGTCGCAATGGTAAATAGCGGTGACTATACTCTTGAACAAGCTATATGGGTGTATGCAAATTCTTGTGAAAGATGTATGAATGCTCTTTGCTTCGAATATCTCAACGGCAAAGACGGTTATGCAGAATATTCCGCCGAATGGCTTGAATGCAATACTGAATGTGACTTTTGTAAGGGAGAGCAGAAATGACCGACCACAAATTTACGGTTGATGATGTTATAAAGGCGTTGGAGTGTTGCACGAATTGCATATGCAATCACGCAAAGACTGATACAGAATGCCCATTAGTTAAAATGGCTTTTTGCAAGAACTATCTGATGAAACTATCTCTCGACCTCATAAACTGCCAAAAGGCGGAGATTGAGAGGTTGAACGCCGTTCACGCTGATATGTCCGAATCTCTGCGACTTGCTGCGGAAGCGAATAAGGATATGCAAGCGGAGATTGAGAGGTTGAAGAAAATTGGCGATGACAAGACAAGTGAGGTTCTGAGACACGATGCGTCTATAAGAGAATTGCACAAGCAACTTGAAACCGCACGATCCGAAGCAATCAAGGAATTTGCGTGGAGATTGAAAAACAGACTAACGCCATACCCCGAAGCTCCTTTTTGCGAAATGGTTGGCTCACTCGATATTGATGCACTTGTAGAAGAAATGACGGAGGATAACAATGAAAGTCAAAATACCTAAATCATACAAGCAGCTCTCGCATACCGATCAGCAGGAGCTGAAGAAGTTTACTCAGGACGTTGCTCTTGAGGCGGCGGAGGCTATGCTTGAAAAGGATGCTCGAGTTATGCTTGACATTTATATGAAAATGACTTGCCTTGTATTGCACGATGCTTTCGGCTTCGGTGAGAAGCGTTTGCGGCTCTATATCGGAAATCACAAGCGGCTTTTCAGCCGTCAGGTAAAGCTCGTTCAGCGCGGCGAGCAGCTTGAGTACCTTAACCGGCGTATGTCGGAGATATTCAGAAAAGACGGCTTCCCGCAGAAGTTTATTGACGATTTGCTTGGCGAGGTGGAAGTGAGGGTGGAATGATGGCAAAGAAAAAGTATAACAAGGACGGCATTTACGGCTTGGAAGAGAAGAAATGCGCGGTCTGCGGCAAGGTGTTCATTCCGGCACCGCTGCACGTGTACAAGAGGCGGTACAGTAACACAATGAAGTGGTTCTGCTCTTACCATTGTCTCGTTGCGTGGGACAAGGTGCACAAGTGTAACTACACGACTATGAAGTAAAAGGAGGTGTAAGGCTTTGAAATCTAAGAGGCGAGAATCTAAGTGCGCCAAGTGCCCGTTTTATAACGGTGAGGAGGCTCAGAAGGTAGTCTGCGAGGGTGTGGAAGATAATTCGGGCATACATTTGTGCTTTGAAACTCCTGCCTCGCAGAAAGCTTACAAGATGGTATACTGCTACAACCAATACAGCGAATGCCTCATTTATAAGGCTTTAGACAGTAAATATCCAAACGAATAATCTGAAAAGGAGAGGCTTTGCCTCTTCTTTTTTTATGCCAGGGGGGACTCCCTCTCGTATGTTTTTATGTTGTATCATATTTGCATAGAAACCACAGAAGGGGGGCTTTGTGTGGATTGGAAAAAAATAAAGGCAGAATATATTGCCGGCGGTACAAGCTACAGGAAGCTCGTCGAAAAGTATGGTGTTCCTCTATCAACGTTACAAAGGACCGCTAAAAAAGAAGATTGGCAAGGTCTTAAGCAACAAGCCGAAGCCAAATCAAATACAAAACTTGTGAATTCGATCTGTAATCAGCAGGCCAAGACAGCTATAAAAATAAACGCCATAGCTGATAAGCTGCTTGAGAAGATCGCGTACACTCTTGATAACATCGAAGTGCTTGACAGCCAAAGCATAAAGCATTTCACCTCTGCGCTGAAGGATATCAAGGAGATCAAGGGAGAAAAATCAGCGCTCGATCTCAAGGAGCAGACTGCTCGTATTGCTAAACTCGAAAAAGAGGCTATGGTCGAGCAAGAGTCAAACGACATTAAGGTAACTATTGCGAGCGAACTTGAGGATTTCAGCAAGTAGGTGCTATGAAAGAATTAAGAATATCGCCTCCGAGCGAAAAACAAAAGCTTTTTTTAACTGCCGCTACCAAGCATATAGCTTTCGGTGGGGCTCGTGGCGGTGGTAAGTCGTGGAGTGTACGCACAAAGGCAAAACTGCTCGCGTTACGCTACGGTGGCATTAAGATACTCATCGTGCGTCGCACTTATCCCGAGCTTATTCATAACCACATAAATCAGCTATCTGACGAGCTGAGCGGTGTTGCAAGATACAACAAATCCGAAAAGGTTTTCACTTTTCCAAACGGCAGCACCATTAGCTTTGGATACTGCAATGCTGACAAGGACCTTAATCAATATCAGGGTGCCGAGTATGACGTTATTTTCCTTGACGAAGCGACCCAGCTTCAGGAGATGTGGCTGAAGAAGATCACGGCGTGTGTTCGTGGTGTCAACGACTTCCCAAAGCGTATTTACTACACTTGCAACCCCGGCGGTGCGTCGCACGGATACATAAAAAGGTTATTCATTGATCATAAATACGAGGACGGTGAGACCCCTGAGGATTACACATTCATTCAGTCGCTTGTGACCGATAACAAAGTGTTGATGCAATCTCAGCCCGACTATATTAAGCAGCTCGAGGCACTCCCTCCGAAGCTGCGCGAGGCTTGGCTTTACGGCAATTGGGACATATTCGAGGGACAGTTCTTCGAGGATTTTGCCGACCGTCCCGATTATTATTCAGAGCGACGCTTCACACACGTTATCGATCCTTTCGAGGTCCCCGACGATTGGACTGTTTACCGATCCTTTGACTTCGGATATAACAAACCTTTTTCTTGCGCTTGGTGGGCTATTGATCACGACGGCATTGCATATCGTATCCTTGAGCTTTATGGATGCACAAAGACACCTAATGAGGGAGTTAAATGGCCGCCCGATAAGATTTTTGCCGAGATCGCGAGGATAGAGCGAGAGCATAGATGGCTCAAAGGTAAGCGAATATACGGAGTCGCAGACCCCTCTATATGGGATGCATCGCGAGGAGAGTCTGTCGCAGAGACAGCGATTAAGTACGGCGTTTACTTTACACCGGGTGATAATGAGAGGCTTGCGGGGTGGATGCAGGTTCATTACCGTTTGGCTTTCGATGCCAATGGTTTCCCGATGATGTATATTTTCTCAAATTGCAAGGCTTTCATAAGGACAATACCTCTCTTGCAATTCGATGAACACAAGCCCGAGGATCTGGACACCGACGGGGAGGATCACGTAGCCGACGAGGTGCGATACTTTTGTATGGCGAGACCTATTAAGCCGAGAGTGGCAGAGAAGCCTGACGAATACTGCAGCAGTCCTCTTTGCACTATATTTGACATCCCGAAGGAAGATCTTCCCTCAGCGGCATACATACCAAAGATTGAAATACGGAGGTAGCTATGGCTATATTTAACCGAAAAAAAGATAAAGACAAGCCTGTCGAGGCTGAGGCGGCAAAGGTCGCCGCAGAAACTCCCGAGGAGAGCGCTCCTAACCTTGACGATCAAATGATGCGGAGACAATCTGCACCGAGACCTACCGCAGAGAGTGAGGCAGAAAGCCTCTATCAGAAGCGGCAAGGAATGATGATGAATGGGCAAGGAAGAAGCGCAAACGGCGCTCTTAACGGAACCAAAGCTCTCACGCAGCCCATCGGTAAGGTTCAGGTGCAAGAAGCTTACAAGACTTTGCAAAAGTACAAGGAAGGCAAAGCAAACCTTGAGCAGAAGATCGTGCAGAACGAGCAATGGTACAAGCAGAGACATTGGGAGGTTATGCGCGACAAAAAACAGGAGGTGCAGCCCTCCTCCGGCTGGCTCTTTAACGCAATAGCAAACAAGCACGCAGACGCAATGGATAACTTCCCATCTCCCAACATTCTTCCGAGAGAAGAGGGCGATAAGCCCGAGGCAGAGATGCTGACCGCTATTATTCCCGTTGTTCTTGATCAAAATGAGTTCGAGCAGACGTACAACGACACTCAGATGTACAAGATCAAGACGGGAACAGGCGTTTACGGAGTCTTTTGGGAAGCCTCGAAGCTCAACGGTCTCGGAGATATTGATATTCGCAAGTGCGATCTGCTTAATCTCTTCTGGGAGTCGGGCATCACAGATATTCAAAAGTCGCGTAATTTTTTCAGCGTAGAGCTTTGTGACAATGATCTTCTTGTCGATCAATATCCTCAGCTCGACAAAAAGCTTGGGGGCTCCAATATTGCAGTTACCAAGTACATATACGATGATACAGTTGATACAACAAATAAATCGGTTGTTGTGGATTGGTACTATAAAAAGATCAACCGAGACGGAAAACAGATACTCCACTATTGCAAATTCGTCAACGATCAGGTGCTTTTCGCTACCGAAAATGACGAGAGGTTTGCAGAGCGCGGATGGTACGATCACGGTATGTATCCTTTCGTATTTGACGTGCTTTATCCCGTTGAGGGTACTCCCACGGGATTTGGATACATCGACATCGGCAAAGACGCACAGGCTTACATAGACCGCGGTAATCAGGCGGTTATGAAGAATATGCTTGCGAATGCGAGACCTCGATACTTTGTGCGTGAGGACGGCGAGGTTAATGAGGAGGAATTTGCGGACCTCAGCAAGGAGCTGATCCACGTGCGCGGCAATCTTGCCCAGGACAGTATCGTTCCCGTTCAGCCGAATACCCTGAATAACATCTACTTGCAAATACTTACCAACAAGATAGACGAGCTTAAGGAGGTCACGGGTAACCGAGATATTTCGACGGGCGGCACGACCTCAGGAGTGACGGCTGCGTCTGCTATAGCTGCTATGCAAGAAGCAGGAAGCAAGCTTGCGAGAGACAACAACAAGGCTGCCTACAGAGCTTACCGGAAGATCATCGTGATGGTTATCGAGCTTATTCGTCAGTTCTACGACATTCCGCGTCAGTTCCGAATTGTAGGTGAGAACGGTGCGCAGCGTTTTGTGCAATATTCCAATGAGGGTATTGTTCCTCAGTATCAGGGTAACGACTTCGGTATGGATATGGGCTTCAGAATCCCTCTTTTTGATATTGAGATCACGGCGCAGAAGCAATCTCCTTACTCAAAGATGTCGCAGAACGAGCTGGCGCTACAGTTCTATAGCGCAGGATTCTTCAATCCCGACCCGGTCGCAGTCACCCAATCTCTCACTTGCCTCGATATGATGGATTTTGACCGTAAGCACTTCATTATGCAGAAGATCGCACAGAATGGCGGAATGTACCAGCAAATGCTTGCGATGCAGCAGCAGATGCTTATGCTCGCACAGATGGTAGATCAGGACAGAGGTACGAACCTTGCCGATCAAATGGCTGCGGGTATTACCGGAGGTGCTCCCGTAGCACCCATTGACGGCAGGATGGACGCGGAGGACAAGCAGGCTCTCGGAGGCAACGAAGGCGGCGAGGCATCCGTTACCAAAAAAGCGCGTCAGAGAGTAGCCGAATCTACGTCCCCAACCTAAAGGAGGCTTGATATGATCACGGCAGAATTTCACAATGACGGAAAGAAAATATCCCTCCGCATTAAGGGACACGCGGAAGCTGCAAAAGAGGGCGAAGACATAATCTGCGCTTCAGCCTCGATGCTTGCCTATACAGCGGCACAGACATTGCAGTTCCTATGGGCGGAGGGAGGACTTAAAAGAAAGCCTATCACCGAAATAGGAAAGGGCGTGGCGAGGATTGAGGCAATACCACAAAAAAACTCATACACCGAGGCTTTACACACTTTTTTCGTTGTTCAGGTAGGCTTCCACCTTTTATCCCACAACTATCCACAGTTTGTGGAGCTTATTTCGTTTGGAGAGTCGCAAAAGACTTGACATAAATAGAGTCGCTCACTTCAAGAGCAGAAAGGAAACTCAATGGAGTATTTAAGCAAATTCTTTTCCCTTGATCTTCAGGCGTTCGCTGACGGCGCGGGTTCAGGCGCAGGAGCGGGCACAGGTGGCACAGGAGCAGAGGGAGCAACGGGCGTAAGCGCGACAGCCGCCGTGTCGCAGAGCAAAGGCGTAAAAGGCAATCCTCTTTCCGACGTAGTTTACGGCAAGCAGGAGAGCGTTCCCACCGCCGGGGGACAGACAGCAACCACGGACGAAGACGGCAAGACCGCCGAGCCCGTTGACCGCAATGCAGAATTTGAGAAGCTGATCAAGGGAGAGTACAAGGATCTCTACGATGCCCGAATGCAGGACACCGTGCAGAAGCGACTCCGAGGCTCAAAGGAGACCGTTGAAAAGTATGCGGCTCTGGCACCCGTTCTTGAGATCCTCGCCAAGAAGTATGGCGTTGATGCTTCCGACAGTAGCGCGCTGGCTAAAGCTATTGAGGATGACGATGCGTTCTTCGAGGAAGAGGCACTCGAGAAGAATATGTCAGTAAAGCAGCTCAAGGAGGTGCGCCGTATGGAGCGCGAAAATGCAGACCTCCGACGGCAGATGCAGGAGCAGAAGAACAGAGAGGCTGCAAACAAGCTTTATCAGAAGTGGATGGGCGAGGCAGAACAGACCAAGTCGGTTTATCCCACCTTTAACCTTCAGGAAGAGATGCAGAATCCGCAGTTCAGACAGCTTCTTCAGAGCAACGTACCCGTCAGAACGGCATTTGAAGTGATCCATAGGGACGAGATCATCCCTGCCGCTATGCAGTATACAGCAAAGACGGTTGAGCAAAAGCTCGCCAACAAGCTTGTAGCTAACGGTGCGAGACCTGCCGAAAACGGATCGAGCGGTCAATCTGCAACAATTACAAAGAGCGACGTGTCACAGCTCACCAAAGAAGACAGACGAGAAATTGCTCGCCGTGTCGCGCGAGGAGAGAAAATCGTATTTTGACACGATTTTATCTCCTTTCACAAATCAAAACAAAATTTTTCAGAGCAGAAAGGAGATTTACTATGCTCACCAATTACATCATCATTGACCTTCAGTCTTTTGCGTTTGATCCTCAGGCGCAGCCCGTAAACAACACCGGCGCGGCAAATCTGTCCGCCGAAATGAAGACCTTTTACGATATGACTCTTATCGATGAGGCTTCCGCAAACCTCGTTCACGATCAGTTCGGTCAGAAGAGACCTATTCCCCAGGGAAGCGGCAAGAAGATCGAATTCCGTAAGTACGCGCCTCTCGCAAAGGCAACCACTCCTCTTACCGAGGGTGTAACTCCCGACGGCAAGGCGCTCTCCGTAAGCACCGTTGAGGCAACTGTATCTCAGTTTGGTGACTTTGTTCACCTTACCGATATGCTTGATATGACCGCAATCGACAACAATGTCCTTGAGGCTACCAAGCTCCTCGGCAGACAGTCCGGTCTTACCCTTGACAGCATCACCCGCGATATCCTTCAGGCAGGTACTAACGTTACCTACTGCCCCAAGGTATCGGCTGAAGGCACCGAAACCGAGGTAACCACTCGCTCGGGACTTGATCTCACCTCTCAGCTTACCGTCAAGGTTATTATGCAGGTAGTTGCAAAGCTCCGCGCACAGAACGCTCCCACCATCAACGGCAAGTACGTTGCTATCGTTCATCCCTACGTTGCGTATGACCTTATGAGAGATCCTGAGTGGATTGATGCTCATAAGTACACCAATACCACTAACCTCTACGAGGGTGAGATCGGTGAGATCGCAGGTGTTCGCTTTGTTCAGACTACCGAGGCAAAGATCTATAAGAACGGCAGTACCGCGGTATTCGGCACCCTTATTTTCGGTGAGGGCGCATACGGCGTAACCGAGATCACCGGCGGCGGTCTTCAGACCTTCGTCAAGCAGCTCGGCTCGGGCGGTACCTCTGACCCTCTCAACCAGAGATCTACCGTTGGTTGGAAGGCAACCAAGACTGCAGAGATTCTTATCCCGAACTACATCGTTCGTGTAGAGTCCTGCTCCGCAGCATTCTCCGCAACTGCTCAGGCTAACTGATAAGTTGCGAAAACGGGGAGGGGAAAGCCCTCCCCCACAATAAAAATCAAGGAGGCTATTATGGCTAACAATAATATCGATACAGAAAAGATGGTCGAGGTATATATCCCCAAGACACATCCCGATGAGGAGGACGAATTCGTCTCCATAAATATGAGAACCTTTATCGTCAAGAAGGGCGAGAGGGTTAAGGTGCCTGAGTGTGTGGCACAGCAGATCGAGCATAAGCAGGCAATGCGCTATGCTGCACTTGAGCGTATGAAGAGCGCAAACAGAACAGATAAATAAGAGAATTACGGGGCGCGCGTGTAGCGCGTCCCGTTTCAGCAAGGAGGCATTATATGACCTTATCAAAAGCTATAAGCAGAATCGATGAGATGAAGCCTAACACTTACACGCACGAGCAAAAGATCGAATGGCTTTCTGAGCTTGACGCGAGGATCAAGGCTGAGATTATCGACACACACGAGGGCGGAGAAAACGTCCCTTTTGACGGATACGATGAAAAAGACACGGAGACCGAGCTTCTCGTTCCTTCTCCTTTTACCGAGGTATATATTTACTGGCTTGAAGCCAAAATCGACTACGCCAACTCCGAAATCGGCAGATACAACAACAGTATCGCAAATTTCAATACATCTTTCAATTCTTATGCAAACTATTACAATCGGCATAATATGCCGCTGACGCAAAAGCTTCGATTCTTTTAAGGGGGTAAGGGATGAAATATCCGCAGCTTAATGAATTACCCGTTACGCGGGATACCGTCGAGCTTTTCGGCGGCTATAATCACAATCTCCGTATTTCCTCGGGTGAATTCTATGATATGATGAATCTCACGTCTACATATTATCCCGTGTTGTCGCCTCGACCCAAGAGAGGAGTATACAAAAGCTCAGGCTCTCCACAGGGTATCATTTCAAAGGATAAGCTATGTTACGTTGACGGTGACGCCTTTTACGTCGACGGTAAAGCCGTTCCCGACTTTTCGCTTTCGACCGAGGCTAAGGATTGCCCTAAAACCTTGGTGTCTATGGGCGCATACGTTATCATTATGCCCGACAGAAAGTGGATTAATTCAGAAGATATAACGGAGCACGGAGATATCGATGCTAAATACACCAGTACAGCCAACGTAAAGCTGACGCTGTGCAGGCTCGACGGCAGCGATTATACTCTGCAATTTACCCAGGACCATGAACCGCGCGAGGGAGTGGTAAATATGGCTCTGTGGCTCGATACCTCCACCGTGCCTCATACTCTCAAGCAGTATTCTTCATCAAGCAGATCGTGGACGCAGATAGCCACAACCTATGTTCGCATCGAGGCCGCGGGAATCGGTGCGAGCTTTGCACAGTATGACGGCGTCGAGATATCCGGGCTTAAGGGCTCGGATCTTAAGGATGCAAGCGGAAATCTGATCACAGGAACGACCGCGGATGAGCTGGCGGAGTTGAACGGTTCGACCGTTATATGGGAACGCCAGGACGATTATATCGTTATCGTCGGTATCATATCCAAGGAGATCACACTTTCCTCGGAGATCAGCGTGACACGTAAGATTCCCGAAATGGATTTTATGATCGAATCGGGTAACAGACTTTGGGGATGCCGCTACGGCATTGCCAACAATGGCGAGTTCGTCAACGAGATTTACGCCTCAAAGCTTGGTGATTTCAAGAATTGGCAGAGCTTTTTGGGTATTTCAACCGACAGCTATACCGTAGGTGTGGGTTCTGACGGTGCATTTACCGGAGCGATCAATCACCTCGGATTTCCTCTTTTCTTCAAAGAAAACTGTCTGCACAAGATTTACGGCGAGCTTCCGTCAAACTATCAGGTGCAGACTACGTCTTGCCGAGGCGTTCAGAGAGGCAGCGCGAAAAGCCTTGCTATTGTTAACGAGGTGCTTTATTACAAAGCGCGTTCCGCTGTGTGCTCTTATGATGGTTCTCTGCCTACCGAAATATCGCAGGCGCTCGGGGAGGAGCGATACGGAGAGGCTTCTGCCGGAGTATGCGGCAACAAATACTACATCTCGATGAAGGATGACCGAGGTGTTTGGCACTTGTTTGCATACGATACCCTCAAGGGTATGTGGCACAAGGAGGATAATACGCAGGCTCACAGCTTTTGCTCGCATCGCGGAGAGCTTTATTTCATTGATGCGGCTGACAATAGCATCAAGACCGTGCTCGGCTCGGGTACGCCTGAGGCTGAAGAAGTATCGTGGATGGCAGAAACGGGTATTATCGGCACGGCGACACCAGATAAGAAATACGTCTCGAAGGTATTGCTTCGTATGTATCTTGAATTACGGTCCGCTCTTGATATCTACATAGAATACGACTCTACCGGAGCTTGGGAATACGTAACCAAAGCGACGGGAATATCGCTCAAAACCTTCAACGTGCCTATTAAACCGCGCAGATGTGATCATTTTCGCTTACGCATTGTAGGCAAGGGAGTTGCAAAGATATTCTCTGTGACTAAATATACCGAACAGGGGAGTGATTTCTGATGTCTGTTAATTTCAGATTACCGAAGATATCGGGAAGTACAGAGGAACAGCTCTCTCAGATCAGGTCGTTTTTGTACCGACTAACGGAGGAGCTTAACTATGCTTTCTTTAACTCGGGGAGCAATGAGGCTTTACCTTCAAGCCCGTCTGCGCAGAATATTGG
>UZAT01571113.1_pt1 | contig 17300 bp, 17 predicted proteins | sample 2160861 | NCBI WGS metagenome assembly UZAT01 (sample SAMEA5138306, study PRJEB28736) | viral metagenome | reverse complement strand
CTTATATAGTGTATGATAAAGGTAATTTGACCGATGTAAAGGTAATGGATAAATTGTTTAGTGGTGATGATTTAAAGATTGATAGGGATAAGAATATTAAGGAGGTTGAACTATTAAGCAAGAATATTTTAAAGTTATTAGAAAAAAATGAGTTTGAAGATCTTTTTAATTTACTCAAAGATAATAAGGTCAAATTCTATCTCCACCCTGCAAATACTATTGATAACGAACTTTCTCTTCATAATGTTTTAGTTATCTTATACAGTATGTTTTATGAAAAAGAGGAGTTCCTAAAATCAAGTATTGAATTGGGTAACTTTTCTATCTTTCATATAGAGGCAGTACATAATCTAAATGGGAAATGGAGTAGTAATTATCCACTTATTCTTAGTGATGTAATAATGTTAAATGAGAATTTGGGTGATATTGATAATATGATAGTTAATGTTGAGAAACTATGTAAATACAACGAAGATATTAATAATGGACGAAATAATGAATCTTATAAAGAATCTCTAAGTTTTCTAAGAGATTTATATGAAGAAACTAATAATAAAGCCAAAGTAGATAGTTGTAATAAGATTCTTAAAAAGCTGAATTAAGCTATATCTCCCTAAATGAAAGAAATTATATAAATATCATCTTAGTAATTTCTTCTAAGTATTTGGCATCAATTTCATCGAAGGTATTTAATTCTTTGCTGTCAACGTCCAAACATGCTACGATTTCTCCTTCTTGGTTTTTGATAGGAATAACTATTTCAGAATTAGAACGACCATCACATGCTATATGTCCTTCAAACTTATTAACATCTTTCACTACAACAGTCTCTCCCCTATTTATTGCTGCCCAGCATACTCCTACATCTTTCTTTAGTATCTGACATGCTAAGGAACCCTGATATGCTCCAACTAAAAGCTGTCCATCTATTAAATGATAGTAACCTGTCCAGAAGAAATTATCCATCTTATTATGCAAAACTGCAATTATGGTTGACATTCTTGAAAGTGGATTATTTGTTTTGGTTAGTTGCTGGTTTAGTTGGGTAATTATTCTTTGGTATTTTCCTTCTTTCTTTTTGTTTTCCTTTTCCATTTCTATAAGTGTTTTAATTGATCAATTGCTTTCATTAACTCTGATTTTGGAAGAGCTATATTAATTCTCATCTTGTTATCACCCTCTTTTCCAAATATTGTTCCATCATTTAATCCTATCTTGCAATCAAATGCTAGTTTTCTAAGAAGTTCTTTATGAGTTAAGCCATAAGCTGAAAAGTCTAACCATGGCAAATAAGTTGCTTCGTGTTTATATGTTTTGATTTCAGGAAAATTAGAATGCAAATAATCATTCATTGAGTTTAAGTTTTCTTGCAAATAATCTCTTAATTCATCAACCCACTCTCCTCCCTGAGGACTATATGCTGCTTCAAGTGCATAAGCACCTAATGTATTTCCTGTATACATATGCAAAACGTCACCTATTTGGTGGAAGAACTTCTTGAGCAAGTCTTTGTTAGGAATAATAACTTCAGAGGTTGCAAGTCCTGCAATATTGAAAGTTTTGGAAGGTGCCATCATGGTAATTATATTCGCTCTTTCATCTTCGTTTGATGTGGAAATTGCTGCTGGAATATGTTTGAAGTTTGGCATTGTTAGGTCTGCATGAATTTCATCAGAAACAAGTATGCAATTATATTTATTACATAAAAAAGCAAGTTTTCCAAGTGTTTCTTTATCCCAACATTTAGCAACAGGGTTATGAGGATTGCAAAGAAGCATTAACTTTACTCCTTTTTTAAGTTTTGTTTCCAAGTCCTCAAAATCCATAAAGAACTCACCATCTTTTTCAATTAGTGGATTGAGCAGGGATTTCCTTCCTTGGTTTTCAATAGCGTAATAGAAAGGGTGGTAAACAGGTGGTTGAACAAGCACATCATCTCCCTTTTCGGTATATACTGAAACGCAAATTCCTAGTGCAGGAACAATACCTGGGGAAAAACATATCCATTCTTTTTCAATTTCATAGTCATGACGATTTTTTGTCCACCACTTTATAGAATCAAAATAGCTTTCCCAATAATCATGATATCCTAAAATTGGATGTTCTAATCTTTCTTTTATTGCATTAATAATAAAGTCAGGAGTTTTGAAATCCATATCAGCAACCCACATAGGTTTTAGGTCGGTGGTACCAAAGATTTCTTTTAATGCTCCATATTTTAAAGAATCGGTATTCTTTCTTTCTATTATCTGATCAAAATTATATTTTTTCATAGGTTAATGTATTATGATTTAAAGATTAAACACGTATCTTTTATAATTGTATTTTGAGAGAATGTAGGACAAGTGATGCATTTCTTCGATTTCTTTTTCCTCATTTTACTTGAACCTTGTTTAGAAGTGGAACAAGATAAAGTAGAGGAAAAAATTAAACCTAAGATTAGTATTCTTATTATAAGTATGGTTTTTTTTCTCATAACTATGCGTTTCTTTTATCATACTCTTCAACCATTTCAAGTATTTCTCCTCCATACTGTTCAACCTTCTTCTTACCAATTCCTTTTATTTGTAGAAGTTGTTTTTCGGTTTTAGGTAGGTTATTGGATATTTGAACTAGTGACACTTGTGTTAGTACCATAAATATAGGAACTTCCAATTCTTTTGATTTACTATATCTCCACGCTCTTATAGTATCGTATAATTCTTGGTTAAGAATTTCTGATGAAGCATTAATAGATTTATCACTATCATCTTCTTCCCCAATATCTTCCACCTGGCTTAGTTTTTTTCTTGCGTAAGGAACATTGTTTTTAGATTGGTAATCATCTATAAATTTCTTTTGATCTTGAACTAAGAACTTGTTTTTCTTTAATAAAAACTCCCTTAATGAAAAGTCTTTATCCACAACACCAAAAAGACTTACCTTAATATATAATTCGTAGATAAGATTATCAGCACTAGCTTCCCTTAGATTTTCAATTTCCTTATTATCAAATGCCATTTGATTTATTAAAATGTAAACCTCCTCAATTGCTTTAAGTTTGAGTACATAATATTCAATAGCTTTTACTAGTCTTTCAATAAGATTTTCTGTAATTCCTTCCTTAGCCAAACGTATAATTTGGTGCTCAAACCTATACCCTACTTCAAAAATCTCTTTAATAATATTATCTATTAATTGATTAACCTTATTACTGGTGTCTGTATAAATTTTATAGAAATGAGTTTTATTAAGATTCTCTATCTCTCCTATTATATTGTTAATCTCCTTAAAAGAGAATAGTTCTAAAAGAGTTTTCTCCAAAAAGACTAAACTATCTTCTTGTAGTTTCTCGTCATTTGGTGGGTTTTCTTCTTGTTCTTGATCAAACTCAACTAACTTCTGATCTTTAATAATTGATTCCGGATTAAATGCAGAAGTAAGTATTATACCCTCCAATGTTCTACATCTACTAAGTGCAACATAAACTTGACCTGATGCAAATGCTTTATTAGAATCAATAATAATTTTATCGAAAGTAAGACCTTGACTCTTGTGAATTGTAATTGCCCAAGCAAGTTTAATAGGGTACTGCTCAAAGGTTCCAATACTTTCTTCAATAATTTCGCTTGTTTGGTGGTTAACAGAATACTTATAGTTATTCCAAACGTATTTCTTAACTACAATATCTTCATCATCTCCAGGAGAACGAACAGTAATACTTTCATCATCAATATCAACAATCCTTCCTATCTTTCCGTTATAGTATTTTCTTTGCGTCATTTCCCCAAAGTCATTCTTCATAAACATAACCTGAGCATCTCTTTTTAGTACAAGTTCAAAATCGTTTGGATATGAGTTTTCAGGAAAATCGCCAACAATCTTTGCTTTAAAAACAAAGGGATCAAAATCTAACTGACTAAGTTTGTTTTCATTAATTTTATTAGCTTGGTAGTTGTGAGTGCAAAGTATTACATAACCCTCATCGTAAGTAGGGTCATAATCAACATTACTCCTTTCATTAAGATCTGTAATTAACTTTTCTGTGATATTATTATTTCTAATATCATTTAGGATATTTATAAACTTCTCATCCTTTTGTCTAAAGACCTCTTGAAGGTTTATGGTTACAAAACTTGACTTCCTAAGAGCCATGGATGAAAAGAAATATTGAGTATCGTAGTAATATTGTAATAGTTCCCATTCATCATCCTTAACAACTGGCGGTAATTGTTGCAAATCACCAATCATAAGAAGCTGCACTCCGCCAAAGGGAAGATGACCCGAACCTTTTCTGAAACGTCTTAGGGTATAATCAATTGCATCCAAGAGGTCTGCTCTAACCATTGATATTTCATCAATAACAAGAAGTTCCAAGGTTCTTATTATATCTCTTTTTTGTTTTGAAAACTTAAAGAAATTACCCTTAGCATTATCACCTTGACGTGATTCTATAAAGGGACCAAATCCAATTTGAAAAAAAGAATGAATGGTTACTCCTTGAGCATTAATTGCAGCAACTCCTGTTGGTGCAACAACAACCATTCTCTTAAAGGTGTTTTTTCTTAGTGTTTTAAGAAATGTAGTCTTACCTGTTCCAGCTTTTCCAGTAAGGAAGATATTAGTATTAGTTTGCTCAACATATTTTCTTGCTAACTCAAGCTGATCATTTGTTTCTAAACGTTCTTCTTCTTCCATTACTTTCTTCCTTTTTTATTGGCTAATAATTAGTTTATCAGTCCAAGATTTATCTGAGGAATTGAATTTAACAATATAATATCCAGCATTAAAGCTTTTAGCATTTATTGAATATTCGCTTGTGTTTGAAGGAATAGTTTGAGTTAAAATTAATCTTGATAACTCATCGTATATTGTTATTTGAACTGGGTTTGGTTGTGGAGTTAGAATAATATTAATATCATTCTTAGCAGGATTAGGATATATCCTAGAATATGATTCTTTTCTTTGGTCAACATCATTAATAGAAGTAAGGTAGGTTGTATAATCATCACCTCTAAACTGCATAACTCCAGTATTTAGAGGGTCAAGCCAAGGTTTAAGTTGGTACTGACTTGATGACCCATTTGAAGACCAAGAATAAGACAATTTACCAAAATAATCATATTTACTACTAACAGGAACATTGCATGACGAATAACCTCCTGTAAGAGTTCCTATTATTTGACTTGAAGAATTAAATATTGGACAACCTGAAGAACCTCCTTCAGTAATTCCATAGTTTGTAACAGTCTGAACCCAATATGCTTTCCAATGTGTTGCAACACTTCCTCCTGAATATGAAGACCCTAACAGTGTTGAAGTATAGGTAGAAATCTTTTTAATATCTCCTGCAGGATGATGAATTGCAACTCCGCTTGGTGAAGCAGTGTTTAAAACATTCCAAGCATTCCAATAAGCATTATAACTTTGAGGTACATTATTATTTAATAGAAAAAGTACAAAATCAGAACCTAATCCTTTAGATTTTACCGAAGTTCCACTAAGTGTACTTCGATATGGTTCGGTTAGTGATGAGCAACCAGGACTTTCATAATTAAAATAGAAAACATAATTGTTATAATAAGTAGGACTAGCATCCTCAATGCAATGAGCTGCAGAAAGAACATAAGGTGCGAGATCTCTTGCAGTATTATTTACTAATGAACCAGTACACCAACCTATATAATTTTGATCCATCCTGATTTGAATTCTAACCACTCCTCTTTGAGCCTTTCTATAATTATTACCCTCTGGACAATTAACATTCACATTACAAGAACCAGAAGCACCAAATTCACTACTTGCTTTTGTAGGTTCGTAAATGCAATCTCTATATGCATATCCAATTTCAGTTAAATTTAAAACAGGTTTTTCAGAAACATTGTTTGGTTGAAAATACTCAATAACCATTTCATCTCCATAAATAAGTTCTGTTGCAAAACTCTTAGATTCATGATTATTTAATGAAGTAAACGCTCCTATTACCTGCGATTGATCTTTACTATAAACAAATAACTCTCCTCCCTCAGGCAAATAGAAATTATCAGAATAAATTGTTAGAGCTTGTGCATTATCCGATTTAACTCTTAATACCCAAAGTTTACCCTTATCAACTTCTGCATAATCTGCTTTTTCAAAGAAGTCAATACCCAGAGGAACAATAACCCCAAACCTTCGCATTTTATACAAATTTTCAGGATTATTATCATAGTCAATTACATCTGATAAATCAGGCTGATGAACATCAACTATTGAGGTTAATAGCATAGCTAAATCCTTATGGATAAATGTTTTCGGAGTTCCTTCAACACTTAATTGAGCAAAAGAAACGTTAGTAATAAATACTATTGAAATAATTAATAACAATCTTTTCATAATCGTTTGTTTTTAAATCTATAATTGTTTTGTTTTCATATTTAATACCCTATTCTGATTCAATTATTCTTTTATGAATTTCCAAGATTTGAGGTATTAGCATAGTTTTATTATCGTGATAAACTACAAAATCAGATTTCTCTACCTTTTCTTCAATAGAGATTTGGTTATTCATTCTTTCTTCAATAACCTCCCTACTTACATTATCCCTACTCATCGCTCTTTGAATTGAAACTTCTTTTGGTGAATTAATACAAATAATGTTTTCAAATTTATCTTCCCAACCTATTTCAAACAAAATAGCTGATTCTAAAATAACATAAGGTGCTGAATGATTCTTTCGCCAAAGAAAAAATCTATCCAGCACCTTAGGATGAACCATAGAATTAAGTTTGATTAACCTATCTTTATTGTTAAAAACAATATCAGCTAAGGTCTTTTTATCCAAAACATTATCAACAACTACATTCTTACCAAATTCTTCTGCAATTTCTTTTAGAAACAACTTATCGTTATAAGTTTCTTTTGCTTGGATATCGGCATTGAAAATAGGAATCCCAAGATGTTCAAAAACTGAACAAACCAAAGTTTTTCCACTTCCAATTGAACCTGTAAGACCAATGTTTTTCAAATCTTATCTATAATTTTTCTCTATAAAAATCTTATTTCTTTGTTTCTGTATTACTCAAATCAATAGCAACAGCTGATTTCTCAACTTCTACATTAACATTTGAAGAAATTTCAAGTATAACACTTGTTTCCTTTACTTCAACAACCTTAGCATGCATTCCACTAATTGTTATTACCTTTTGTCCTCTTTGTAGAGCTTCACGAAATTGTTTTTCTTTCTTTGCTCTTGCAGATTGTGGACGTATCATAAAGAAATAAAATATCACTACAATAGCAACAAGCATTAAGATTGAACTATAACCTGAACCCTCACCACCTGAGGGCATCATTAATAAAACGTTTAATAAATTCATTTTTCTATTTTTAAATTGTTTTTTCTATTTTTTCTATCCAATTATATTAGTTAACATCAGCAGAAATTCTTAACTTAGTTGTTGCTGGACTTGTATTTGAAAGAACAGATACTTCCTTCGTTATTCTAATTCCAGCACTTCCATCAGAATCGTATCTAACAGTTATTTGACCCTCCTGATTAGGTAAAATTGGTTCACGAGGAAAGTCAGCAATTGTACAACCACAATTACCTGTTACAGCTGATATAATTAAATCATGTTTACCTGTATTCTTAAACTTAAAGCTACATGTAACAATTTCCCCAGAGGTCAATCTTCCTAAATCAATAAAGTCTTTTTCAAAATTAATAGAAGTAGAGTTTTCAATTAAATCGGCAGTAATTATATTTTCTTTTTTAGAACAAGAACCTAAACTCACTGACAAACTAATAACTAAAACAACTAAAACATAAATTCTTCTATACATACCTCAAAACATTAATTTTATATCTCCTCTATTTCTTCTTCTTCTTCCTGAGTCTCAAATTTCTTTATCTTACCCTTTGATCTCAAATCAACCATTAGTTTATCAAGTAGACCATTCACAAATAATTTACTTTTTTGAGTTGAGAACTCTTTTGCAAGTTCCACATATTCGTTCAAAGTAACATTAACTGGAATTTCAGGACAGTATATTAACTCTGCAAGACCCATTTTTATTATAATTACGTCCATTAAAGCAATCCTATCTAAGTCCCAGTTTTGAATCCTACTGTCAATTAACTCTTTAAACTCCAAGTCATTATTGATAGTATTAAGAAACAATCCTGTAATAAATTCTATATCAAAACTTTCATCAAGTTTAATATCAGATTTACCCTCATACTCCTTCAAGTATTTTAAAGCATTTTGTGCAATTACATCATAATCACTCTCCCATTCCAACTTCTTTTCGCATAGCATATCAAAAAACTGCTCATTAGATATAAGGTAGTTCTTAAACAATTGAACTACAATTAATCTTTCTGAAACAAAATCTATTTTGCTAGAATTCATATAGTTTTTGTAGGAGTCAGATTCCATAAATCTTTTAAAGATATTTCTCAATATATCTTTTTCTTCCGACCAGTTAATTTTTAATTTTTTAACTCTGTCAGTCAAACCTTTATCTTCAAAAAGCATTTTGAAAAACTCATTTTCAAGAAACTTTAAATTAGGGTTTAAATCTTCAGGGGTAGGAAGCATCTTTTGTTTATTGTCGTCCATTTTATCGTAAGCAATAGAATGAAACTCCATTAAAGCAGAAAACAGATAAGTTTGTAAATCTACAAGATGACGAAAACTGTCAATCAATTTTTTCTTATGTCCCTCTACATCAGAACAGTCGTTGATTTGAAAAGCGTAAAGCAATTGAAGAACCTTAGCTCTAAGAAAATGTCTATTAAGCATTCTTTTATGAAAATATTAAATAAGGATGCAAAGATAGTCTTTTTTACTAAAAAAAAGATGATTTACTATAAAATATTAGTGTTTGGAAGTAAAATATACCAATATAACTTGAAGGTTTCAGTATAAACAATGAGTAATATTTTTCTTCTTCTATGCTTATTTTTATTACCTTTGCACTTTATTTTCGTTAATTATTTTAATTTCTAATGGCAAAATTTAATATACGTGAGGTTTTCCAACCCAAGCTATTTGAACTGATTAAAAGTAGATCTTATTCTAAAAAATTATTCGTTCAAGATTTAATCGGAGGAATCATAATTGGAATTGTAGCAATCCCACTTGCAATAGCATTTGGTATTGCATCCGGAGTTTCTCCCCAGCAAGGTTTAATTACTGCCATTATTGGTGGTTTTATTGTTTCTTTTCTTGGAGGTTCTAACTTCCAAATTGGAGGTCCAACAGGTGCATTCATAGTTATAATTGCAGGTATTATTGCAGAATTTGGAATGCCAGGGTTAATTATCGCAACAGTTTTGGCAGGTATAATACTTATTCTTATTGGAGTCCTTAAGCTTGGAGATTTTATTAAATTTATGCCCTACCCCATTCTTGTTGGTTTTACATCTGGAATTGCGGTTGTTATTTTCTCAACTCAAATTAAGGATTTCTTTGGACTAACTGCTATAGATGGAAGCTCACTTATGGTTCCTTCTGAGTTTTTAGATAAATGGGTAGTTTATTTTCAAAACTTCTCTACCATTAATATTTGGGCAACTCTTATTGCAGTTATAACCCTTGTAATAGCTTTTACTTGGCAAAGAGTTACTAAGAAAATTCCAGGAAGTTTAATTGCTATTATACTATGTACTATTCTTGCACTTGTTCTAAAAAACTATTTTAATATTGAGGTTGCAACAATTGGTAACAAATATCCAGAACTTTCAGGTGGTTCACCACTTCCAAGTCCTGTAGTCCCTCAAATTACCATAAAATCAATTCGCTTACTTCTTTCACCAGCTTTCACCATTGCAATGCTATGTGCTATTGAAAGTTTAATGTCTGCAATGGTTGCTGATGGAGTAACAGGTAAGAAACACCACTCTAATACTGAATTAATTGGTCAAGGGGTTGCTAATATAGTTGTACCATTCTTTGGCGGTATTCCTGTAACTGGTGCAATTGCTAGAACTATGACAAATATTAATAATGGTGGGAAAACTCCTGTTGCTGGTATAATTCACGCTGTTTTCCTCCTACTTATTTATCTTTTCCTTATGCCACTTGCTGCTTATATTCCATTTGCTTGCTTAGCTGGTATATTAGTTTTCGTTGCTTATAATATGAGTGAATGGCGTTCTTTCCGTTCAATACTCAAAGACCCAATATCTGATGTTCTAGTTCTTCTAATAACATTCTTCCTAACTGTTATTTTCGACCTAACAATTGCTATTCAAATAGGACTTCTTATAGCAGCAGTTCTATTTATAAAACGAGTTATGGACACTTCCGGAATTACAGTTATTGAAAACGAAATAAAACGAACAGAAGATCAAGAAAGTCATGATATAAAGATGGAGCAAATCCCAGAAAAGATTGAGATATTTGAAATTGATGGACCTTTCTTCTTTGGCATTGCTAACACATTTGATGAAATAAGTTATGAAACCAAGATAAGACCTAAGGTTAGAATTATAAGGATGAGAAAAGTTCCTTTCATCGATTCAACAGGACTAAAGAACTTAGCATCTTTATGTAGTAAATCGAAAAAAGAGAAAATACAAGTAATTCTTTCAGGAGTTACTCCGCACGTACATGAGACACTTATAAAATCTGGTTTCTTAAAATATTTAGATGATGAGTTTATCTTCGACCATATCTCAAAAGCATTAGATAAAGCAAATGAAATAATTGGAGAATGAGAAGAAAAGATATAATTTTATATTGCTTACTAACAATAGTTGTTTTAGGATTAATGATCCTTGGACTGTTTTTAGGTAGCGTTGATATTAGATCTTTTGATGAAAACTCATTATACATTATTAAACATCTCAGACTACCAAGAGTTATTATGTGTGTTCTCTCAGGTGCAGGACTGGCAGTTTGTGGAGCAGCATATCAAGCAATATTTCGCAATCCACTTTCAGACCCCTACACACTTGGAATTAGCTCAGGAGCTGCATTAGGAGCAGCAACTGCAATTGTATTAGGATTAGATGTATTCTTTTTCTCAATTGGAGGATTTGCATTTTCATTTGCACTCCTAACAGTTTGGATAATTATTAGAATATCCTCTGTTGGCAATAGACTCCATATCACAACCCTCCTATTAGCAGGTATTAGCATAAACTTCCTAATTGCAGCCATTATATCAATTATCATGGTTGTTAACCAAGATAGTATGGATAAGATAATCTTCTGGACTATGGGTTCACTCTCTGGAAGTAAGTTTTCGGATATAGCAATTGTATTTCCTTTTGTGCTGATTGGAATTATTATAATTAGAATATACGCAAGAGAACTTAATGCACTTCTAACCGGAAATGATACTGCAAGAAGCTTAGGAGTAAATGTTGAAAGAACAAAAAAACTAATCCTTTTCTTTTCAACACTTATGATTGGAGTAATTGTTTCATATTGTGGAGTAATTGGTTTTGTGGGTTTAATAGTACCTCATATAATTAGACTATTAGTAGGATCTGATAATAGGAGAATTATCCCCTTTTCAATTTTTGGAGGAATGATTTTTATGCTAGTGGCCGATATAATCTCAAGAACAGCTATTGCACCTAGTGAACTACCAATAGGTTCAATAACAGCAGTTGTTGGAGCACCATTCTTTATTTACCTCTTATATAATGCTAAAAAGAAACTCAATCAATAAGTATGAAAGAAGTTATTAATGATATTATATTGGAAGTAAATAATGTATCATATTCGGTAAGAGAAAAAAACATTATTGAAGATATAAGTTTTACAATAGAAAAAGGTGGTTTCTATTCAGTTATTGGAACAAATGGGAGTGGAAAAACAACCCTATTAAGATGTATTTCCAATAGCATTCAGCCAACAAAAGGAAGTGTTAAGGTTAATAATAAACTTATAAACAAATACACCCCAAAACTCTTAGCACATAAGATTTCTGTAGTCTCTCAACATAGCGAATTCCTTTTCGATTTCTCATCATTTCAAGTTGTTATGATGGGACGGATGGCATATCAAAAATTACTACAAACCGACTCCGAACAAGATATGACTATTGTTGAGCAGTGTATGAAAAAAACCAATACCTGGCATCTTAAAGATAGATCAGTAAAACAATTAAGTGGTGGAGAACTCCAAAGGGTTATGATAGCAAGAGCACTAGCACAACAAACCCCAATAATACTATTAGATGAACCTGTTTCATCACTGGATATACACCACCAATTTGAAATAATGGAACTCCTAACCAAAATAAACAAAGAGAATAATACCACAATATTTATAATACTACACGACCTTACCCTTGCTCTTAAATACTCCGACCAAATCCTTGCTCTCAAAGATGGACGTCTTATTTATTTTGGAAAAACAAAAGAAATCCTTACACAAGAAAACATACAAGAACTCTTTAATGTTAGAGCAGATATTATTGACAATAAACATATAATCATTCACAATAATGAAAGTATCTAAATATATAATTCTTTTACTGCTTCTATTCTCTTCAGTATATTTCACTTCCTGCAAAGGTGGAGATAAGGATATGAAAAAGAACAATTACGTTATCTCAACAAAATCACCAATTAAGTCAGTTCCTAAAACAATTGTTTCGGTTTCACCTGCCATAACTTCAATTTTGTTTGACCTCGAATGTGGCGATAGATTAATAGGTAGAACAGAGTTTTGCACCTATCCCCCACAAGTAAAAAACATTAGATCAATAGGAGGTATAAATAATGCTAATTTAGAAATGATTATTTCAATGCAACCAGACCTTGTAATAACCTCTTCAATATTCACCAAGAAAATGTTTGAAACAATAGAGTCCTCCAAAATTCCCATAATTTCATTTAAAGAGACCAGTGAAATTGAGGGAATGTATAATATTATTGAAGTTCTTGGAGACATTTTAGATAAGAAAGAAAAAGCAGCCAAAATAATTAGTGATTGTAAAACAAAACTTCAAGAAATTAAATCAAAGAGAGAAAAAAAGGAGTCAAGACAAGAGAATTTTATTAAACCGAAAGTATATTATGTTATAGGATATGGTCAAAGTGGTGATTATTCAGCAGGAAAAGAAACATATATCAATGAAATAATAACACTATCTGGAGGAGATAATATTGCAAAGAACTCAATTAACTGGTCATTTTCTACAGAAGAGTTATTTGCTCAACAACCTGATTTTATATTTGTTAGAAGAGAAGATTCAGCAAATTTTGTAAAAACATACCCCTACACTAATCTTAGTGCTGTAAAAAACAATAAAGTCTTTGGAATAGAAAGTGAATTAATGGATCTTCAAACCCCAAGATCTATTAAAGCAATTGAATTTATTTCTGAGATTCTTTCGGATCAATAGTAATTGCAAGAGGTGTTCCAACCTTTAAACCAAGAAGTTCAGATGCATTTGACCTATTAATAGCAAGCTCTAAATAACCTGAAGAAGAAATAGTTAGTAATGGATCATTAACCTTAACATCATCATAGGAATGAGAGATACTGACAATTTTATTACTTTCAACCTCTATCACGAACTTCTTATTTTCCTTCCATTTCATAAACTCTCCTATAGTAATATTTAGAAAAACATTTCCATATCCATCAACATGAAAGACAGTACAAAGTATGCTATCTGGATAAATTATTGGAGTTAAAACATTCTTTTTAACAAGTTCAGTTATTTCATAACCAAGCTCTTCAATATTTGTTTCATAAGAAATCAGAGCTGCTACCTTACAAAACAAATCAAAAGCAGAAAATGTGTAATAGGACGATTCTTGGTAAGATTCAGTTATACCAATAACTTTAATTGGAGATAGACCCTCAAAAATAATACTTGGCATACCATTATCAGTACAAATGAAGAATTGATCATTATATTTAATAACAGCATGTTGATGTTTTTTTTTCTTACTTTCTGAGCAGTCAACATCAATTATATGTATTGTATTTTTAGGGAAGTTCAAACAAGCATTTCTTACTATAAAGGCACCCTCCATAAGGTCAAATTTCTTAATATCGTGAGAGATATCAATAACCTGACAATCATTAATGGTTGAATAGAGTTTGGCCTTAACAGCACCAACATAATGGTCGGAACGTCCCCAATCTGTTGTAAGAGTAACTAGTTGCATATAATTTGTAGTAATAATTTATTGCAAAAGTAAGCATATAAATCTTAATGGGTGGTTTGGATTATCGAAATAAATTAAAAATTATAATATGTTTGTTCTTTATTCGTTTGGTTTATAAAATAATAACTATCTTTGCAACTTATGAAATATAGAAATTTTTCTCTTATTACAATTATAATATGCACATTATTACTTTCTTGTGGAAGTAGCAAGCATAAAAAACTATTGAAGGGCAGTGATCATGATGCTAAATATACAGCAGCAGTAGCGGCCTTCGAAAAACAAGATTATTTTCATGCTACTCAATTATTTGAGAACCTCTTACTCTATTATCGTGGAAGAGAAAAAGCAGAAAGTGTTAATATGTATTATGCGAAAAGTCTTTTAGGTTCAAAAGATTATTATTCTGCTGGATATCAATTTGAAAACTTTGTACGTTGGTTCCCATATTCCAAAGATGCAGAGGATGCACTCTTTCAAGCAGCTTATTGCAAGTATTTAGAATCTCCAAAGCACACATTAGACCAAACCCTAACCAAAGAATCTCTAATACAATTCCAAACCTATATTAATAAATACCCAAAATCAGATAAGGTTAAGTTGGCCAATAAATATATGGATGAATTAAGAGAAAAGGTGATAAAGAAAGATTTTGAAATAGCATATAATTATTTCAAAACAGGGAAACATCAATCAGCACAATTTGCATTAAAGAATTTTCTAAATGAATATCCTGATGCATCAAATCGTGAAGATGCAATGTATTACATAGTAATTGCAGGACATAAATTTGCAGAGAATAGTATTCCTCAAAAAAGAAATGAAAGATTAGAATGGGTTATAAGTGACTATCAAAAATTTCTAGCATTTTATCCTGAATCACCTAAACTAATAGAGTTAAAGAAAATCAACGACTTAAGTTTAAAGGAATTAAATAAATAAGATATATAAAATATGGATTACAAAAGAACAACAGCTGATAAGACCACAGAAACTCGTGATAGTGGTGCTTTTAATAAGGTAACTGATAATATGTATGAAACAATCAGCATGCTTTCAAAACGTTCAAACCAAATTGCACAAGAAATAAAACAAGAATTATATCGTAAAATAGAAGAATTTGCATCTCAAAATGATAATCTTGAAGAACTTTTTGAAAACAGAGAACAAATTGAAATAGCTCGTTTCTACGAACAACTACCTAAAGCAACATTAATTGCTATTAACGAATACCTTAACGACCAATTGGTTTATAGGAACGATGAAAATGGTAAGGGAGCAATCAACGAAATGCTTTTAGATGTTAAGCAAGCACAAGATTCAAAAGAAGAAAAAGCAAAAGTAAAAAGAACTAAAAAATAAGAAATGCTTAGTGGTAAAAAAATCCTTATAGGCATAAGTGGAGGTATAGCTGCTTACAAAATCCCTTTATTGATAAGAGAATTGATAAAGAAAGATTGTCAGGTTAAAGTAATCACCACCCAAAACGCTTTAGAATTTGTTACCCTAACAACTCTTAGAACCCTTTCTCAAAACAAAGTATATCATCAAATGTTTACCAGTGGTGAAGAATACTCAACAGAACATATTTCACTAACCGACTGGGCAGATATTTTCATCCTGGCACCAGCAACTGCAAACATAATAGGAAAAATGGCTAATGGACTTGCTGATTGTACGCTTTCAACAAGTCTTATTGCTTTTAATAAACACATCTTTATTGCACCAGCAATGAACACAAAGATGTATAATAATTCTATAGTTCAAGAAAACCTTAGAAAGATAGAATCCTTAGGAGCAAAGATAATATCTCCTACCAAAGGTGATTTGGCATGTGGATATGATGGAGATGGGAGAATGGAAGAACCTATTGAAATTGTTAAGAAAATAGAAACCTATATTAGCAATTACCAATCTCTAAAAGGTAAAACAGTATTAGTAACTGCAGGAGGAACCCAAGAAAAGATTGATGCAGTTAGATATATAGGTAATAATTCCTCTGGCAAAATGGGATATTCAATAGCAGAAGAACTAGCACTCAGAGGAGCAGAAGTTATTCTTGTTTCAGGAAAAACACATCTAACAACAAAACATCCTAATATAAAGCTAATAAATGTAGTCTCAGCAGATGAAATGTTTTGCGAAACTACCAAATACTTTCCCCAATCCGATATAGCAATACTCTCAGCAGCTGTTGCAGATTTCAAACCTATTAATGTTTCAGAAACCAAGATAAAAAAAACAGGACAAGACCTAACCATAACCCTCACTCCTACCTCTGATATCCTAGCAACACTTGGCAAAACAAAAAAAGAAAACCAAATACTTATTGGCTTTGCACTCGAGACAGATAATGAAAAAGAGAATGCAATTAAGAAATTAAAGAATAAAAACCTTGATTTCATCGTTCTAAACTCACTAAACGATAAAGGTGCTGGTTTTGAAACTCCAACAAATAAAATAACTATAATAGATAAAAATCTAGATACCCAAGAGTATAAACTAAAAACAAAAGAAGAAGTAGCAATTGATATTGTTAACAAACTAATCTCGTTATGAAAAACATATTCTTAATACTTTCCCTACTATTTATTTCCCAAACCCTATTCTCTCAAGAATTTAAGGTTCAGGTAAATGTTAGTACCACCATTCAGGGAACTGATAGAAAGATTTATGAAAACATGCAAAAAGCACTTAATGAATTTGTAAACAACAGAAAATGGACTAATTCAAACTATAAGGTTGAAGAAAAAATTGAAGGTTCTATATCCATTAATATTAAAGAACATTCATCCCAGGAAGACTTTAAAGCAGATTTTGTAAACATACAACTTCGTCGTCCTGTATTTAATTCGTCCTATACTACAACCATGCTAAACAGCCAAGAGACCGATTATTTCTTCAAATACCAAGAAGGAGCACCACTCGAATTTGAACAAAATACCTACTACGATAACCTAACATCAACCATAGCATTTTACTTATACTACTTTCTAGCAATAGATGGAGATTCATTTGCACCGAGTGGAGGGATGCAATATTTTCAAATCTGTCAGAACATTGTTTCAGCAGCACAAAAATCAGCACAAAAGGGTTGGAAATCATTCGAAAACCAAAAAAACAAATATTGGATGAGTGAAAACTATAGCAATGGTGCCTATCGCCAAATGCACGATGTTTGGTATAACTATCACCT
>UZAT01407582.1_pt1 | contig 17541 bp, 4 predicted proteins | sample 2160861 | NCBI WGS metagenome assembly UZAT01 (sample SAMEA5138306, study PRJEB28736) | viral metagenome | reverse complement strand
TTGCGGCTAAGATAGCACCCGAAATTTGGCTATCGATATATTTCCGGATGTCGATTACATACTCCAGTTCCATACCGGCTCCAGCATCGTTGATAATGGTAGTCTGATCTCGGTAGGTATGCATAGCCGAGTAGGCAGAAAGTTCTTCAGCTGAAACATGTGTTGTTTTTGGCTCGGCAAGCTGATAAATGACGTCCATGGGATTCTCGTTAAGATATGCTTTCCACTCGTCAACTGTTGTGAAGGGAACAAACACATTCACAGTCCTATCGGAGGGATGTAACGCAATACATGGGTTTGTTACCGATGCCCAAGCCGTAACACTAATGGTTGGCAATGCACTGCTAATAACTCTTTGGTCCGCCATCGCTCCTGTTGATACTACATCCGTTACAAAGCAATAATAGCGATACAGCCCATTGTATTCACCAAAAGATACCCAACTTTCATCCCCGTCATATATTGCTTCTGTTACCATCTGCACATTCTCCCCATGTGCAACGTCCTTTACATTACCAACCCATTGCTGACCATTAGCATCGGTATAGTTACCACCAGAGGTAACTGGGATACCGGGCAGGCCGTTGGGTGTTGCTACGGTCATGCTCTGGGACTCATTATCTCCGGTGACGCTTACAGTAATACTGCCCGCGTTTCCAGCACTCACAAGCTCCACAGGGGAATCCAGGGTAGGGGTTCCATCCTGGGTGGTTTTGCCGTAGATCTTAAAACTCTGAAACGGTCTGTTTGCGCCGTCAGATACAGTTATGCTCTCACCAGTGCTTTTCTGCACAATAGGCGGAGCAGAATTGGCGGCATTCTCTTTAACCGTTGTCTCCAGCGCAGCAATCTGTGCCTGCAGCTGTCCCCAGACAGGCAATGCGGGATCTGCGCTCACATCACCGGTAGGGTCTGTGCCAAGTCTCAGGGGCTTGGTAGCCACCCAGATCGTGGGGATCGCAATCGTACCGCCAGCATTCGTTCCATAGACTCCGACATGCACAGGCAGGCCAGGGGCATGCAGCACTTCCCACGGGATGGTCGCAACTGTGGAAGTAAGGGTAACATCCTTGCTAACTCCGGCCTGCCGGAATACAGCAATCTTGCCCAGTCCGTTCCACTCTTCGCTAAAGCGGAACTCGGCCTTTGCTCCAACCATGCCTGCAGTCAGAATCTCCTGATTTCTGATGACAGCGCTTGCCCCAGAAATATCTATCCGCATCAATGGAATACACCTCCAAAAAGCAATATTGATGCTTGTAATTTAACATAAAAAGGGGGGATTTTGGAATCCCCCCCAACTATGGTATCGGTTAGCGCCAAGGCGCTTCGTTGATCGTGCTTGCTGCCCATCCCTCTGCGTAATAGAGGGCATCCTTCTGGGCCGCAGTAATCGGCAGGGAGTTGATAACAGCCATTCGTTTCTGCTTCTTCCCCTCGCCTGTGATACTCTTGACCCGATTGCGGTAGTCAACGAATACCTCAATGGAGATGCCAGAACGCTGGACCTCCTTGTAGTATTCATCGACCCAGGAGTCATCCACATAGGTGTCCGGCAGCTGTGCCTTGATATCTGCATATCTCAACTTGGACTCTGCCTCACCGGATGTCAGACCGCCGTAGGTGGTCATGATGTTGGTGGCCTCGTCTCTGTCAAAGAAACCGTCCTCGTAGCCTTCTCTGGTATAGGTTACGATGGTGGACTCTGCCTCTTCTGCAGTCTTGCCGCCGACATTCACGAGTGCAGTCTTCAGATCATCTGCAGAGATCATTCCCTCCTTGAACTGGGTGCCACGCTCAGACCAGGCAAATCCATACTCCGCTTCAAAGGCCCACTCGCTGACCTCGCTCTCAGCATCATCAAAGCCAAGGTAATCCTCCAGGGCTTTAATGGCCTGGGTATCAGAGATCCTGCCGTCCAGGAAGATTCCCTTCAAATCACTCTTTGCAGAGCTATTGAAGCTCTTTTCTGCGTCTTCTGCGGACTTACCGTTCTTCTGGGCAGTCTGGATAACATCCGTCTTGATAGCATTGGCCATAGCGAAGTCACCCTGGGATACCGCCGTAGCAAAGTCCTCAGTCTTGAACATACCGGATGCTTTCGGCGCTCCAGGAGTGCTCTCACCCTTGTTCAGGGCATTGATCTCAGCATTGACAGCTGCAACCACATCATCCTGGACAAAGTGCTTCTCAGCAAGAATCTCTCTGGCGATGCGCAGATACTCATCAAGATCTCCGCGGTTCTTTGCCACAGCAGCTTCCTTGATCCTGGGATCATTCTCTCGGAGGGATTTGCGGACCGCGTTGTTGTAGGCAGACTGATCTGCATATCCGCTCTTCAGTCTATCAACATAGGCCGTATCACCGCTGATGATGGCCTCATAGAGCTTGTCCCCCTTACTCTTGTTCGGGAGCCATCCCCACACCGGAGTGGATGCCTTCACATCCTGGAGGATCTCATCCAATAAGCTGCCTGCCGTAGTCTGTCTTCCGGAAGCATCTTTGCTAAGAGTGTTAACAAGGTTTTTCACGCCATTGATATCTCTGCGAGCATTCTTGAGCGGGATACCGGTAAGGGAAGCGATGCTGTCTGCCATGGTCCACAACATCTCTTTCACTTTCTCCTGATGACTGGCGAGTTCCTCATCATCCATGTCTCCAATATCCGTTGCCAGCAGTTTGACCGCTTTCTGCATCGTATCAGTCAAATCTGTGATAAGGGACATGTCAGCTCTTTCGATATCAAACCCCTGCATGATGGACCATACATCCTTCAGGAAGGGAATGTAGGTCATAGGATTGATGCCATCGAGCAGTTCGGTGGTCACTCTGGACAGGTACTTCTCTGCGAAGGTCTCATCCTCATCGTCATCTCTTGCAGCATATACCAGAGAGACCAGAGCCGAATTGAGGATCACAGAACCGTATACCGCACCGATTACCCTTGCTGCATGCTTCTTGTCCTTTTTACCCTTTCTCAGTGCATCCTGGACCATGTTGATGGATGTAGTGGGTTCTGCCATGAAGGAAGTCCACATATTCATGAACGCGGTCTTGGAACGCATGTTGCCGGATCTGGACAGAACAGAGTCATACACCTGGGTCTTGGTCACCACTTCGGTGAATCGGTCTCCCACGACCTTCAGGAACTCCTCGGAACCAGGTCTGAGGTTCTTATGCTTGGACACGGTCTCACGCTTAACAGCTTCCCAGATCGCCACCCAGGCCATCTCATCAGCCAGTGCAGGAAGTCTGGAGATTTTTTCATTGCGGAAGTCACTGTCCGCAACCAGAGCTTTCGCTTTCTCAACGAGACCGGAATACTCCTTCGCCATGATGAAGTCCTTAGTGGACATACCCATGTTGGTGTCGAAATAACCCATCTCTTTGATTATCGCCACCGGTGCATACTGCTTCACTTCATTCCAGAGCGCTCTGTGCTTCTTGGCGTTGACCGTTCTCACCACACCTCTGGTGATGGGTGCAATGCCGAAATGCTTGGCATCCACCAGCGCCATTGCTCTGACAATTGCTGTAGGCTGCTGAACTACAACAGACATAGAAGCCATAACAGCCGCAGCTTTGAACTTCGACATCAGGGCCTTGGAGAAGGATTCTCTCGGATCGCTTCTTGCTCCGCCGTTCAGATCCTTCAGCAGCTGATCGATATAGCTGATAGGAGCTTCGCTGTTGTGCGCATTCTGGATGAACTGCTGCACAGACTCCGTTGCCATGGATTCAGAGGTCGGCGTTTTGTAGTTATACACCCGGTAGAAGTCCTCCATCGGAAGCACGAATGCATGGTACATACTCATTTCATTGACATGACCGGCCCATACATCCATGAACGGGGTCAGCACGATGGGGTTGCTTGCCTTCGGAGCCGTCTCCTTTGTGAATCCGGCATTCTTGACCTTCGCATCGCCCTGCTGCTGTTCCTTGGCCTTTGCCATAAACTGAGTCGCAGACTTCAGCGGGAAGTAGAACTTCTCTTTGAACAGCTTGATGCCATACAGTTCCAGGGACACCTCATTGCCCTTGGCACCCATGGTGGTGGACAGGTAATCCTGCATCTCATCTGCAAATGCCTTCTGCTGATCAGTCAGCTTCCCAATGATCTCAGCGAGCGTCTCATCAGAGATGTTATATGCAGTGGCCTGTGTGGGATTGAATTTCGCCTTGATGCCCCACTTAGTCTTCATGGTAACCTCCGTGGATTTATCGAAGACGATGCCACCGCGCTTCAGGTGCTCTGCAGCCTGATCACGCTTGGAATACGCATACAAGCTCAGGATCTGGTCAAGAGACAGCTCAAAGGTCATACCGGACGCAGAGGTGAATCTGTACCGCTTGTCGAAGTTCCAGGAGTCATATCCGTGCTTCTTGGCCTTCTCAAGGTAGTATTCCCTGGCCTCGGTGACATCCGTTGCCCAGACATCCTCACCCTCTCGCACATTGCGGAAAGCTTCAGAGAGGGTACCGGAACCGACACGCTCAAAGGCATACACAGGTTTGAGGTTGTTCCAGTCGAAGTTTTCAAGCCCCTCTGTTCCTTTCAGCCGGTATTCCTTTCTCGTGCCGACACTATTCAGCTCCTGCAGGACTCTGTTTGCAATAATCGAGATGGTCTCATTCTTCTTATCCTTGAAGGCTCTGTTCACATTGCGAACAGAGGTCAGCACCATGCGGTACATATCGTACACATCCTCAAGCTGACTGAGGGTCATGTCTCTCAGCGGTGTATCGCCAATGCTTTCGATGACCGACTCCAGCTTAGCGGAGATCACCTCATCATGGGCGTTGGCAACCATGGGATCATCGGAATTCAGGAACTTATCATAGGCATCCTTCAGCTTCTGGAGTCTGCCGTTCATCCTGTCACCCATCGCCTGGATGTGATCGATCTTTCTGGAGATCTCCTGGATCTGCTCCGGAGTCTTAGCCTTGAGCAATTCAGCCTGCAGCTTGGCGATGCGCTCCTCCGCTCCCACCGTATCCATGTTGACAGCATCCAGGGCCTCGGCAACAGCCCTCTGCAGTTCGATAGGAACATGACGATCCTTGGTTCCTCTCAGAAGATACTGATTCAGCTCGTTCACCACATTCTGGATCTTATGACGCATTTCAGTCCTGTGACGGTTTTCGATGCCCTTCTTCTTGGACTCCTGGTATTTTTCCATGAGTTCCTTACGATTCTTTTCCACCTTTTCTTTCGCAGCAGCTTTGTCCTGCTTCCTGGCCTCCTTATATCTGTCCAAGAGTTCCCGCTGGGTCTTAGCCACCTGTTCCTTATAGGCAGCCATAGCGTCCCTGCCCTTCTGCTCCGCTTTCTTGTAGGCGGCCTTCTTCTCCCGGTCAAGAACATTCTGCAAAGGTTTGGAGGCTTCCAGCCGGAGCAGCTGCCGGTCATAGATGTTGATCCGGTTCGCCGTCTTATTGGCCTCAAGCTGAAGCTTTCGGATCTTGTCCGTGTCTTTCGGCCCCTTGGCGAAGGACAATTCCTTGATCTGCCCTCTCAGCTCACGGAGCTTGCGCTCCTCGGCATTGATGAGATCCACCTTACCCTTGTACTCCTCGATGTTTCGTCTCTCTATGTCGTTCTGGGCGACTCCTTCAAAGGCATTCGCCAGCAGAGAACGATTGGAGACAGATTCATCAGGGCGGTCCTGACTTTGGATATCGGAATTAGATGTGAGAGGCTGCTTCTTTTCATAACTAGCTATCCTCACCCGATCTTCTTCAATTGCGACCTCTTTGGATTTAATTTGCTCACCCGACAAGAATCCGTCCGGCACATATTTCAGGAAGTGCCCTTCCTGGGGGTTGATTTTCCTGAAAACTTCTGCTAGACTATATTCAGAAGCTGGTACCAGGGAGGGGGTTTGGATTTTTCCAGGCGCGCTCCCCACGACATCAGCTTCTATTTTTGTCATAGCAACAGTCATATACAGCCGTCCTCCAACATCGGAGGATTTTTTTATTTCCGCCTGTACAGGAATAATGTTATTTCCGTCCCCAAAGGCTCCAAGCAAAACATATACTGCCTCAAGATTCTCATCTGCCCTTATTGTCTCTGCATATTTATCTCCATGCACCTCAATCAGAACAGCTGTTTCAAGCACACGGTCCAGGTTGATGAGTGTCTTAGCGAAGTCAACATAGCTCCCACCGTAACGAAGCTGTTTATGTAAGCTCTCTGCAAGACCACCGCTCGATGTGAACAGGAACTCAATATCAACATCTGTTGTTGACAAAGGCTTGTTAATGATGCCCAGTTTCTTTGTAAGAGGCTTGATAATCTTCTCAGCCTTGCTTTTCGCTTTCGAATGCAGTGCTTCCAAAGAGGAAATCTCATCGGAATACTCTGCCGATCTGGAGTCGGTAATAACTGTGATTTTCTTCTCCTTCAGATCATCGTAGCGCTCCTGCTCCGTCATGTCTTCTCTGATGGAATACTGGAAATCCTCTTCAGAAATCGCCTCTGCTTCCAGGTCTCGGTCTGCCTGGGCCACCTCAGTCTCAGGAATCTCTGCGTCAGTTCTGGGGAGAGTATTCTGGATCTCGTCAACGATGGAAGAAAGCTCTTTGTCTCTCCTGCCCTCGATAACTGCGTCCTCCTGAAGACCTTCCTGAATCAGATCCTTCATGGAGCCAAAAGCAGAATCTGCTGCCGGGAACACAGCCCTGACCTCTCGCTGGGGAACATACTGACCATTCATATCATACAGGGTAAAGTCCTCGATCAGTTTGTAGTAGTTAGGATGATCCCGGAAACCATCGAACTTAGGGATATAACCGTGATCATCACACCATGCCAGATACTGATTAACAACAGCCTTGGGATCGCCGTTCTCACCAATGGCATGGAGAGCTTTATCGAAATCAAAGTCCTTAGAGACCTTGCTTCCTTTGCTATCCCGCGTATTCTGCGTGTTGGTGTAGTCGGTGAACTCCGCAATCTTGTTCATGTGCGCAACGATGGGATTCAGGCCGGACTTATGGTAAGGGATAACCATGCGGATTTCGGGATCACTCAGAAGTTTTCGGATGTGGCGGTCAGAGACACCGACACAGATCGTACCACAGTTTTCCGTGTAACCTTCAGCATTCTGGATCTGCTTGGCAGTTTCAAAATCGAAGGACTCACCCGCCCAGACATAGTTGCCATTGGCATCCAGCCCCGGAGCCACGCCACCTTTGGCAATAGCCGGAATCAGACTCATGTTGATCTTCACGCCGGTCAGACCGAACTGCTTGACGAACAGAGCTTCCTTAGTGTAGGCGTGAGCCGGGAGCTTCGTTGCCGCCAGATCATAAATCATCTGCACATAGTCAAACACCATTCTGGGAACATAGTCTGAGAAGGACTGGATTCGGATACCACCCACCGCATAAGCCTTGGCAGGGGTCCAGGTCCTCGCTTTCTTGATGATTTCGTTCATGTACTGCACATCACCGAAAGCAGCCTTGGGGCCACCAGTACCCTTCTTGGAGTTGTACAGCTTCAGAATGTCCTTATTCTGGGTCTTCACTGCATCAAATCCCTGGGAGGACATGAAGTCACCTCTCAGCAGCAGTCTTCTGCCTTCAGCATGGGACTTGATGTACTTCGCAGCCTTATGCTCCACGGTACCGCTGCCATAGTTCTTCATAACATAATCCAGATGGGAGAAGTCCAGCTTGGATGCGTCCCATTTGTGGATGCCGTCTTCCACCTTCTTGATGGTTGCATAACCGGAGAAGTTGAAGTGGTCGATGCTGCTTCTCTGTTCTTCGGGAACCAGACTCATAACCAGTTCGTTATAGAGGCTAGTGAAGGAGTCTGCCATGGATGCCTGACGGAATCTCTTGGCATCCACAAAGCACAGTGCACAGGCAGTTTCAAATCCATGCTTTCGGATGATCTCATTGATCTTAACGACACTTTTCTGCCCCAGCTCAAAATCATCAATAATGCCCCTCTTGGACATCTCATTGAAGACAGCGTCCAGGGTTCTTCTCTTCTTGCACACCAGGGAGAAGTCCAGATTCATCTTGTAGTCACCATTGGGAGTAACCACACTGAAGACAGGCTTGCCATAGGTATCGCGGACCACAGCAGCATCAGACCAGGAGCTGAAGGGTGCATACTTATCCTTGAATTCTTTGCAGGTCTGGTAGATGTCCTCGATGCCATCCATCATCTCCTGCATTTCTTCTTTGGTAAGCTTATTGCTGGAGACACACTTCTCAAGGTAGTCTCTGAATGCGGACCTGCCTTCCTCATCATAGGTACGCATGGAGAGCATCACAGAGCCGTCCTCAGTGCCGTATGCCACAGGATCACCATTCTGGTTTACCACAACACTCTCTTCACCGGGAGTAAGGGCGGACTGATAGTTTTCACTGGCATCTACCAGAGCATCCGCAAAGAGCTGCTGAATTTTCTCGATGGTTTCCTCTGTCATTTTCAAAACTTCGGCACCCTCATCGGAGCCAGGAGTCAGTTCCTTGTAGACGCTTCGGATTTTTGCCAGAAGATTGTCAAAGAACTGCTTCATCTTGTTGAACAGGCTGTTGTCTTTGGCCTTCAGCTCGATCAGTTTTTCAAGGACATTCCCGTCAGAAAGCATTGCTTCCATGGAATCCGCAATCACTTCCGAATAAGCTTCTTGGTAGGAAACCGCTTTATTACGCGCATTGGACAGGGTTTCCTGCTTTGCAAGAACCAGCTCGTCCATGCTTCGTCCAGCCTCGTAGTTCTCTACAAGAAAATCAGCCAGCACCTTATACTTCTTGGGGGACCACTGCTCAACGAAGTGGGTCAGCTCATGGGCCAGGGTGAACATCACAAATCCAGATCCACCTTTGCCTGCATTCAGATCTATGTGGATGCTGCCGTTTTTCTTGGAGTACCAACCATTGGGAGCCTTCTTCTCAACACCGGTTTTATCCTTATAGACACGCTCTCCTTTTTCGTTGAGATAGGACTCAAAGAAGAAGATGTCACCACCGATTCCAAGTTTACGGAGCACCATGGCAGCCTTAACACCAGCAGTCTGACGATCCGTAAGACCATTCTTGTTTACCTCCCGAAAAGGCACCACATTTCCGTTACCGGAGTCGAAATAAATCCCAGGCTGTTTACTTCCAACCACCGGGGTCTTGAGGGTATCGCTCTCGACCTTTTGCTGTCTGGCCTTCTGGCCAATCTCATAGATTTCCTGTACGGATGCGGCGGAAAGAGATCTGGTGAAATCGCCGTTATCGGTCATATATTTCTTGGAGAAACCAAAATAACCGTATTTGTACGCCTCCACCGCTCCCTGCACTTCTGCTAGTGCTGCGGTTCCTGTGGTTGCACTCAGTTTGCCCAGAATCGTGTTCGCATCTGCCGCGGAGATACCATCAATTCTTGCGATGGTTTCAATGCGGACCGCATCAGCAGGATCGATATCAGCATCCTTCAGATTAACCGAAGAACCGTCTTCTGCCTTGATGGTCACTTTTTTCCCCTTGATGTCTGCTATCTGGGGAGGGGTAGCTCTTGTAGTTGCCGATGCAGGCTCAACGGATACGGTGTCGGAGTAGTCCTTCCCGAACTGAAACTCGCCATTTGCACTGGGACCTACAACCTTTTCTACAGCATCAGCGAAGAAATCTCCATCGTTTGCAGGAGGCATCTGAGCAGCCTCAGAGACATCTTCTTTTCTGGTGGTAAAAGTTGCATCCGGGGTGGCAGTCTCCTCGCTCGTCTGAGGCTGTGTCGCAGTGGAGACTTCAGGAGCGGTCACGCCACTCTTCTCATTAGCCAGAGCCATAAGGGTCTCTTGATACCCACGCATTCTCTGGTTAACGGTAGAATTGGGGTTAATGATAACATCCCTGACAGTCGTTGCCAGGTCATCATATGTTTCCAGGGCCTGCTTCTGCTGCTCCGTAAGAGTATCTTTGCCCTCAATAACATCAGCCAGCTTCTCAGCAACTGCCGCAGCATCTTCTTCATAGACACCCTTGCGAACCAGATCCTGCATGATATCCGTCTTGTTCTGCTGGGTCAGGGTAGCGCCCAGCTCATTGAAGAGTCTGCCCATGGTGTAAGCGCCGGTCTTTTCGTTTACCTTGCCTGCCAGCCTATAGGCCACTGTATCAGCAGAGAATTTATTGCCGATGTCAGCAAGACTCTGGGTAGAAATCCCAGCCGCCTGAAGCTGCTTGCCGGTCTTGTAGGTGTTCACCTCGCCGGAGATCGTACCGCCACCTTCCATGATACCGGCAGTGATTGCACCCAGCAGGCTGGAGTACGCCACTTCGCTCCAGTTGACATCTTTATCAGTATGCATAATGAGGTTCTGGAACCAGGGAGTCAGGATTTCCTGAAGACCTTCTTCCATACCTTCGGAAAGCATATTGCCGCCAAGTTTGATAGCCACACGAGCAAAAGCGTTATCTACACCGGACAACACCTTTGCCATCACGCCACCGGTCATCTTTCCACCCAAATCGCCAATACCACCCAGCAGATACTGGAGTCCTGCTTCAGAAGCACCAACCATTGCTGCATACGCCTGTGCCTGCCTCTTATCGTAACCCAGGCTGATCATCTCCTGATAGCCATTACCGGCAGCAGAAGCGCCCAGGATACCAGAACCTACGAGGGGACCGGTAGCAGCGCCCACAATGATGGAGGGAAGCATATTAGCAGTGGTTGTTGTTGCATCGTAGGCAACCTGTCCGATAGAAGCTCCACCAATCCAGTCAGGGAGCTTAAATCCAGCATCCCCCAGATCCTCTCTTACCATGCCGGACGCCATCTGGGTGGCAGAAGCAGGGACATAGGAATCATCTCCGACAATCGCTCTCGCGGCCCCCTTCAAACCGGACGCAAACTGATCCAGTCCAGCCTCAACACCAAATACCAGTTCAAGGGCCGTATTCCCTTCCATGCCCTCATACATCTGGGTGGCTTTGCGCTGATTCAACACTTCCTGGATGCTGTCCAGATATTTCTCAGCAGCCTTCTTGCCACCCGTGGAATAGTGGTAATTGTAGATAGCGATCTCGGTTTCGGTCAGGTGGTCATAACCTTTTTCTTCAAAAGCAGTGCCCTCATCATAAGCCCCGTCAGCTGCAAAACTTCTGGCCTTCTGCTTGATCTCATCCCGGAGTTCCGGCTGGTTGATGTACTCATAGGTCAGATCATCGTAGTTCATGCCGTACTGGCTGGTCAGCTTTCCCCACAAGCTATCGGACTCTGTGCTGGCATAAGCGCTCTTGGTAGAGAACTCCGGGTCATAGTTCTCTGCATTCGGATCAGCTACACCGGAAAGGGTAACACCCTCCTGCACACGCTTTGCCAAATTCAGATACTGTTTTTTCTCTGTAACAACTGTCTTCAGTTCATCCAGATCGTACTGCCCCAGAGTCTCCGCAAGCCTTGCTTGCAAGGTCGCAACCAGTTTAGCCTCATTCCCACTGACAGCCCTTCCGGAAGTCAGTGAAGCAATCTGACGCTGGATGTTCTTTGCCTGGTTGAGGGTAACCTCCAGATCTTCAACTTCCTTCTGTCCGGCAGCAATGTCATAGTTCTTCTTTTTCTCGTAGTCCTGTTTCCACGCAACATAGTCGTTGTAGTCTTTCTCAGTCTCAAACGAAGAGTAGAATCTCTCAGCATTGTAGAAGCTATAGGACACATCTTTTCTCGCAGAATCAAAGGAGTCCAGATACGAGAGCAATTCCTCATAGGCACTCTTTTCCAGTTTGCTCTTGTTGGAATTCAGGTATACTCGGATCGTGTTTCCTCTCGATCTGAGGTCCTTCATGATCGAAGACCGATACAAACTGGCTTCATTGTCGGAGGCAGACTTCCAGTCCAGCTTTTCATACTCCTCCTGAGACCGCTGAAGAAAGCTCCGCGCATCGCTGACGAATTTATTTATATAATCGTCATCAACTTCAATAGGCTTCCAATTGTTTTGATACAGTGCCTTCTGCTGATTATACCGGTCACTCGTCTGATACTTATTCCCCTGAGAGGAAGAGGATTTCTCCTCTTCCTCCTTTTTGTCAAGGTAATACGCATTGCCCTTCAACTGATTTTTAAGCTGGTTATAGCGGTCACTCGTTTGATATTTCGCCATAAACTCGCCTCCTTACAGTCCGTAATAATTCATAAGATAGTACACATCGGTAGAACTAATTCTGCCTGCTTGCTCCTCTCGATCCAGTGCTGCTTCCAAGTATTCAGCGTAGCTTCCGAATTCATATTCCTTTCCGCCAATCTGAACCACTCCGTTGTGCTTATTGAACTCATTGGTAGTCATGACATTATTACGGAAGTCCCTTGCTCTGGTAGAGTCCTTGAACTCAAAATCAATGCCAGAACCTGTCGGTTTGGATGGCTCAACCGTCTTATTGGCACCACCATCAGTTTCTCTCGCAGCAGGCAGATAGCTATACTGCTTCAGAGGTGTACCAAGTTTTCCCTGGTTATACAGTTGGAGAGCATGTGCTGCATCCCTGGCACCATATTTCTCAGCTGCCGCCTGGGACTGAGGACCCCACTTACCGTCTGCCGTAACGCCAAGAGCCTTCTGGAGATTTTTGATAACAGCATCACCCAGACCAGCATTGTCATACCCAGATCCACGGCCACCGGAAGAGCCGGTGCCTCCGCTGGAAGAAGCGCCATTATACTTGGCCGCATACTGCTGATCGTACTGGCGCTTGGCCTCATCGAATTCAGCCTGCCACTGCTCATCAGAAACCTGGTCGCGGCCCTGCTGGTACTCAAAGTTCCTGGAGTTCCAGTAGTCATCATAAGCGAGGCTGCGGTCATCGGCATACTGGCCATAGTCTCTGTCATACTGGTTCCAGTAGTTGTTGTCCGCACGACCCAGCTCATACTGCCAGTCAGCCACAGAGTCACGATGCTCACCGTATGCTCTGTTGTAGGCATCCATGAAGCGGTTGTAGTCCATTTCAGACTCCGTATAGTACCGGTTGGTCAGATAGTCACGCTCGGTGTTGTAGTCGGACACACTGTCACGATATCTGCCGTAGTCCTGATTCTCCCTGTCGGCAAACAGTCCATACTGGTTATACAGATCATCGCCCTCTCTGTTGTACTGATTAAGGGCAATCTGGTACAGTTCCGGGATAACATTGTTCAGCTGCTGAAGGTGGCCCTGATACGCCTGCTGACCTACGGACTGTGCATAGGAATTGCCAAAACCACCGGTCATGGCTGCAGCCTGTCCCATGGTATCCATCATCGCCATCTGGCCCTGGGTGGTATACTGATCCTTGTACTGCTGATACAGAGCATCACCATTCAGATCATAGGAGAACTTCTCCCGGTTCAGGATTTTGTTGAGCATGTCATCGAGTTGAGACTGCCACTGAGACTGATACTCACCGGGTTTATTGGCCAGCTGTTCCTGAAGCATAGCTTCTGCCTGCTTGACCACATCACTCTGGGCATATTCGCCATAGGAAAAATCACCGGGTTTCTGTGTTTCCAATTCGGAGCGCTTATCCCCGGCCTCAGTAGTCGGTTGACTGGGCTGGAAGTCTCCATAGGTCCATCCGCCTTTTTCAACCGTAGGCTGATTTCCGCCGTCCGACACAGGCTGATTGGCAGAACCCATGGTTTCATATTTAATGGGATTCGTAGGAACTTCGATAGGAGTGCCGATCTTACCCCAGGTGGCACTGCCGACAATTCCATCCGCCACAAGGCCATTCTTCTTCTGGTAGTCCAAGACCGCAGACTTCGTCTTAGAACCGTAGATCCCATCCTCTGCCAGATTGTACCCGCTTTTGTTGAGCAGCTTCTGGAGATCAGTTACATCGCTGCCCTGGGAACCGTAACTGATCTGGTTTCTGTTGTTTCCCATATAGTCTCCTTTCTACTTGTAGAGCATATATACTCGTACACGTAAAGCTTGTGTGATTTCTGCAGAAGTAAAAGCTCTCACCATGATATCATCCGGATAAGTGAGGCTCGCAAACAACGTCTGCCCAAACCATGTGCTTGCGTCATTCCCGTATCCCGCAGCATAAACAAACAATGCTGTGACTGTCCCATCCGGTGACGGAGGAGGCTCAACCAGCAACGGAGATGACCGGAACACACTTCCATAGGCAGTGAACGCCACATCCGAAAAGCTCCCGGTGTACCAGGCTTCCTTCATTCCGCTCTGGTAATACCGGTATACCCAGTTCCCACTTATCCCCTGTTCAATGATATGGTCTGCAATCGCTTCACCATGCAGATAAAGGTCCCAGTCTTCCGCCAGTTCCAAAGCTTTGTTGCGCTCCGAATACTTACCGAACGCAGCCTGTCCCTTCTTCAGGTGGAAATCCACTTCCATAGTCGGGATAGCAAATGTGATCGTATGGCCGAATCCTGCATCATCATAGACATTGACCTGCACATCATAGGAAATTGTCGCCAGGAAAGAATCCGCTCCTTTTGCAACGGAGATTTCATCCACAGCAACATTATCCCTGGCTACCAGGCTCTGCCACGCTCCATAAGTCTCTGCCGTAGATACCTTGGTCCGGTACCGGAGATGACAGAAGTTGAGCTGTACGCCATTTGCCATTACCGGGCTGTACCTTCGCCCTGCCTGGAAGAGAAGGTAAGTACCAGAAGAGCTGATTGTGCCGTCTGACAGGCACCGTCTGCACACAACATCGGATCGGCCTGAGTACGGGATAACCCTGGGATTCGAATACGGAATTACAACGATGGTATCTTCCCACTCAGAGAAATAACCTCTGGCATCCGTTACTGTTACCTTTACCTCAAAGGAACCGGCAGATCTAAGAACATCGGAAGTAATCGAAGCAGCAGATCCACTGTAGCTCTCGCCGTTTACGGTCATCTCATACTTCTGGATGGTGGAGTATGTACTTACAGCTGTGATGGCAGTCTTCGCCTTCGTATTCCCCTGGATGTACAAGCCAGCGAACTTATCCGGCAGTGAATGCACCGGGGACAGAACCACAGAAATCGCCGGTTTTGTGGTGGCGTTGTTCGGGACCGCAACAGTCAGTGTCACAGTATCTCTGCCTACCTCCACCGTGCTGTTTTTGAACTTAGTGACGCAGGTAATGGTCAGTGTCCCTCCAGTAGCGCTGGGGATCTTCTTGGCAAGATCAAGCGGTACCGCCCACGCATAGGTTGTTCCCTGGCCATTGGCAATATCACCGGATGCCGCCACTGTGGAGCTGCCGGAAGCCTTCAGACTGTAGCTAAGATCATGGGTGTATGCATCCGTTTCTCTTGGCATCGATATGGTCACCGATGCCCCCAGATTCAGCGAAGAAACCGACAACGATGCCTCTGTTTTATCCGGCACTGTCAGGGTCAGGCTGAAAGTCGTGGTTCCCACCTTCGCTGTGCCATTGTAGGTCACACAGGTAATGGTGCAGACGGCGCTGGTCTTGTTCGATGTATAATTGGCAAGGCTTTTGGGGATCGCCCAGTTGATATACTGCTTCAGGCCGGTGGATATCGTGCCGCTGTAGCTGCCTATAGCGAATGTCACATTGTGGGTGAAGTTGCTTGATCCCCTATTCTCTACGGACACCTTGACCGTGGCACCCATCTTCGCAGAGCTTGGGAGTGTTGGGGTTGTCGCACCCGGCACAGTCAATGTAATGGTGATCGTCTTCGAACCGACCTTCGTAGATCCGCTATAGGTCGCGCAGGTGATGGTACAGGTTCCGCTGGTCTTGTTGTTGATCTTCGCAGCCAGGTCCGGAACTGTCCATGCATAGGAAGCACCCACACCGGTAGCTATCGTTCCTGTAGACCCACCGAAGGAATAGGTCAGGGTGTGCGTCAGACTCGATGCTTTCCGGTTCGTATAGATGGTCACGCTTTTCTTCATCTGCACAGAACTGGCGGATACTGTCGGTTCGGAGACTCTTGCAATCGGGTCTAAGGTAACGGAGTCAGTTGCAGTAATGCTCGCATGATATGTTCCGGACAGAGTGGCCTGGATATTGAACACACCGGTGATCGTGACAGATTTACTGCCGTCATCGTTGTGTTTTACCACATGGGTAGTGGTACCCAGGGTTATGGTGCTGCCGCCTCCGGTGGTAATGCCCGGAGAAGTAAAACTCTTTGTTTCGCTGCCGACAGTACAGGTGTTTGATCTGCTATAGATGTCCAGGGCATAAGTTGCATCGCTGATCAGCTTGTGGACACAGGTGATCGTACTGGTGTTGTCCGCTATAGACTGCTTAGCACTCCATTCAATACGGTACTCTCTGCCGGTAATCTTTTTTGATATTGTGCCGCTCAGTGCCATAGCTTAATCCCTCCCTACCCAGTTAAATGCGAGTCCATCCGTGGTGTCGATCTCATACCCACCAAGCTTCAGGATACCCTTAATCTCAGCATTGGTGATGACCAGCTTATAGTCGCTGACATAGGCAACCTCATAGTCGTTGGCATCAAAGAAGGAAAGTCTATCCGCTGTGAATCGGGCAAATTTATCAAAGGTAGTCTCTCCATCCTGCTCTGTGGTCTGGCCCACTTCAATGCCATAGATAGGAGCACCCTCATTTTCACCGCTCTCGTGATACCCCAGAAGGCCGGACCGGATATATGCATTCGTAGCGATCTCAGTCACCCTGACATCCAGGTCCGTGATAATCTGCTGGAGGTTTGCGTATCTCTGCTCAATTGCGTTTGAGTTTGCAGTGATCAGGACCTTGGTTTCCTCCGCATATACTCCGAAGTCAGACTCCGCTACATATATTCCCTCCAACTTTTTGCTGATTTCATCATAGTAGGAGTTGACGATGTCAGCAGACTTGATGATCAGAGACTTGATGGAGCTGAAAGTGCTGTGTGCCTGCTCCTCTGCGGATACCCGAGATGCCGAAGACCTTGGCGTTTCTACAACAGCAACCACCTTGTTGTCCACCTCTGTCAGTGCATAGTTGAGTTGCTGCACTAGCTGGTGGAGATAGCTCTGCACCTGCAGAAGCTTTCCTGCATTGTCAGTTGCTGTGATATTGGGGAATCGAATATCAGCGATCATGAAATCTCACTCCCCTGCTCAATGGTCTTGGTGATGGAATAGATCTTCGCCATGCCCTCACCCACGATTCGCAGCTTCAGATGGTCACACCTGCGAGGTCTGATGGGGATAGAGAAGCTTCTCAGGTTCATACCCCTAATGGCACACACATATACCCACACATCACTCATGTCATACTGCACATAGAAGTCAACCTTTGCACCGATCTCCATGGACATTCGGATGTTCATTCGGGACAGGTACTTCATATCAGGAGAAGACAGTGCCAGCTCGCCAGTCTCCACCATCCAGGCCACAGGGTTTTCATCCGGAGTACCGGAACCAAACATGGTAATGATCTGTTTGCTGTCCGCATCAATGGCATACAGCTCATCCCGGCAGGAGCAGAAGCAATGTGCATGAAATGCATCTTCCTTATGCCACATACCCTTCGCTGTATCGTAGGTGAACAGGTGCCATTCCCCAGCTGCATCCTTCATAGAAACATAGTATTTGT
>UZAT01510215.1_pt1 | contig 17550 bp, 22 predicted proteins | sample 2160861 | NCBI WGS metagenome assembly UZAT01 (sample SAMEA5138306, study PRJEB28736) | viral metagenome | reverse complement strand
GTGCAAGGGAATTTTGGGGCGGTGCAAGCGGTGGTTAAGTGGTTGATGGGTAACGGCAGAAGAGATGTGCAAGCGGGTGTTCGGGAGGTGCAAGTGGATAATGTCATGGAATTGGAAGAAGCTCTTTTGATCCTGCGGGTCGTCAGGATCTCTTTGACGGTGCCAGGGAAGACGGATGCGGAACGTGTGGCATTGGCTCTGGAGTGGGTTGAGGATGTTTCAGCGGAATTGGAGCAGGTTGTGAGTGAATCGGCAGGAGTTTGAAAGGGAATACGGCCTTTCCAGGCGGCAGATCGACCGGCTGGTTGCGGAGGCCCGGGCCGGTGACGGGACGTTTGAGATCCCCGATCGCGGCCGCTTCCGGGTGCAGAAAGGCAAGGGCAAGACGGATCCTCTGGAATTCGTCACCGTGTCATCCCGGCGGCCTGCCGCTCCGGCGGCGGATCACCGGGACCGGCTGGACGACCTCTCCAAGGCGGAATTGGAGCGGCTTCTGGTGCTTGCCAACGTGCGGAAGGTGAATCAGCAGCTGGAGACCGAGCGGGAGCGTATCCGTGCGGAGGCTCTGGCGGAAGTGGAGGTGGAAATGGCCCGTCGGTTTTCGAACTTACGGCAGGCTCTGGAACGGATGCAGCTTGCTCCGGAACAGTTGAAGGAGATCCGGGAGGCATTGGATGCTTGACGTTGACGAGTGCTGCCGCCGGATCATCCGGGGCATTGTGCCGCTGGACTACATGCGGCCTGCGGACTGGTCCGAGGCGAATATTCGCTTCTCCGGAGCCAGCGACCCGATCCAGGGCTATCTGGATCTATCGCTTTCGCCGTTCCTCCGGGACCCGATCAATGCGTGGGAGCTGCAGCCCTATCAGGGATTGAAGGAGGTCACGGTGGTGGCTCCGGAGCAGACCGGCAAATCTCTCTCCTGGGAATGCGGCGAGCTGTGGAGTTTGGAACATTCCCCGGGGATGAGTTTGATCTACTACACCTCCGACGACAAGGCGGTGCGGATCAACGAGGAGAAGATCGAGCCGCTGATCCGGAACGTCCCGGTTCTGTCGGACATGCTGGCAGCTCCGTTCAGCAAGAAAAGCGACTGTTACAGACTGGGCTCCAATCTGGTGTACTTTGGCGGGGTGGGCGCCCGCATTTCGTCCTTTTCTGCCCGGCGGCTGGTGGCGGACGAATTGGACGACTGGCCGCAGAAGTCCGGCGTCAACGCCTTGAACGACCTGCGGAAGCGTGCCCGCGCATTCGGTTCGGCGCTGCTCTACAAGGGGTGCACGCCCCGGGGGTCTGATACGGCCAGCCGGATCTGGCAGGAGTTCCTCCGGTCCAGCATGGGCTACTGGCACCTCCGGTGTTTGGGGTGCGGGGAGCTGACGATCCGGAGTTGCGACATCGTGCGGCTGCAGTGGGAAACTACGGATGCCGGGGAGCTGCTTCCGGAGACCATCCGCTGTATCTGCCCGGTGTGCAAGCGGGAACATGTGGAAAGTGAACGGTTCAACATGAATCTGAATGGCGGATATGTGCATAAGCATCCGGAGTTGATCCAGTCCGCTCCGGGCTTCCAGTGGGGTGCTCTGGCCTCCGGGTTCGTGTCGTTCAGCTGGCCGCGATTGGCTGCGGCGCAGCTGGCGGCGGGGAAGACCGGCAGTCTGGACCAGCAGATTTATTTCGATAACGCTATCCGTGGATTGCCTTTTCGTGCCCGGCGGCTGGATGATTCGGCACAGGCGGCCATCCGGCGACATGCGGCGCCGCTTCCGGCACCGTCGGCGATCCTCTACCGCTTTTTGGCGGTGGATACGCAGGACGACTGTTTCTTCTGGGTGGTCCGGGGGATGGATGCCCGGCAGAACTGGTACTATCTGGCATCCGGCAGGGCGGACAACACTGCAGATCTGGCCCGCGTCTATGCCGGGACCTACCACGGCGGACCGATCACCATGGGGATCGTGGACGAAGGGGGGCATCGTGCCGGTGAAGTCCGGGATTTTGTGAAGCCGCGTCCGGGCCTCTTCACCTACAAAGGCAATCCCCGGATCGGCAAAAAGTACAAGGAATCGGAGGAAGTGAAGCGCCTGCTTCTGGTCAATGCCACCCATTACCACGGCCAGCTGCTGTATAACCTCTACGCCAGCACGAACCGGGGGGACCACTACTTCTTCCTGGGTGACGACCTTCCGGCGGATTACAAGGAACAGTTGGCCAGCTGGCGTGCCAATCCGGCGGTGAAAGACGGCAATGCTTTTGAGAACTGGATCTGTCCCTCCGGAGAGGACCACTATTTTGACTGTGAAAAGATGGGGCTTGCATTGAAGGACTACTTTTTGGAGAAGGTTCTTCCGCTGGTGATTCGGTCTGCCGGAAGGCGTTGATTCATGCGTGCGTACACGCGCGCTACACGCGCCCTCAAAATACGGTTTTTTGTCCACCTGTTTGGTTATATATGAAAGGAGTTTTTTCTATGACAGATTTACAACGGGCGGAATGGATGCAGCGGATCGCTGCAGAGTTGAAGGCGGTCCGCGCGGCGAAGATGGATCTGCTGGTGAACGGCAAGAGCGTGAGTATTCAGGGCTCCCACAGTTACACGAAGGCGGACCTGCCGGTGCTGCAGCAGATGGAGCGGGATCTGGTGAATGAGATCCGTGCGTTCTATCAGCAGGGCGCGGTCCGGAAAACGGAGATCCCGAAGTATGAATAAGCAGGAGATCATGACCGGCGTGCGGACGATTCTCAACAAGTACCGCGCCATCGAGCAGGTCCGGCAGGGCGTGCGGAAGCGGCCGCCGCTGGAATTCGGCGGGGAAGAGACGATTCTGGACGGTTTTGACCGGATGCAGGCCATTGCCATCGGCCGGGATCTGGAACGGAATTCCAGCAAGGCTATCACCATCGTTCAGCAGCGGAAAGTTCTGACCTGCGGCAAGGTGAAGGCACAGTTCAACACCGGGAGCGACGAATGGAACAGCGAGGCAAGCCGGGTATTCAATTCCACCTTTGCCCGGGACTGCTGGCTGCAGGATGCGGCGCATCTGGAGCAGGTGGCGCAGTGGGTGGAGGCCGCCCTCCTGCGTGAGGGGGATATTCTGATTGCGTTTGATGATTTTCTTCTGGATTCCGGCAAGCTGCTGATCTGGGAGGCCGATCAGCTTGTGACCCCTGAACCTGCTGAATGGCAGAGGTGTGATCACCCGTGGCACTGGGAGGAAAATGTGGCGGACGGTGTGAAGGTTCGCCATGCCTTCACGGTGGATCAGGGCGTGGTGGTGGATCAGTACGGCCGGGTGGCGGCGTTCTGCGTGACCCGCCTTCACCTTGCCGACGGGCAGAACCGTGGGCGGTTGACTGTCCCCATGAAGGACTGCATCGTCATTCCGGCGGATCGTGCCAGACTGGTGCGTCGCCGGTTCCGTCCGGGGGAACGGCGTGGGGTTCCCGCCATGCTTCCGGTGTCCGGGAACCTTGCCGACATCGAGGAGATGGTCCAGAGCGAATTGGCCACCGCCCGGATGCGGTCCAAGATCATGGCGTGGGTAAAACGTAACGGCGCGGCGGGGCTTCCTGCGGATGCGGCGGCGGAAGTGGCGAGTTTTCTGGCGGCGGCGGAGGCCGGTGCCGGAGTGCAGGAGGCACTTGATCAGGCGGCGGAAGAAGTGGAAGGCGGAACGTCTGCCGCTGATACCGGAACGGGGGGCTCCGGTACGGCGGCGGACGGCCGTTCTTACCGGAACGTGGAGGAAGCCGTCGGCGGGATGCTGGACTATCTGGAGGAAGGGGACGACATCACCATTCCGGGCATTGACCGGCCGAATCTCAATACTGCGACCTTCTTTGACGCTCTGGGGGATGCCGCCGGTGCTTCTCTGGGGCTTGCCCGGGGTTACAGCCGCATGGCCGTTTCCAGCAGTTATACGGCGCACCGTGGTGAGACCTGCATGACCGACCGCCATATCCGGGCGCAGCAAAAGCTCCATGAGCATGAATGGCTGGACTGGCTTGCGGTGAAGGTGATCACCCGTGCCATTGGGCGGGGTGAACTGGCGGATGGTCCGGCAGGATGGCAGGAGATGATCTCCTGGGCCATGCCCCGCCCGGACGCTATTGATCCGGAGAAGGAGGCCCGGGCATTGCTGCTTGATATGAAGAATGGCGGCAGGTCTATCCGGGATGCCGCCGGTCCGGATTGGCGGCGGAAATTGACTGATTTTGCAGCACAACTTGCGGAAGCCCGGAAGTTGGGCATTCCGCTGGCAGTATTTGAGACGGTGGCGGGCGCGTTAGCCGTTCCGCCTGAAGTGGAAGAGAGCAACGTAGGAGAAGAGGAGAATTGAACAACAAGCAAGCGAAACGGATGCTGGCGCAGAAGACGGCCCAGTGGTTCGCCATGCTTCCGGCACAGCCGGGGAGCGAGGTGGACCGGCTGGATATCGTCGGCGTGATCGGCGGCAGTTGGTTCAGTGACGGGGTGAGTTTGACCCAGTTCCTGACGGAAGCGCGGAAGCTGAAGGCTGCCAAACTGGAAGTGCACATTTCCAGTCCCGGCGGGGCGGTCAGTGATGGCCTTGCCATCTACAACTACCTGTCCGGATTGAAGGCGAAGGGCGTCACGGTGGAGACGTATGTGGACGGTCTGGCCGCCAGTATCGCCAGCGTGATTGCCATGGCGGGGGACACCCGGTTCATCGGCAAGGCTTCCAGCCTGCTGATCCATCGGCCGTGGATGATGGCCTGCGGAAACGCCGGGAATCTCCGGCAGGCGGCGGAAGATCTGGACAAGGTGGCGGAACAGTTGGCGGGGATCTATGCCGACCGCTCCGGTCTGGATCTGGATGCTGTCCGGAGTATCATGACCGGCGAAGCGGATGCTGACGGTACGCTTCTGACAGCGCAGGATGCCATTGCCAACGGCCTTGCCGATGAGATCGTGGAGAACAAGCTGGCTGCTGCAGCCTGCATCGGTGCTGATATTTACGATCTGAACGATCCAGAAGAAGACCCCGCTCCGGAAGAAGACCCGGAGGCTCGGGAGGGCGATAGCCCGACAGCCGACCAGCCGCCCGCGGGTGCTACCCGCCCGGAAGACCCGGAAGAAGAGGAACCCTCCGCCGCTCCCGACGGAGCTATGGAGGGCGAGCCGGAAGAAGTGGAAGAAGAACCCGCCACGGAAGAAGAGCTGGAAGAAGAGTTGCAGAACCTCCGGAATGAACTGGCGGAACTGCGGGCGCAGCGTGACAAGCTGGCGCGCACAGCTCTGGCTCCGGAGCCTTCCACGCCGGATGCAGCACCCGCCACCTGGCATGATGCAGTCGAAAAAGTTGGGTACGAAGAAGCCCGTCGCCGGTTCCCCCGGCTGTATGCAGAATTTATGAAAAAGTACAACTAACAAAGGAGAACAAAAAGTATGAGTTGGAAAACAGTCAATGCCCGCCGTCCCGATCTGGAAGCCCTGAACGTCAACGCCCCGGAAGGGTTCATCGGCAGCCGTGTCTATCCCGTGGTCAAGCGGAACGATAAGACCGGAATCCTGTATTACGCCCCCGCTGCAGCTGACATCGTTGCACAGACCGGCCGCAACTCCACCGGTAATGCTATCACCGCAACCACCGTTTCCAGCGGCAATGTGAACTATTCCTGCCAGGCCTACTATGCCCGCCCGGCAGTGCCGAAAGAAGAAGCTGCCAACCTGGGCGGCATTGAAGTGGTGGACAAGCTGGGCGGCACGCTGGCTGTGCGTTCCGTAATGGCTAAGGTGGAATCTTTGCAGGCGACCAAACTCTTCACCGGTACGGCTCACGCTGTCGCCGCTGACGGGTTCTTCGATGCGGTGTCCGACGGCTGTGCCGCCGTCAAGAAGGTGTACGGGAAGCTGGCTCTGGTCATGGGCTTCGAGACCTACCGTTATGTGATGAATCTGGAAGAAGTCACCAGTCGCCTTGCCTTCACCGGCCTTTCCGCCGCTGAACGGGTGCAGGTGCTTTCTCTCCAGCCGGAACTGCTGCGGGATATGTGTCAGCAGATCTTCGGTGTTCAGGAAGTGCTGGTGGGTGATAGTTCCATCTGGGACGGCGACCATGCCGGGTATGCCGCTGTCGTCAAATTGCCGGATCTGGATGAGCTGTCCTACAAGCTCAATCCGGAACTGGGCAAGACCATCAGCTATCAGATCGACGGCGACAAGGGCTTCGAGATCGAATCCGCCGTGGATGAGGTCAATCAGCAGAACCTCTACACTGCCACCAGCTACACCAACGTGGTGGAATTCAACAATACCGGCAAGTACATCTTGTCCGGGTTGAAGGCAAAGGCATAGTAAGCGGTGCAATATGGACATTGAGCGCATGAGAGAACTGTTCCAGCGGCAGCTGGAATCCGGTCTGCCGGAAGAGGCTGTCCTGCCGGATGGATCCACGGTTATCTGCAACCGGACGAACATGCGGGCAGACGTCACCGCTGCGCAGTATGGCATGGGTTCCGGATATGCGTGCAGTATTCTTCTGGCGTACCGCGAGGGGCTTCCGCTGAAGGACGGGTCGATCACGCTCAATGGCCGCCATTATGTGATTTTGGGTCGCCGGGATTTCGGCGGGGTCAGCGTTCAGCTGGATCTCCGGGAGGGGGTATAGGGTTGAAGGTTGAAAGTTGAAGGTTGAAGGTATGGGGTATGTAAAGGTCACGCATGATCTGGCGAACCGGCTGGAGGACTACAATTATCTTCTGGATAAGGTGGCGGCGATCATGGAGGACGGCGCCCGGCAGACCATCCGGGGGAGTGCCGTTCGCTTTGCCCGGCAGGCGGCAAAATACTCTCCGCCGGATGCGGGGCGGCAGACCATTCGCAAGGATAACCTTGCCCGGTCAAGCCGCAGCATGGTGAACCTGCTGGATCCCAACGACTGGAAGTCCCGGGAAACGCAGCACTACTTCCGGATCAAGCGGTATGTGAATAAGACGCCATACGGCGTGTTCAACGGCCGCCGGAAGCGGTGGAACTGGTACGGCAGTTTGCAGGAAGCGCAAGATCGAATGCTGATCCCGGCGCGTGGTGCGGGGCGGTACGGCTGGCTGCAGGCTCTGCCGGTTCTGGGGGAATCGGTGAAGGCAGTGGTTCCGGCATCCAGCAAGTATGCCGGGCTTGCCGGAAAATTCACCAGCCAGGGCAAGATCGGCACCACCACCATTGTGGAGACCGAGCATCGTCTGGAGATCTCCGTGACCAACGCGACCACGGCGTACAGCAACGACTATCCGCTGCAGTACGCGTCCGCCAAGGCGGTGAATCTGGTCAATCTGGGCCTGAAAAAAATGTTAAAACAAATCGAAAAAGACATGGAGGCTGTGCCGTTCTGATGATGGATCAATCGAACAACTTGCTCCTGCGGACGATCCGGCGGCTTGCTGAATGGAGCGAACGCCATTCCTGCCCGGTGATCCGTCTGGGGGATGCGGCGGTGGAGCCGGATCAGCTGGCGGCGGCGTGCTATGTGGAGGTATCCCGGAAGGAGCAGCACGGCAACCGGGAGGTGTGCAGTCTGCAGTTCCACCTCCGGACGTCTGTCCGGCAGGACCCCGCGCAGGCGCGGCTGGACGGGCTGCAGCAAACACTTGAACAGGCACTGGATGCCGTATTTGACGGCGTCGGTGTGGTGACGGGGGAGGTCTCCGGCACGATCGCGGACGATTTCCACGTCCGCACATTGAGTTTTGATGTGTATGTAATCAATGAAATTGGAGGTTAATTATGGCAGTTCCCGCAGGTTTTGGCGTTAAAGCTGAAGACGAAAAGAACTACACAAGCAGATCTACGAACTATTCCGTCCAGACGGCGGACAAGACGGACAGCAACGGTGTGATCATTGATCAGGTGACCCATGGCGGCACCAAAGAGGTGCAGGAGGAGTATTACTGCGACGATGCGGCCGCGTTTGAAAATCCGGCCGTCAACGGTCAGAACGGCGAGACGGTGGTCACGAACGCCACTGTGACGGAAAATGCCGCAGATTTCTGCAAGGCAAGCGTAACGAAGCGAACCCTGCTCCCCGCAGCAGAGTAAGTTGGCGGCACCATGCCGCCAGAAACGGAGTTTTTTATTTATGCCCCCCGCAATCGTACCCGCAAAATGGATCAGGAAGCGTGAGCTTCATTACTGGATGGAGGAACTGCAGTGTATTAACGCCCCGGCAAGTTTCGGGAGCCTGCTCCTGCCTCCGCCAACGTTGGGAACGTATATTCTGCTGGAATTGTCCAGCAATAACTTTTTTGCCAATCCCCGGACGGCCGGTATTGCCGAAGCTGCCCGTGCAGTCGGTATCCTGCTGGATGGCAGGGCGGCACTGCCGGCAGTGACCGCCATGATCCGGGATGATTTCACCCAGATCAACAAGTTGATGCACCGGGTGGTGGATGATCACAAGCATTCTCTGGTGGATTATTACGAGGAAATTGCCGCATGGCTGCGGGATGTTCCGTGGTACGGATTCGACATGATGCCATCTGGCGGCGACGGCGAATCGGAGCCGTATCTTTTCAGTGGCTCAACGGTGGGGGCGGTGGTTTACACGGCCCGCAACCGGCTGGGCTGTTCGGTGGGTGAAGCACTGTGGCAGATCCCGGTCTGCCTGATCGGGCACCTGCAGGCGGCTCATCGCCGAGCGGAAGGGGAGACGCTCCACCGTCCGGATGATCCGGCGGATATCCGGGAGCAGTTGCGACTGGCCCGGGAGCGGAACGAAAAGGGCCAGCCGCACCCGTGGGAATTGGGGTACAGCCGGTCGGAATGGGATCGTATGATGGAGGGGAAAAATGGCAGTTGAAGTTAAATTTCAGGCGGACGTATCGGCGGCAGTCCAGAGCATAAAACAGCTGGAGAAGGCCAATGCGGAAGCCGCCAAGTCCGGAAATGCGGACGCCAGCGCGCTGGATCGCGGCCGCATGGCCCAGGATGCTTTGAAGCAGGCACATGCCGTCCGTCAGGCCGCAGCTGCGGCAAAAGAGGAAACGGAAGCCCGGATCAAGCTGCAGGCGGCAGCCCTTGCCGCGGCCAAGGCGGATGCCAAGGGTGCAGACGCTTCCACCGAGGCGGGCAAGGCGAAGCTGCAGAATTTGAAGGATCAGCAGGATGCCATGGATCGCCTGCTGGATCGCGCCCGGAAGCTGAAGAAGCAGGTCACGGGCGGGGACGAGCTGATCGGCAGGGCCCAGAATGCGTCCCGCTCCGCCATGGCAGACGTATCGGCGGCATCGCAGAAGATCCGGAATAAGGTGGAATATAAAGCCACCGTGAAGAACGAGACGGGCTCCGGGTTTTCTGCCATCCTCCGGAGCGCACGCTCCGCCGGTCAGAAGATCAACGCGACCTTCAAAAAGGTCAGCGACAAGATCGGCAGGCTCTTCAGGGGGGTATCCGGGGGTGTGGCGGCGGTCGCCGGGTTTGCCGGGATCTCGCTGGGGCTTTCCGCCATCCGGCAGGAGATCGACCGCATGGACAATCTCTCCAAGCTCTCCCGCTCTCTGGGGATGACAGGGGAGCAGATGCAGGTCCTGCAGTATGCGGCGCAGTCTGCCAATGTGCCGATCGAGCAGCTGAATAATGCCATTCCGAAGGTGTCGAAAGTAATCTCCGATGCCGGACGGGGCAGTGCCGAAGCTGTCGGGAAATTGGACCGTCTGGGCCTCTCCCTGGAAGATCTCCGGGGGAAGAGTACGTATGAGCAGATGCAGCTGGTGGCAGGTGCCATCAGCGGGATTCAGGATCCCACGGAGCGATCCGCCAGGGCGATGGAAATGTTTGGCGAGAGCGGGGCCAGGATGGTGGATATGCTCTCCGGGCTTGCCGGTGCAGAAGCGAATCTCCGGGCTCAAGGCGGCATCATCAGCGAAGAGCAGCTGCAGGCGGCGGAAGCCTTTAATCAGGCCTTGACGAATATCCATCGGAATATTGTGTCCGCATTGATGAACAGCGGATTCGTGAAGTGGCTGGCGGATGTGGCGGAAGGCTTCAATGCTATGGCGACCAATGCTTCACGCATGGAGCAGTTGGGGGTGTATGACCGCGAGCGGGCAGTGGATACGGTGATCAACGAGGCTCTGGCCGCCGGGAAGATCGATCAGAAAAAGGCGGATCAGTTGCGTTCCGTGAAGAATTACAAGGGCGGCGACTTGAAACTTACTCCCGGAGCAGATCCAATGGTTCACACCATGCAGATCAGGCAGAAGCAGATCATGGACGAGCGAAAGAAGGAGCTGGACGCTATGCTGGCGGCTGGCGGCTTTTCTTATATTGCAAAGGGGGCGGACAATCAGACGCGGGAAAAGTCCCCGGAGGAGCGCCGGGCGGAAGCGGAAAAAGCCAATGCGGAAAAGAAAAAGCGGGAGGCGGCCGCCGCGGCGACGAAAGCGGCGAAGGAAGAGGCGGAACGGAAGAAGAAGGAAGAGGCGGCCCAGAAGGAGATTGCCGCCCTGGACAAGCAGCTGCAGGATCTGGGGAAGATCAATCGCGGTCCGCAGACCCGGGAGGAATTCATCCGGCAGGAATTGGAAAAGGCTCAAAAGGCCGCTCCCAGTCAGTTTGAATCCCGCCGGGTCGCCATCGAGCAGGCTGCAGGGGAGGCTTTTGACCGGCGGGAGGCTGGCGAAGCCGCCAGGTCCAAAGTGGATGCTCTGCAGCGGGAATTGGATGCGGTTCGCAATTCCCGGGCGGAGGAGTATCAGGGCGACAGTCTCCGCCGGATTGGCGGAATTATTGGCGGCAGTGGGTATGCGGAGCGTTATCAGCAGACGCTGGTGCGGCACAGCGCAGATCAGCTGAAGAAGCTGAATGATATTTATAGCCGTATTGATCAGATCAAGCGGGACAACCCGCACGTTTTCAAGTGAGGTATATATGGCAAGAGTGATTCAATACGGCGGGATCGTGGGTTACATCCAGCCCACGGGGGAACAGATCTCCGGAGACGGCACCACCACCTATCAGGTTCAGGTGGATCAGGGGGAGGGGGAGGCGTTTCTGGCGGCGGCGGTGGCCAACCGGTTCAAGGCGGTCCCGGATCTGGGCGGATATCTCCAGCCGGGGAAGTGCGGCGTGTCAAGCGGTCACTTCGACACGGTGACACTGGTCTTCTCTTCTGCCGATTCCGTGACCACTTATCCGGGGACGGGTGAGCGTATCAAGACGACCTTCGGGGTAACCTCCAACATGCTGGAGAAACCGCTTGCGCAGCACAAGAACTACCTCTACTGCTGGGACCACAATCTCTATCTGTGGGTCCAGAACGGTCAATCCGTCAGCGATCACATCCCCCCTTTTGTGGAGGTGGACAAGACGGACGCCAGTGCCGATAACGAGACCTACGCCTGGGGGGTAAGCACTCCGGCCGCCCGGAACAACGATGGCGGCTGGCGGTGCATCTATCCCATGAAGAAGCCAGGGATAGCTGCGTATCTCTTCCCGGCGGTGGTGGTCCAGAAGCGTGAGTTCTTCCGGAGCGAGAAGGGGATGGAGGAAGCTCTGCGGAAGCGCGGAGTCATCGAGAAGCCGGAGAAGTTCGCGCACCTGGCGGCGGATTGGCTGGTGACAGATTGCAGCCCGGAGTTATCCGGGGACGATGACTGGATCTGCCTGACGGAGTACACCGGTGCAGACCATTGGGACCGGGATCTGTATGAGGAGGCAAAATAGAGATGGAGAAGTTTCCTGTTCCGGAAAGCGGCCAGCCCATTCCGAAGGGGTGGCATAAGGCATTGGTGGAGTTCATGAATAGCCTTGTTCCCCGCGGCGACAGCTCCACGATCATGGTCAATCGGACGAGCAGCGGAGTGACCATTTCCGCCGTCAGGCAGTCCGGCGGCGGTGCCGGATCCGGCGGCAGTGCGGGAATTGATCATCCGTTCAAGGTGACAGTGAGCGGTGATAAGTGCCTGGTTTCCGGCGGTTATGTCACGGGATATTCGGAAAAAATGTGGGTCGCAGATACCGCATTTCCGGCAGACGGTGCGGCGTTTGTTTATCTTGCCGTTACGCCCAAGGTTATAGATCATGCCATCCATGCCCGGATCGAATACGGGGCAAAGCATGATTATATGGAAAATTATGGGGGAGAAGATGTGTATTTTTTTCCCGTTGCAGAGATCATTTCCGATGAGAACGGCCGCAGGACCGTCGTGCAGTTTCAGATCGGAAATCTGGTCACGCCCTTCCGGAGAAATTACATCCCGGTCATTGGTGATAGTCTGAAGTGTTTCCTCATGGTCAAAGAGGGCGAAGGTGACGAGATGGAATTTATGCTGCAGGAACGCGAAACAGGAGGGCCTGACGGCAACCAACATCTCTGCACGAAGAAAAACGGCGACTTGTACTGGCATCTTTGCGAAAAGGATAGCGAAGACGAAGACGATTCCAGCTCCAGCTCCTGTATTTCGGATGACTCTGTCCCCAGTGATCCGGATGAATCCATCCCCAGTGATCCGGATGAATCCAGCAGCAGCATCGAGATCCTGCCGGACAAGTGGTATGTTTGCATTTACATCGTTACGGAATGGGGGTACACCTATTACGAAGGGATGGGCATGTATGACGGCGAGGGTCTCCTCCGGGTTCCGGATGATCTTGCCGGGTTTCCGCTTTTCACCTATGAGCCGCAATTCGATGAGAATGGGGAATACATCGGGGACAAAGAGATCGTTATCGGGACAAAGCGGCTGGTGATCCTTTCCGGTCCGTACAACAGTTACGCGGAGGCAGAAGTTTGGCACAATGAACATCGACCAGAGTATGGGTTGGGATAAAATGACTGATATCGTGATTCCGCTGGGCAATGGGTCCGGATTTGACAATCAGGAGCTGCGGTTTGCGCTCCGGAGCGTGGAGAAGTTTGTGGAGGACTGCGGGACGGTCTGGATCGTTTCTGACTGTGCGCCGGATTGGCTGCAGAACGTCCGGATCCTGCCGGTGCCGGACCGGCACAAACACAATAAAGATGCCAATTTGTTCGACAAATTGATTTTTGCTGCAAAGATGCCGGAAGTGTCGGAGGCGTTTGTTTTTCTTTCAGATGATCAGGTGTTTTTGCAGACCTTCCGGGCGGAAAAGGCGCGGACGGTGTTCAACTCCCGGGGACCGGGATTTTTTGCAGCCAGCGATCACAAGTGGCATCGCCGGATGGCAAACACCTTTGCCTTCCTGAAAAGCCGGGGGATTTGCCGGCCGTATAACTTTGACGCCCACGTGCCGGTCGTGTACCGGAAAACGGATTTTGCTGTGCTGGACGGCATCGATTACACGAGCGAGCCGGGGTTCTGCATCAATACGCTGCTGTGCGGCCTTCTGGGGCGGCGGGGCGAGGTGCAGCAGAGCAAAGTCAAGGCATCGGCCGACGGCAAAAGCCAAACGGTGGATCTTGCCCGGAAATTGTATGCCGGGTACAACAACGGCGGATTCCCGGTCATGCAGGAGAAGCTGCAGGATTTGTTTCCGGAAAAAAGCAAGTTTGAAAAATGAAAAGGAGCAGGCATGAAAATTTCTTACGACTTGGATCTGCAGTCGCAGGTCGTCCAGGGCATGAGCGCAAAAAAGCCGGTGTTGTACTATGGCACCGCTCCGGTATGGGAGCTGGAGATCACTTCCGGCGGGGAAGCGGTGGATCTTTCCGGGGTCACCGGATGGCGTGCGGCGGTGGATGCGGACTTTGACCGAGAGAGCCGTCCGGTCTGCCGGTCGCTTTCTGACCGCATCGACCTCCGGGATGCTGCCAGTGGCATCGTCCGGGTGCAGCTCCTGACGCTGACGGCTGAATTCCTTGCCTCGCTGAACCGGGAGAAGCAGCGGAACGGGTACTTTGAGCTGCAGGCGTTGACCGGCGACGGGTACGCTGAATTCATCATCCAGATCCCGGTGATCCTCCATTCATCGGTGGATCCGGCGGATGCCGGGACGCCGGATCCGATAGAGGTGGATCAGTTTGTCCGGAAGACCGATCTGGATTCGCTTGTCGCCCGGATCACCGCGCTGGAGGTGGGCGGTGGAGGAGGAGGTACCACTGCGCTGGAGCAGCGCATCGCTGCGCTTGAATCGGCGGTGATGGGCGCCGAAGCGGATCTTGCTGCAATTATCGGAGGGGATAAATGAGTATCAGTAGCGAATTGACCCGGTTGAATTCCGTCCGGGATGCGCTGGTTGACAGCATCAACGCCAAAGGCGGAACTCTCCCGGCAGATGCCACGCTCTGGGCGATAAGGGATGGCGTGGAGGCGATCGAGCAGGGCGGCGGTGGTGCTTTTGATTTGGTGAAAGTCACCGAATATCAGCCGTATCAGGCGGCTTTCTCCGGTATCACGAAAGTCACCTTTTCCGGGTTTGCTTATGATGAGATGTCAGGCATGGACTTTTCCGAATACAATGGGGATTGGACGGTGGAGAATTCTGACGAGCCCGATCCGCTGAAACGGACGTTTAAGCGGAATGACAGATATCTTTACTTCTTCTCTGATCCGGAAAACGCATGGGGCGGGGATTGTTGGTGCATCAATCGTGACAAACAGTACGGCGGGTACAATGCCGAACTGTACTACAATTCCACCTCCGAATTGACCAACGGCACAATCAACTGGTATGCGATGATGGGGGGTGCCACCACGCAATGTACTGTCACCAAGGCCAACTACCCGGAGGTTCAATTCGTGCTGAAAGGGCAGAAAGCCACAGCGTATGACCCGGCAAGCAAGGTTTGGACTTTTAACGAATCCATTGTTAATTTCTCGGCAACAGAGAAAAAAGCCTCTGTCAATGGCATATTTGCTGCGACTGGAGGTCAGTTGATTGGCGCACGAATTGGAACGGATTGGGGGGCTTTCCCGTCTGACGGAATGGTGCTTTTTGCGCCTCTGGATGGTCAGCACGCCACCGCCGAAACCGGGCAAGCCCTCCTGTATGACGGAACTTTTGAGTTCACGGAATTCGCTGGTGTGCCGTGTGTGAACTTAAAGTCTGGATACATCAAGACCGCAGAAAACAGTGGCATTTCCGGTACGCAGAGCCGCGCTTTCTCGTTCTGGGCTTACCCTACTGGCAGTCAACAGTATTGCAATACTGTCGGGATCGGTAATCAGGCATCTCATGGGTACTTGTGGAACTGCGGCGTTCGGCAAGATGGCAAGATACGCAGGCAGTTCACAGCGTGGGGAAGCGATATGGATACGGAGTGCTTTGCGCTGGACAATAAATGGCATCATTTTGTTTACATGTTAGATGCCAATAGCCCGAGAGTTTTGCGGGGGTATGTGGACGGTGTGCCGTTCACCCACAATACCGACACGCTGAACACCAAACTTTCCCCGTTCTTCATGGGGCGGTCTGGTGCTGGGGATTGGTACTACACCGGGTATCTTGCATCGGTGCGGTGCTATAACCGTGTACTCTCGCTGGAAGAAGTTAATCAACTTTTGACTGAACATGCGTGAGGTGACAGATGCTTGTTGATATTACAAAAAGTGATGCCATGGGCAATGTTTACACTCTCCGGGAAGATCTGTATTTTGCGGATTTGACCGTTCCGGCAGGCTTCCGGAGTGACGGGGCAAGCGTGCCGCGCTTCTTCTGGCGTCTGGTATTCCCGCCGGGAGAACCGGCTGCACTCCGGGCGGCGGTGATCCATGACTGGATCTACCGCAGCCGCCCCGCCGGGTGGAGCCGCAGAAGAGCGGACAAGCTCTTTCTGGGGATGATGATCCTGGACGGTGTGCCGGTGTGGCGGGCATATCTTGCATGGGCGGGCGTCCGCATCGGCGGCTGGATCAGTTGGCAGAAGGAGAAAGACCATGTTCAAAAATGAAAATCTGGGCAAGATTCTGTTCGGGATTCTGCTGGCAATTACCGGCTTTTTTTCGGCGCAAACATATCTTTCCATCAAAAATTTGGAAAAGGAAGTGATTTCCATCCGGATCAAGCTGGCAGAGTTTGAAGCCAAACGCATCGACCGGGACGAGATCCACAGGATGATCGCCGAATACCATGACAGTCACATGAAATGAAGGAGGAATTATGAAGACAATCGCGTTTGCCGCTGCGGCAATCCTGCTGGCGGGATGCACCAGTACCGTGACCCATTACGATGACAAGGGGAACGTGACGAAGGTGGAGGAAGTGACCAATTTCAGCCGGGCCATGGACGGCACCAATGAAAAGTCCCAGATCGTCCTGATCGACGGTACGTACATTGGCTTCGAAGCCAGTGCCACAGCCGGAGAAAACTGCACTCCGGGCATCGTCACAAAATATGCCAACGGCAAAACGGCGCTGATCAACGCCCGGGACGACGACAATTTCACCGGTGCCGCCGATGTGGTGGAGAAATTCTTTGCCGGAAAAGTGGAAGCCGGCCCGGACGGGGTAAGAAAGGAATGAGCAAATAAAAAGCGGAGGAAGATCCCCCGCTTTTTTGCTATTTTCGTCTCTCTGCCTCGATCTCGACAAGCCGCCAGATAGCTTCCGGTATCGGCGATGCGCCTGAGCAATAGCGAGAAATCGTATTGGGGGTTACGCCGCACATCTTTGCGATTGCCGACTTCTTTAATCCGGTGGCCTTGCACATTTCGCAGAAAACGGCCGCAGTGCGGTCAACGGTGATATTCTGGTGATCCAGTCCCGGCTGATACTTCTTTTCGGCACCGCCGTGCTTCATTACCACATACGCCGCCACTGTCTGCGGGGTGTTGGCGGCATTCTGGAGCAAGCAGAACGCCAGATACCCGGCAAGGTCACAAATCTCCACTGCCACTTCGTAACCCTGTTCCTCCATGTTTCGGACTGCTTCCCGGAGTGCCAGCCGGTGCGTGGCAAGGTCAGCAAACGCTGTCCCATGGGGGTCTTTTATTTCGTGGTATTCCGCATCGTTTTCAAAGTCTGCAAGCACTACTTTTGCTTCCATTGTCTATCCTCCTTAAAAATGGATCACTTTTGCGAAATTATCACGGCTTTTATTCTCAACCGAATCGAAAACTTTGCCGACATAAATGAACTCCTGACGGTGGTCAGCTTTGCGAATCTCCTTGACTTTCGCCATGGAGAGGTTGCCGCCCCACTCGTATGGAATCAACTCCCCATTCCGCATAACAGCGAGGCCAATATCCGGACGATAACCACCGTCCTTATCGAAGCCACCGAAGCACAGATACTTGGTCTTGGCGGCCTTCCGAACATACTTCGGCATTACGGTGGTGGTGGGAATTACTTCTCTGGCTGTGAACTTTTCCATTTTCTTTCTCCTTTCGTTAGTTTTTTTCTGTCAACACCCATACTTTAGCACCTTTTTTGCACTTTGCAAGCGAAAAATCAACAAAATGTTAAAAAAAATCAACAAAATGTCAAAAAAGTGTTTTTTAGGCGGTTTTTTCAGCCAGTTCCCGGACCGCAGCAAGGGCCGGTTCCACCAGATCCGGGCGAGCATCGAGGAGCTGATTCAGCAGATCACGGGGATCTCTCCGGAGTTCTGCCATGCGGGAGATTGCCGCCACGGCTCCGGACACTGCAGCCCGTTTTGCAGCGGATGGGAC
>UZAT01286179.1_pt1 | contig 17598 bp, 18 predicted proteins | sample 2160861 | NCBI WGS metagenome assembly UZAT01 (sample SAMEA5138306, study PRJEB28736) | viral metagenome | reverse complement strand
TCTACCATAGCCTTTGTCAACTTAATTCGATTCTCCGCACGAGCCTTCCAGTAATAGAAGCCAGTAGCGGTCGCTGTTTCGCCCCAGGACAGCCCTGCGACAGTGAGGAGGGGTGTAATATCCCTCTCAGCGAAGAACGCCCCTACGACCGTTAAAATGGTCAGGAAAAGGGTTACGCCCCAGCTCACTACCACGAGTTTCTTGGAGCAGCAGAGTTTCTTCTGGACTCTCATCCAAGACCCACCCTTGCCAAAATAAATCCGACCACGGCAGCCACCACAAAATAGATAATCTTTTCCACAACGAATTTCCATCGCTTGCCAGGCTCCGCTTTCAGCGTTTCTACATCGGTGGTCAGGTTGTCCACTTTGGTGTTCATATCATCCTGCTTCAGCGCCATTTTCTCCATCGAGATAGCCATGCGGTTAATGGCCTCTGTAGACTCCTCCAGCTTATCCAGCCGTTTTGTGTTTGATTTGCTTCGATCCTCAAGCATCGTCAAGCGATGCTCAATTCCAAGTTGTTGCTCCATAATCCGTTCACCTCATCATCCGATAGCAAAGTAATTGTAGGTTTCGCCCAACACGTTGAGCTGCAAATATACTCCGCCTACATATGCGTATTCGCCATCGACCACAGTAGCCTGGCCTTCGCTGTACCAGGAAACTGTTCTGCCGTCAACGGAGATATGATTGTCCCCGATCCAGCTTCCACAATGGAGGCTTGCGCTGCTTGCCGATTGCAGGTTGGTGATGAACATCTGTCCGCTAAGATAAACGCCACCAAATTCGTTCGTATAGAAGCTGGGGACGGCGCCTTGGCCTACCCAAAGCACCTTCGGGACAAAATCAAATGTCAGGGTGTTGGGATTATCCTCGCCAGACTCGCCAGTGCCAACATAGGAGCCGGTCGCAATCATCGCTCCGCCAGTAGCATTCTGGAGAAACGCTCGTTTGTTATCGACATCCAGAGCCACACAAACCGTTGCGCCAGCAGCCCAACGACCGCCGCTACCCGTCACACATTTGCAGAGAGAGTCAACCACGGTATACTGTTCACCGTTAATCTCCAGAGCCTCGGTTACGGTGCAATCGCAAGGGGCAACAAAAGTAACCTGTTTGCCGTTTACGGGGACTTCGCCAAGAGGAAGTGTCAATTTAATTACGCTCATTTAGATTACCTCCGCTGTTGCCATCGTGTTTGCAGTACTAGGTACACCAGCCACTACCTCGAATGTCGCAGGCAAAGTAAATGCAGGGCGAATACCAGCCGTTGTCAATTTATCGAGCAGCCAACCGCCACCCTCAGCATCGATAAAGCCACTTTTCCCATAGCCAATATAGGTGTCTCTGGTGTGGTATGCCACAGGGCTCCCGTTGTATGTTGCAACACGGTTTTTGTTGGTAGTGAACATACCATTTCCCTGTCCCAAGGTTTGAGCGACACCGTACACCGAATACTCCTCCAAAGACAAAAGGAATACAGTGCGGTAAAGATTTTGTAAGCCTTGAGGGGCGATCACTTCCACGCTTACCCCCGCCAGCACGTTTCGAGTGGCAGCATCAAAACGTTCGAGAAATTCTCCGTTCAGCCATGGATCAATGGAGTTTTCGGAATAATACTGAGTGTTCTGGTTGTAAATCGCCGTAATGTGGGTGAGATCTGCTCTCAGAACAAGGACTCTGCCGGAACCACTATAATCATTTCTGACTTTGTAGTACGGCACCAACACCCCGTTTTCGTACAATCCGAAGGGAGCGCCGTTGGCGAGGTTTCCGATTTCAACCCGTTGGGTCATTTCGAAAATCTTGTTGTCAATCGCCTGTACAGCATCATCAATGGCACTCGTGATGTTATCGAACAGAGCCTTGTTAATCGGCGTACCGGCTTCAATCGGTTCGTCAGCCCTCACCATATCGTAGGTGTTGGGCTGCCCCTCAACGGGGGTCATTCTTACACGACCAGGATAGGTCGGGATTCTGTCTTTCACTTCAATCATAATCACACCTCCGCTGAGTATAGATCACCCGAATAGAACCAAGCCTCAGCCATGCGGTTCAGAACCAAATCGAGGTCAACCAGAACCTGCTCCAGAGCGTTAGCTTTGTTCACGTCAAATCCCTTGATGCTGTTCGGAACTTCGGGTGTAGTATTCCAGACAGCAACCGCATTACGCAACCGAGCGACGTTTGAGAAATACCGAGCAAAATCAGCCTCATTCGGCTTATCCTGCACCTCCCAGACCTGGGTGACTGGGAGGTGAGTCAGGTAGCCGTATTCCTTCAGACGATCCGCAATGAACTGAACAGCATTCTCCACACGGTTCAAATCAATGTAGGTGTACGCGCCCTTTTGAAGCACATTCAGATACTGGGACATCTGTTCCTCGGTAGCCGTGCCAGCCTTGATAGCGGCGGTCAGAAGTTTAACCGACTCTACATCGAAAATCGTTCGATCCGTAATTAAGCCAAAGAGTTCTGGGGAGCCGATACCCACCAAGAGTACGGTTCCATCCTCAGCCGTATAGGGTAGGCCGTCCGCCGTAGTATACACATAAAGCATGGGGTACTCCTCCTTTTGATGGGTGGGTGCCTGTTAGTCCAGGCACCCTTAGCCCATTTGTTCAGATTTTGGTCGGGTCGAGTTCGCCTGTGATAGTGCCGTCCACGGTGTAGTCCTCCAAGGCACGGAACTTTGTGGCGTAGTCGCTCCAAGGATAGTTGTTCTTGTACTTATCCAAAAGTACAGCAGGAACGTAGATATGGCCCGTGCCGCTGCTAATGAATTGTCCGCCAGCTAAAGCACTGCTGGCATCCAGTGTACACATGACATCGCTTCGGAGAATCAAAACGGTTAGCGCACTGCAAGAAGTAAATGCATAAGCGGCAATCTTAGTTGCCACTGGCAAATCTACAACTTCCAACTTGTTGTGGTCTCTAAACGCACCAGCGAGAACACTCGTTGCAGCAGGAAATTTTACTTTAGTCATCGCTGTTCCTCCAAACGAATAATCGCCAATACTCGTTACTGCGGGAAAGTCCACGTTGGAAAGGTTGGCACATCCGATGAATGCACGGGCACCAATACTCGTTGTGATGTTGTCCGCAATTTCTGTAATGCTCTTGTCAATAATCTTTGCGGATAGGGCTTCATCGCCAATCAAATCAACGGTATTTACAAAAGCCATTAACTATCACCTCCTGTAATTTCAGGGTAATCTTCAATGGCTCGGAACTGTGCTGCGAAAGTGCTCCAGTTCGTTGCCGCCTTGTAACTGTCCACCAAAGTTCTTGGAACGTAGATGTAGCCAGTTCCTGACTTAATGGGCGTGTTATTAAAAACATATGTGTTCGCTAACGTACAAATAGTTTCGCTACGGAGAATAACCGCAGCCAAATTCATGCAAAAATTGAATGCGCTCGACCCTATGCTCGTTGCAACGGGCAAATTTACCGTTGTTAGCTTCTTGCAGTTAGTGAATGCTTCGCTACCAACACTCGTTACTGATGGGAAGTTTGCCGTTTGCAAGCCATTACAGCCATAAAACGCCTGATTACCAATGCTCGTTGCAGAAGGGAAGTTCACAGACAGCAAACCAGTACAATTATAAAACGCCTGAATGCCGATGCTCGTTACCACCGTATTGGTGTATTCTCCGCTGATAGTGCGGTCGATGATTTTGGTGTAATAGAGAGCAGTAGACTTAAACTGTGCATAGCAATCCACATCAGCCGTGATGTTGGTAGGTTCAGGCTTCCAACCAGCAAACTTATACTCGCCTTCCTTGACAGGCTCGTCACCAGTATAGGCAGCACTTTCTCCGTACTTCACACTCACGGTCTGAAGCAGATTATCTCCGTTGAAGAACCGCACGGTGTACAGGCGGTCGGTTTGAGTAAACACAGCATACACACTGCGGTCGGTCTCAACATTCAGCAGAGCATCGCTGTCTGCACTGCCACCAACGGTCTTGCTCCATCCAGCAAAGGCGTATTCATACTGTGCTGTGCTTTCCTTGGTAGGAGTTTCGCCAGTGTAAACACCATCGCCACCGTTCTTAACTTCAAGGATTTGCAGGACATTTTCGCCTGTTTCATCGTAGAAGTACAGGAAGGAAGCAAGGTTCTCATACACCACATTGATGTCAGGATAACGTTCACGAATGGCTGTAAGCTGATTGCCTGTGATGTTCTCCACACGCACCGTACCGCTTACCTGTGCCTTGTCCACGTTGTTGCCCTGTTCGTCCAAACCACGCATGGTGTCCAGACGATCACATAAAGTCAGAATGTCGGACGCAGAATCGAAATTCCAGTCAAAGCCAATCAGACGAACACGGGAATTTGCAGGAACGGCAGACAGGATTTCCTTGGTAGGAACTGCGGTGCTGACATTCTCCAAACGCAGGGTGGTGATATTAGCATAACTGGGCATGACGAACTCGGTGATAGCGGTCTGATTGCGAATGGTCAGGTTTGTCACAGTCTCAGGCAGATGCAGGGTCTTGACGATACCGCCATTGGGCAGGGTCAGACCGGTGATTGCCGTATTGTCGAAGTAGACGTTCTCAATGTTGGTGCAGCCACTCAGGTTGATTGCCGGTGTTGCGTTCACATCTGCCGTAGTGTTACCCAAGTTCGGACAGTTTCGCACATCCAACGTTTTCAGCAGTACGTTGTTACCAAGGTAAAGCTGAGTCAGGTTGGGGTTGCTGTACCCCTCCGAAGCATCACCCAGTTTCAGGTTGTTCAGCTTCGTGCCAGAAGCGAACTCAGCATAACCTACCATCAGGTCGGACAGATCACCAATCTCGGCAAGCTGACTTGCGGAGTAGATGTAAATCTCGGTATCGTCCAGATCGTCCACGGGACACTCCAGAACGTAACTGTCACCACGCAAGGCACGTTTTTGCACCAGATAGGAGCCATACTTCACCGTTGCGTAGATGTCGGCATAGGGGGTAATCTCCACATCACCCTTGGCATAACCACGCAGAGTGATGAAATCCTTCAGAGCATCACCGGCATTGTATTTGCTGTCGATGTAGCGGAAGCGGTTGTACAGCCACCACTTTCTCTGCTCCGCCTTACTGCCCTGAAGCATACCCAGATAAGAGCCGTTGTTCTTATCGAACAGAGGGGCGAGGTACTTGTAATATGCGTCCTCGTTGAAAATTGCTTCGGGCCACTTGGCTTGATGCTCACGGAAACGGGTTTCAGTATCCTCGTAGGACAGACCACCACTGGAACGCAGTTCCTGGTACATTTCCATGAGTTCTTCACGGAACGCATCACGCACGTTGTTCCAAATAACGCTCTTTTGACCAGTGTAGACCTGAGCGCCGTTTACCAGATCGGTGTCCTCCAGCTCGTATCCAAAAGCCAACTTACCTTCGTTATTAATACCGATTGCGGTATCCATATCGTAGGGCAACCAACACCATTTCCCGTTGTCATACTTGGTCGGGAAGGAGTTCTTGGTACGAGAGTCAGCCAACAGGAACAATTCCGTGAACAGGTAGTAGAACAGGGTACTGTCCACGTCCAACCAGTTTCCGATTTCTGCCTTGAACTTGGCAAGACGTGCAGCCTTTTCTTCCTTGGTGCTTACTGCGTCCCGGTCAGTAGATGCAATCCATTCCGCCAGAGCCGCAAGGTTAGCCACATTTGTGTTGTCTTTCGGGTGTCTGGCCTCAAAATCGTTCTTCCAATCGGTACCGCTGAAATCAGGGTCTTTCCACAAGGCACGGTTGCTGGTATTGTTCTTGGTTTCCCAGCTTTCGTCGTTAGCGTCAAAGCCAAACACTTCGGGAGTTCCCTTGTCGTGGTTGAAATTGTACTTTCCGATGAACACGGGGCCGTCGCCTGCATCGTGGAAAATCACGATGGGATAACCGTCGATACCATGTCGCACTCTGCTGTCAGTTTCCTGCGGAGGCAGCTTGTAAGGAGCGATGTCGTTGTACAGCTTGACCAGTTCCACGTTGTTCGCGCCTTCGCTGGATGCTACGTCAGCCTTGAAGGTAAACACATTGGTAGGGATGTTATTCTCTCCCAACAGATAGGTTTCCTTGGTAACACCGTTCTGCACGAAGCCGCCCTTGAACTTGATTTTGTAGTTCTTGCGCTCATAACCGGCAGAGGAAGTACCCTGTACATCAATTTCCGCACCGCTGAAAGTAAAACTTTTAGCCGAGTTCACAGGATCGACGTACTCACCGGCAATGGGAAGTACGTTGTCCTTATAAGTAGGCAGAGCCGAACCCTTCAAAATCATGTAGGGTAGGTCGGCAGGGAGCTGGTCGATAACGATACTTCCGTAATCGTCAAACACATCGTTGTGTCGCCATCTATCCGCTCTGCTGATTGCATCCTGTGTATCAGCAATCCAGTTATCCAGCACTTGATAACGTGTCAGATTGTTGTCGTATACACGGATGCAGTACAGGTCGGTAGTACACTGACTGGAGCCAATGGAGATACCAACGGGCTCGTTCTGAGAAAAATCGTCATCGTCAGGGTACTGCACAACACCAGACAGAATGCCGTTAATGTAGATCATCAGCAGACGATGTTCGCTCTTTTTCTCCACAACAAAGGCCAGACGGACGTGTTCATCTTCCTTATACTGAGTGGAAATCTCGCTCTGCTCCGATTTGAGCAAGGCTTTTTGTGCCGTGATACTCAGACCACGCTCCCCAGAATAACAGGTGATAATGGGTGCGTCGTAATTCAGCACATCACGGGTTGCAAACTCAATCTCGATGGTCTTACCGCTGGTACGGAAGTCAGTTTTGAAAAGCTGAACCGGGATATTCAAACGAGCATCGCCAGATACACGCAGTGCAGTGATACCCTCGTCATCCAGCTTCCACCCGTCAGAGGTGAAATTGAAGCCAGTAAACTCAGCCGCTACGCTACCATGCTCCCATGTACCAGGATTGGCTTCGTTGTTGCTTCGACCATAACTGCTGAGATGCAAGACAAGGTTCTCTGTTTCAGCCTCTACCTGTACGGACGACTCGGTAATGTCCATTTCAATGAGATTCACGGCATTTCCACTGGTAATAGACAGTTCCAAATCACCGTAGTTCTCAGGGCGATATGCCCACATCTGCTGAGTGCGGTCTACGGTCAGTTCTTGAACAGTCTGACCGTTGGCACTTAACACCACCTCTGCGGTCAGGCTAGACGGATTGTAGACCACATATGGAATCAGAATATTCCCGTACTGCTCCGCCACACTCTGACGGAACGGGGTGGAGATAATCGTGGTAGTATTTCCGCTCTCCAGACAGATCAGGTCATAGTACAGATGATTACTCTCCACCGTTTCGCCATCCACCTCTGCGGTGAAGTACACCTCGAAGGTGTGGCTGCCGTGGCTCTGCACTGGGATGTTAAAGGTCTGCTGACGGCCAGATGCCGTAACAGTAGCCGTGCCGATCTCTTTACCATCCAACAGGAAACGCACCGTCTTTTCGGCAGAACCGGTTGGTGTGTACGGATAAGGGATTTCCCCAGTATAGGGCACCGTTGCATCAAATGACGATGCCAGCGACAGGGCAACGCTCGTAACATTGAAATTCAGTGTACGGCTGTTGCCGTAAGCATCGGTAAGGTTGACCTTTACCACACAGGACCCAGCACTCAGCCAGGGGCCAATGTCCAGCGTAATTTCGCCTTGCTCGACCTGCACTGTATGCTTCACGGTACCGTTGACCGTGATTTTCAGAACGCCGTCGCCTGTAGCCATGCCGTCCTCGATGCTCGACCACTCCATGCTGATAGGACAGGTGGCATTGGCAGCAAGGGTCTTGTAAATCCAACCGGTAGTGTTTTTCAGCGTCAGCACAGCGTTATTACTCTGACCACCGCCGCCACCACCGCCACTGGTTGCCACCTTGATTCCGTCGCCAATGCGTTCGCCACCAGAAGTCAAATACAGCAGACCTTCCTCGTCATCAAACTCCAGATTGTCGCCTTTCTGGGAAATGACCTCACGAAGCGAATCAGCGTTCAATTCGTTTTCTACCCTCAACGCTTCGTTTGCCGCCGCCTCGGCTCGTGCGGCCGCCGCCTCTGAACAAGCCTTGTTACTTGCAGCACACAGAGCAGCATCCAAGGCGGCGTCCAAATCTTCGCCACATTTGAACTTCGATGAGCAATATTTGTTATCAGCCATTATTCCATCACTCTCCCTGTAAATGCCCCACGGAACGCGCCGTTGTAGGTATATTTTACGTTTGTAATCTGTACGGGATTGGATCCGTACTTACTCACCACCGTCACGGTGTCCAGAGCGTCCAAACGAGGGTCTGCTCTGAACTCGCCAGAAACAATCTTTCTGTTTTTCAGGCAGCCACGACACCACTCAGCCACAGCGTTTGCCACATCAGGAGTGACAATCAGCGGATTTTCAACGGTCTGAACATTGCCGGTCGCGCTGTTCACAGCATTACCCAATCCCTGGTTTACGCTCACAGCTTTCAGTTCCTTGGTGAGATTGAACTCTGGGTGCTGATAGCTGTTGTTCACACCGCCCTGGAGCTGACCAATCACATAATCGGTCAATTCCACGCCAAACGGCTCCATGTGGAGAATGCCGTCACGGCACTGCCACAAACAACACTGAGCTGCGTTGGCACACATCTGGAGGATCTCCGCACAGGTGTACTCGCTGTCATCGTCGGCAAAATTGGTGCTTACAGCCGACAGTGAGGTTTCATCCAGTACATAGGTCGTTTCGATAACTCCAGATTGCTCCAGAGCCGCCTTAACGACACTCAACAGCGTACCAGAACGAGGACCGTTATAAACGTCACCGCAGAACTCCAAAATATCACGAGCTGTGAAAGATGCTTCCATACCATTGGCAGGGGTTTGCCACTCGCTCATGTAGAACGTGCCTGCTCTGATCCATTCCACAGCGCCATCAATGAGAAATCCGTATTTGACCTTCAGCGTCTGCTTCTCAATCAGATATTTCTCAGCACCGGTCGGGTTATCGGGGTTCCACTTGCTCGTGCTGTTGTCCAACTTAAAAACAACTGCATTTTTCGGCAGTTCACCGGACAGCAGTTCCACGCTCTGCTCATGCTCAAAGCCCATCAGGTCGTTTTTGGTATAAATCTGTTTAATACCAATCAGACACTCCGTGAGCCTTGCACGGCGATAGGGGAGACACCACTTCAGAATCTCAATCACAATCTTGTTGTAACCGCTGATAGAGTGCCATGCTTTCGTAATGACCTCTCGGTTATTTGTCACCTCAAACTGAGTGACAACGGTGTTATCCCGATAAGCAGTCACTCGGAACGCCTCAGCCCACTCCTGGTATGTTTTGCTCCAAGTGAACGTCAGACCAGGAAGTGTACCTACATGGGTTTCACCGAATGTGATGATGATTGTAGGAACCTCGGTGAAAGTACCATCAGCGTTCGACAGATTACTGCTGATAAAACCATGTGCATCGGGCACCACAGCAGGTAGGGGGATGTATGTTCCATCCAATACCCACTGGTTGTGCTCCAACATGGCATATTTCGGTTCGTCCGAAAGCACCTCTACAACAACACTTTCAGCGGCAGAGAATGTTTCCTCCGGGGTTGCTGTGGAACTTGCATCAGCCTGAACGCCTGGTTCGGTGATGTTGTACTCGATTTCGATTTCAGACAGAGGTAGGAGCTGTCCCTTCTGAACCTCTTTCCATCTATCGGAAACAGCAATCATGGGTTACACCTCCACCAAGCTGAGGCTACAATCGGTGAAACCAAGAACCTCGCCCGTTTCGGGGTGGCGACGCCACATTGATGCTTTGCGATCACCGCAGTACATTTGTCGTGTAGTGTATCCTGCTGTCGCTTGATTAAAAAATTTCGTAGTGCAATAGAAATTGGTGGTGAAAATTCCAGTAATCATTGCCCATTGCTGTGCCGTCAGATACCGCCATTTTAGCTCCACTTTTGCTACATCGTGGCGAATGACACTGCCAATGACATAACCATTCACGTTTCGGGCACTGTCTACGAGCGTACTGGTGCTTGCACTATATTCACTCGGTTCAGGCAACTCAATGCCGTTCACCGTCACCAACGCCGGAATTGCCACGCTCATCCCTCCCGTTAAAATATCTCCAGTGTTTACCACCGGTTGTTTTCAACCGCCCAGAACAGCAAGCTGAGATCGAATTTGGGTAAGTGTTGTACTTCTTGGCGGCCTCAGTCATACTCCGAAACACTTCGCCGGTTTCAACGCAAATTACGGGTTCCAACCGTTTGCCCCGGTAGCTGTCAACCAGTTCCACCAACCGTTGCGGAAATTCGTCCGCATAAATCCATATGCACCCTGCTGCCAACGGATACCCGTGCTTCAAACTTCTGGAAATCGCACTCGAATTTAGACCTGTTCGGCGGCTTGCATCTCCAACCCCGTAATAGCCATTCACCATACTGCCATCTAAGCGAAATTGATAAATGAGTCTGGATTTCGGATTGTAGATCCCGAGTCTGCCTCGCATCGACACTGCGCCTCCCTCTTTGAGGTTATACCCGTTCGGGAAGAGTGTGTTCAGCTTCTTAATCCAAAAGATTTCCTTCTCGTCCAACGCCTCGCCGGACTCGGCGGTGTCAATAACCTCCAGGGTAAAATTCTCGGCTCCGTATTTGTGGATAGCTCGATGGAAATAGTTATCGTCTTTCACACGACAGTGGTCTTTCCACCGTTCCTCCAATGAGCGGATTGTCTGACCGACATACTGTTTACCGTTCACTTTATTAGTCGCCAGATAAACAATCATTCGGTTCATCCCTTCCAAAAGTGGCGCTCACGGCGCTCTATACGTATGCGTATCAGTATACGTATCCAAGCTGATTACCCATCAGGGTTCTGCCACGCTCGGACTCGGTTTTCTTCACGCTGGCATAAATCTGTTTGCCGTCCAGATAAACGTTCACGTTCTGATCCTGACGACCGTTTGTGGCGTTCATAGCAGCAACCACGGCCTCGTAGACACCGGCAGCGATGCCTTCCACGATTTGCTGATTGTTGGCTACCACGGACTGACCGTTACTGAACTTACCAGCGATTTCGCCGTGGTTCATGGTGAACAGACCGTCCTCCAGGAAGCCACCGTTCTCCAAGCGGGGGATCGTTGGAATGGTGAACAACTGGATGCTACCGGCAGGGAACACCTCTTTGCCCATGATGGTTAGTGCATCCCAACTGAAATGCAACTTCTCATTGAGCCAACCGATAAATCGGTTCATCAGGTCGATGCCAGCGTTTACGGCGTTTTTGATGCTCTGAGTGAAGCCTTCTTTCACATTCTTGAAAACGTCCACCCAGAATTTCAGCGTAAACTTCGGTGCAACGTTAGCACTCCACCATTCCTTAACACCAGTCCACAAATCAGAAAATGCTTGCTTCACCTTGGAGCAGAAATCCTTAATGGGCTGAAGGATTTTGCCCGGCAGGCTAAGGAACCAATCGATGATTGCTTTGACCATATCTGGGACAATGGAGTGACCAACCAGTTCATCCCACAGTTCAGTGAACCAATCAATGATGCCCTTTACGAAATCAACAATTACGCCAATAGTGGCCTTGTACAGACCAACAAAGATATTTACGATTCCATCTGCAATCTGCTTGATGGGTTTCTCCAAATCTCCGCCAGTGAACAGCGCCACAAAGAACTCGACGACACCGGTTACTACCTGAATCACACCGGAGAATGTTTGAATCAGACCATCAATCATTCCGACCAGGGCGGAGATCGCACCAGCAATTACCGTACTGACCACGCCGAAAATCACACCGCCGACAACCTCAAACGCTTTGCCGATGCCCTCAAGAATTTTGCCGCTCTTTACAAATTCGGCAATCTTCTCAATGATGTTGCCGATCCATTCGCCTACGCCCTTGAACCACTCCAGTACAGCAGGAGGGAGCATAGAGGAAACGGCATCCTTCATTCTCTGCCAACTCTCTTTGATACTGTCCAGCTTGGGAGCAATGTTGGTTTCAAAGAAACCCTTTACAGCGTTTGTGACTTCCTCCCAATTCCGCTTAAGGAATATCACCACAGAGGCAATCGCTGCGATGATACCCACAACCAGAAGAATGGGGCCTGCGGTCAGACCGCTGACGAAAGAGCCGACTACACCCATCGCTGCCTTAAAGCCACCGGCGAGTCCGCTAATTTTAGCGCCTATGCCAGTAATCACAGACGCAACATTCGCCCACTTAGGGGAGAGGAACGACAACGCACTCATGGCTGCGTTACTGCCAGACACAGCTCCGGTAAACGCTCTGAACAGATTGGTTATGTCCACAATCTTGGAAACGATAGTACCCAGCAGGCTAATCATTCCTGCGGTGCCCAACAGACCGAGAGCAATGAGAATAGGAACTTTCCATTCCAGAATCTTCTCTTTGATTTCGCTAACCTTCTTGCTGGCGTTCTCAAAAACAGATTCGTCCCAGAGTCTATCCAAATCCAGACCTGAGCCCCAACCGCCGTCTGCTCCAGCGCCTGCACCACCAGATGCGGCGTCGCTACCGGGGTTGATGACGTTGAGTTCGTCGAAGCCCATCGTGTAGCTTTTCAGCTTCTTAGCAGCATCTTTCGCTCCGTCAAGCGCGGCGTTTGCATCCTCGGCACCCTGAGCCAATCCGTCGACGCCCTTCGTTGTGTCGCCCCACGAGATTTTCTGCATATCAATACCGAACAGATTGCCGAGCCAGAACACAGCATCGGTCAGTATCTCAACGAATGCAGTAATCCAAGGTACTGCCACCTGAAGGATGGGGATAAACAGAGAACCAAATGCTTGAGCCAACGTCTTAAACTGCTGAGTCAAGCTGCGGATCGCGCCTTCTGCCGTATCCATTTCCTTAGCATAAGTGCCGACGATACCCTGACTCATGGCGGAGTTTACCATGACGGCGTAACGGACTTCGGACTTCTGAGCCTCGGTCAGCTTCTCAATACTGACATGAGCCATGCCGATGCTATCCAGATACTCCTGCATGGATGCCTCAGTCAGAGCGATACCGGCATTACGGATAGGCTCAATTTCGCCCGTGATGGCAGAACGAACAGCTTCAAAAGCCTCCTCGTAGGTCTTATATCGGTCGTTGTAGGCCGCCCAAATGTCGTAGGACAGTTCGGTCAAGCCAACAGAAATGTCAGTAATCTTATCCTGTTCCATGCCGAAACCGCTCAACAGAGAGCCGAACATGGAGCTATACTGCATGAACTGTTGCTGATTGATTTTCAGTACCTCGCTGAGTTTTTCAGCATAGGCCAGCACTTCCTCAGCATCTTCGCCAAACGCACGACCGAAACGATACTGGATGCCGTCCCACTCGATTGCATCAGCCATAGTTTTTTGGATTGCTTGAATAACGCCTTGTGCGCCTTGAATAAGCCCCTGGGCGCTAGTAATCCAAGCAGCCATGTTCAGACGGGAAACGTTGAGCTTCTCGTTGTGCTCATCTTGAGCATTGGCGGCGTCCCGGCTGGCTTTCGCCATCTTATTCGTGCCGGTCACAATCTGGCTGATACGAGCAGGGAGCTTCGCAAAGCTACGGCTCACACTGTCAAGCTGAGTAGAGAGAGGGGCCAACGCAGCAGCCAGTTCACGCATCTTAGCAGAAAATGCGCTTAGTGTACTGGCGTCCAACTGGTTCACGATGTCTGGTAGTTTTTTCAGCGAGTTCAGTGTGCTGTTCAGACCAGACGATTTTTCCACTTGCGAGAGGGATTTCATGGCTCCGGCCAAGCCTCGGATATTGGAAAGGCCAGTGGATGTGCCCTGCAGTTTGCCCAGCGCCTCAGAAAGTTTAGTTAAATTGTTCGCAACTACGTTTAGCTTCGCATTTTCACGGAGCTTGCCCAGCGATTCTGCGAGGCGGTCAATGTTTGCGGCTGCGCTCCCGGCGCTGGATCGGATTTGTATATCAAGACTATCGATGGTCACGGACATACAAACACCTCCTTACCGTTAGCCTCGATAAATCACTCCGTTGCGGTCTAACACTCCACGGAAAGTGCCCGTGATGCAGTAGACCTCGGAGTTATATACGACAGGCGTGGTAGTGTAAGTTACACCGACCAAACCCATCAAACTTAACCGTTCGAAAACGGTTCCATAAATTTCGCGAGCCTTCGCTCTTTTGCCGACACCATTGCAAAAAACCTGAACTCGATACACAACCTCCGCGTACTTAGGAAGCCCCGCGCTATCAAGGTGCGTCGGGATATTCTGGGTCTCGTCAATGGTTACGGTAGGGAACACGGTAGGGTCAGAAACATACTCTCCGACCACCTTGATTCCCTCATATGAAGAACGGAGGTCAGAAGCCACGATGCTAAAAATCTCATTCGACTTATCAATCACGACTTAAAAACCTCCTTTGCAATCATAGTTATTTGTTCTGTCATAGCTTGTACCGCCTGATACATAGCCATCGCTGGCGGGTTGCCATATGTGTGCTGGCTGTGCCCATACCACCAGCCTTTGGGGTTATCCCAATGACCCTTACCATCGGGGCCGTCAGACCAGGTGCCAGGGCCAACCCCAAACTCTCCAGCTTGTGGATGCCCGTGGCCGTACTTGTCACCAGATCCAAATTCGATAAAGGCTACCGATTCGCCCTCGGCATAAATCACGGCTACGCTTCCGGTGTTATCCACTCGGACAGATACGTCGTTTGCACCGTTGTAAATGGCACGAGAAAACTGGATAGATGCCACCGTAGCACCAACCTGAGCTAACCGCAAACGCAGTTCGGTCTCTTTCTTCTCAACCCACTCTCGGTAACGGCGAACCTCCTTAATGGCATTCCTAATGTTCTGGTCGGACAAACCGTCTATTCGGATTGTCTTAGGCATGAGGGGTAACCTCCCTCAGCGCCACCAGAAAGCCATTCTTACTGTCAGCCACACGGGTTACCACGTAATTGTGTCCCTCGTTAGGTTTTTTCCCAAACCATACACGACAGCCTTCGATTAACGGGCACTCTCTTCCGGTGATGCTCACTGTTCGGCTGTACTCCGTTTGAGATCCGAAAACCTCAATCGCTTCCTGACCGACGTTTGCACTGACATTCGCCTGGAGGTGGAAGGGGGAGGAAAAAGCCACATCCACCTCCAGGGTGTCGTTGCCGTATTCGTCCAGAATGGGCACGCTGCCATTCGGGACCGCATACCACAAACCACGCTTATTTCTGATTAAATCACGCATGGGAAATCACGCTCCCACAGTGAGGAACAATCTTCCTAAGCAACTGCGACTCCTCAGACCAAGAACGGCTGATACCATTCTCGCTATGACCAGTCTGCCCCTCAGCACCTCGTTTGTTATATAATTCAACGGCAAGCTGGAGTTCAATCTGCTCATAACGGGCAGGAACGGTCGCATCATCGGGATAACCAAACGGATACATCCGATTCAGCACCAACCCACGGGCAAGTGCCAACATGGAATCCAACACATCGTCGGTTTCCACATCGGGAGAAATCAGCGTCGCCAGCATTGTTCTCTTTTCTGCATCAGTCATGGCTACCTCCCATTTTTGCGTTCATAGCCAATGCTTTGGCTGTGAACTGAGCCTTAATCCGCTCCATTCGTGCCTTTTTCTCGCGCTCACGGCGTTCTTGCTGTTCGGCAGCAGTAATCGGGAACGGTTCGGACGGATATTGATGTTTGTTTCCTTTGGTAAACATATTGCCTACCGTGGCGCTGAGTGCTTCGGCCATGTAGATACCCTCCAACCAAAGCTCCTCGTTGCGTCGTTTGCGGCGTATCTCGTCCGCCTTGCGGAACGATTTCGCCATCTCTGCCTCCCCATACCAAAACTGGTCATAGGTCATGCCCATAGCCATGTAGAGGGGGCAAGCCATTTCAAAATACTCGGTAAAACTGGTGGGCGAGAAGTTTACTTCACTCTCGCCCAGGTCACGTTTCCCTCGCCATTGTTGCTCTCAGTCAGAGCAGAGAGGGTTTCAGCATACATCTCCATCAGAGCTTCCATCAGACCGCTCTTGTCGGCAATGTTGTCGAAGATGTCATCCACCACGGAACGCTTCACGCCTCGGTGGTTCTTAATAAAGGCACCGGCAAACAGATGGGGAATCATGGTCATGGGTTTGCTGGTAAGCTCGTCCAGAACGAAGCCCTGTGCTTCCATCGTCTTGACGCTCTGACGGTTATACTCCAGGGTGTACTCCGTCTTATCGAAGGTAATGGTAATCTTGCTCATGTTTGGCGCTCTCCTTTAATTTTTGATGATTTTGATGATAGGGTGGGGACGAATCCCCACCCTATTCAGTTACAGATGATTAAGCAGTAGCGAACTCCACGGCAGTAGAGGCAGCAATGTTGATGGTAAACTCGACCACCTCATTGACGCCCTTGCCGGGCAGACCGCAGGTGTGCTGACCCTGCCAGGTGAACTTGGAACCATCGCTGAACTCCAGAGCGTAATGCAGAGCCTTGCCAGCCTCAGCATTGACAGCGGTGAAGTCCTCCTTGGTGTAGTTGCAGGTGAAGGTCAGCATATCGGAACTCTTGATGCCGGGGATGTTAGTCACCTGAGCATCGGACAGGGTAGTGGTCTCGAGCATCTCGGGATCGCCGATCATGTCGGGGAAATCCTTGATGTCAACAACCTTCTGAACAGCCTCAGCGGACTCGCCCCACTTGAGAGTAATGCCATAAGTGTTAATAGCCATAGGTGTTACCTCCTATCATGCATCGGTGGTTTTATTAACCACCGATGGTAATCTTGACAGCCTTGGTAGCGTCAGTCAGAGCAGCCAGGTAGTACTTGCGGCTCCAGATGGTGTTCTGGCGGATGTCGCCGTCACGATCCTGCTCGACCTCAGTGCCCAGCTTGTTGAACAGAGTGACAGCCTCACGAGTGCCACCGACGATGGTGTTCTCCACGGCGTCCTTCTTGGTGTACAGATTCCAACCGGCGACGGTGCCAACGTAACCCTGACGGGCGAAAGCCTCGACATACTTCAGGTCGTCCTTCAGAGCCTTGCGAATCTTGGCCATGTCCTTGGGGTTCACGAAAGCGAACAGCTCCATGCCCTCCAGGTTCTCGACGTTCAGCAGAGCGGCAGCATCAGTAAAGCAACCGAAATCGGGAGCAGAAGCAGTGTGAGCCAGAGTGGCCTTGTTGAACTCGGCAAAGATGTCGGCGTTGACATGGTTGAACATATCGGTAGCCATGTGACGCAGGCCGGTCTCGACAACCAGGGGATCGGTCATCTCCTGCTCATCGTAATACTTGAAGCGGTTCTGAGCCATCAGGATCTCATATTCCTTCTGGGTGTAGCCGACCTCGATGTCCTTGCTGTTACCAGCGCCCATAGCCAGCTTCTCGGTGCCGTCGGTAGCGGTGTAGACGTTGATCTTCTTAATCATACCGGGAGTTCCGGTCAGAGAGTTATCAACGGTGCAGAAACGAGCCAGATCCAGGTGGCTCTTGTACTGGTCTTCAATCTGGTTAGCCAGAACAAAGTTCTCGTAAATGGTGTGTGCCATAGTTAATTACCTCCATAAAATTCTTTGTATGCGTCGGG
>UZAT01223449.1_pt1 | contig 17710 bp, 24 predicted proteins | sample 2160861 | NCBI WGS metagenome assembly UZAT01 (sample SAMEA5138306, study PRJEB28736) | viral metagenome | reverse complement strand
GGGCAGAACAATCGACTTGGGTAATGTTATTGCCTTGCATAGCGTTCATCATTGCATCAAGCATATCAATGCCATATTCGGACAGGTCAAATTTTACCATGCCGCCGCCAGCGAGGGAGTCAACCTTCCTCAGCTTTGCGTCGATCTCACTCGCTGTAAAAGACAGTTTATATTCATCTGCCATAATCATTCCTCCTTCGGGATAAGATACACGCCGTTCGAATCCAGCAAGATATAGTTGTCAGCAGACAGGAGGCCGACAACCACGGGTTCATCGGGATTATAGGGATATTCGAGAACCCCAGCAGGAGAGGTCAACCCTGCGATAAAGCCCAGCATAAAAGATGCTTTACTCATGTCGGCTCACCTCACTCATAGACAGGAACGGGGTCGGACGCAGGAAGGTAAACCGTTCCATCCAAATAGGGTATATCATAGTTGCTCCAAACCAAATCTCTGTAGCTTTCACTTGCCCCAGAGGTTGTCAATTCGGTGTATAGCACCCAGACACCGTTCTCTATGACATATCGCATATACAGACAATCGGTAGCAGTTTTTACAAACTGCGAAAACCTACCGTCAACAGGCGTTGTCAGAGGCAGAGCGGTTAGCAGAAGGAACAGACCAGTTGAGCCGCGGTCTGCAATCGTCGCCCACGGACATATCTTCCTATCCCACTCAGGCAACTTCGGCAGTCTCACCTTGTTAGGGCCATACAGGTACGCCACAGGTTCACCCTTAACCGCCGCTCTCAGGAGAGTGGGACGGTAAGCCTTACCGAGTTCGAAACCTCTCTTAAAATCAGCGTCAAACATTCAGCGTCACCCCTTCCAACGTAGTTACATGACCGCTGCTGTCGGTGTAGCTTACGGGATTCCCGGAAGCATCAAAAGCAAAGGTCAGCGTCTCAACGTAGCCAGTGGCCATCGTGATCGTGATTTTGTTCGCGAGGTTGTTGTAGTCCACGCTCTTGGTCTTGATTTCATCCAGTACAGCCACAGGCCACAGGGTTTCATCGTTACACTTGATGGGGCAGCTTGCAAACTGGATATATCGAGCGTAGTTACCGCCAGGACTGACCGTGTTTCTGTAGTCATGGCTCGTCCATGCCCCGGTACTCTTGGTATAACCGCAAGTGTACCAGCCGGTCGCCTTTAACTCTGTGGAGTACATATCGTACTCGGTGATCTCGAAATCATCCATCAGGAAGCTAACTGCAATCCAATCGTCTACACCCCAGACAACAAGATTGGCATACTTGCCAGAGTAGAAGTTAGCAAGACAGTATTCCACATACGACAGATACTCGGAAGGGACTTCCAGCACGGGGTATACGGAACCGCCAGTGATAGCAAGAATTGCCGGGGCCATCTCAGCAGGGCGGTAGGTCGTGGCCTTTCCGTTCTTCGCTCTGATCGCGTCGGCAATGTCGGAATAGTGCCGACTATCGGTTGCAACCTGTGCCATCAGTAACTCACCTCGTCTCCGTCAGGGAGTTCGCCGGCCATGTCTACCCACATACAGTCCCCGTCTTTATCAGATGCCTTTGCAAGCACCTGTCCAGTTGTGCCGCCAGAGGGCAGAAGCATTTTCAAAAGCTTACTGAACAGAATCCCGCTGTCTTTGATAACCTTGCAATCCTCATTGCAGACTACGGCAACATTACCGTCTCCCACTCCATAGGGAGCGCAGGGGACAAACTGGCCCGCGTGGTATTCATAACCAACCTTGTCAATGTCCGTCGGCAACGGTTCGTTCGTTTCGGTCACGGTCGCATTTTGGTACACCCTTCTCGTACTCTCGCAAATAACCGTACCCCCCATACAGAGGAAACAGTTCTCGCCGTAAGCGAGTACGCGGTTATTACTCAAAACAAGCTGCATTATTAGACCCCCTTCGCCCAAAACGCCCCAGAGGAATACCGCAACTCATACCGGGTGTTTTTTTGCAGAACATCCACAATCAATACCCCGTTCAAGGTGTTTCCCGTGACTGCGAATGTATCTGCGTTGGAGGGTGTCTGAACGAAAACCCTCTGCCCGTCTGTCCATGTTGTGGGCACTCCTTCGGCAATCGTATAGGCGTTATAGTAGGTTGTAACCTCGTATGCGCTAATCTGGAACTGATACAGATAAATTCCGGTTTCGGATGCCGTGAATTTCAGCCGGTACGCCGTATACTCTCCGGGAGTATCCACCGTGAACTCGGCCAGGTCATCCGGCTTGTCGTAGGTTGTAAGCAACGTACTCCAGTTGACCCCATCGGTCGACCCCTGGAATTCCGTTTTCACATCGTTGGTATAGTTCGAGGCCCGCATTGCGAGTTTGTACTTGGTCACCTTGATAGTAGAGGGGAAACTAATCTTAAAAGTAATCTCCCCGCTTGCGTCGCTTCTGTACTCCGTGTCCATGCTTCCGTCGAGGGCTTTGTCTGGAGTATAGGAACCGTAAAGGCTATTGACCTCCACAGTATAGGAGCCAGACTGCGCTTTTTTCTGCGTACTATCCAGCGTCCACCCGCTTGTGGGAATCGGGTTGACGGTGTACGACTGCGTCCGGTTCACTTTCTTCTCGACATTCATCGGATAATAACGCCCGGTAAGTCTGCTTTTAACGATGCTGTCAAAAGCAACCTTGTTCAAGGCCGTTCCGGTTTCCGTCGGGTCGTCTGCCCGTTCCATGTCGTAGAGATCGCCGGAAACATGGGTGATTCTCACTCGGCCCGGATGGGTCGGCGCTCTGTCCCGAAATTCAACTTCCTTCATATTCTCACCCCTCACCGCTGTACAAGTCCCCGGAATAGTACAGCGCAGAAATCATATTTGTAACCAGGGAATCAACATCAAACAAAATACGCTCGATGTCGTTTGCGTCCTGATAGTCCAATCCTCCGACATCGGGAGGCGTTGCCGGGGTGGTTGCCCACACGGACGGACAACACACCCCGAATGACCGATACACATTTGAGGTAATATGTCAAGTCGGCCCCGGTCGGCACATCCTTAACGCTCCAATCGGTCTTAGCCGTGAACTCTTCCCCAGAAAGATACCCCGCAGCGGTGAGCCTGTCCCGGAGGTAGTTCAGCGCAGAGCCGACGCGGTTCAAGTCGGAAGCGTTATAGGCTCCCTTCATGTCCCCGGCCCACTCTGTCCGCTCTTCCTCGGTCATGTTCGCCCAGCCTTTATCCCGCAACGTTTTCCAGCGGAGATAGTCGGCCAGTGTTCTGTCGGTGATAAGGTTAAGCACAACCATCCCCCCTTAATCCATCAAAAATTCCGTATCGCTTACGGTCAGCCCGGTAACAGATACGGTCATTCTTGTAATATTGCCGCCGGAGGTTCCGCCCCAAGGCAGATGCATAACAGCCCGGTCGCCTACGTTCTGCCCGCTCAAAACGTGCTTTGCGCTGTAGGTGTTCCGGCGGGTGTAGTACGCCATGATCTCGTTAGCCCTTGCTTGGGCGTTGCTCAGGTTACACAGGTAACACTTGTCGAACTTGATTTTGTTCGCAAGGTCGCCCGCTGTTGCGTTCGGGTTATAGGCGTGTTTTGTCTCCGTGTAATAACGGTACTCCACGCCGTTAAACTCGATGGATTCTTGCCCATCGTTGGGCCGCTCATCGAAAATCACATAGGCCGTTACAGTAACCTCGGTTACAACGTCATTGGTGGTAACTTTACCGTCAATGTATGTCTCAGCCTGGGGAATCTCCGCCCCCTCCCCTTTAGGCATAGGGAAAATTTTAATCTTCGATGTGCCGGAGGTATCAACACACGCACCCAGAGCAAAGGCCACTTGCTGCAGAGCCTCGCGCCGTGTTCCCGGCTCGATAAACCCGCGCAGGGTCGCACCTTCCAGAGCCGGGTCGATGTCCAGCGCAAACAGGCCCCCGGTAACATCGGCAAGAATCGTCTCCGCGTCCGTGTCCTCAATCCACAGCCCGCCGCCGTACTCGTCCAGATCGAGGATGCCGATTGCATCGTGACAAGAGAAAGAGTAATCCTGTGCGCCCGTTCTCTGCCCGGATTCGATGTAGTACACACCGATCAGGGTTTCGTCGTTGTACGCTTCGACCGGCTGTTTTCTCTGGAACACATAATCAACACCGCTCTCGCCGTGGATGCTTGCGTCCATGACATTGACAGGGATAGTGTTGGAAATGAGGTCGGTTTCGTGAACGAATTTCGCCCCCGTGAGTTCCCGCCCATCAAACTCCCGGACGATGCCGATGCCGATATATTCCAGCTTCGCCCTTCGTCCGGGTAAGTTCGTTTCCTCAAAGACAATGCCGATCATGTCAAAGGCTTCCACGACGTTCTCAATTGTGAAGTTTGCCCCGTCCGGGTAATATGTCCCGCTGGAAAGTTCCTCGCCGTTTTGATACCAACCAACGCTGATTTTCCGGCAGTATTCCCCGGATTCCGGGGCAAATCGGAACGTCAAGCCTGTTCCCGTGAACTGCCGTGAAAACGACAGAATTACGGAGGGCTTACTTGTGAATAAGCAATCATCCCCGCTGCGGGCGGTACTCCATAACGCCAGACGGTGGTAATTTCTTGCCTTGTAGTCACGGGACAGGCCCCAGCCGTTAGGCTCTAATGTTGCGATAGCATAAGACGGAGTACCGAAAGGCACACGGGCAGGCTCGGAAAATGCCTCGATGTTCGATGCCAATACGGTAGCGTCTCCCGCTGCGCCGATTGCTACATCGCCATATACAAGCCGTACAGCCATTCTCTCACCGCCTTACTCAGAGTTTACTTGTGCTTCCATCGGGCGGAAGTCCACCGTCAGCTCGTCCCAATAAACGATGTCGTTTTCATCGTCAATATGGGCCACCCGGCGGCTCCCTGTGTTATATGCGGCCTCATAGGTGATCGTCTTTTGGTTGTGAACCACTTCCAACGTCACATAAGGCCGCACCGCGCCGAAAAGGTACCGCGTCAGATCGTCAAAAGCTTCCGGGTCATTGTCGGATGCGAAGGTAATCGAGTGACCGATCTTCACGCCCTGCAAGTCCCGGATTTCTCTCTGACGATAAAGGGAGATGCCGCTATTTGCTCCCTCTAAAATCGTGTAGTTCTCTGCGATAGCTGTTACCAGCACATCGTAGGTAACCCCATCAATTTTGCAAAGTGTAAGCATTAGTAAGCACCTCCCACAGCCAGACCGACACGGGTTTCCTCCAGCCCGCCAACATCCACAACAGCACGGCCCAACTCTCGCTTATCCAGCATGAGGATAACGGGGCGGGTATTGCCGGAGCCTCTGCGGTACTCACTTGCAAGGCTGTTAATGCCCGCTGTCTGCGTTCCTACGGCCCTCGCAAGGTCGGAGAATCCAGTATCAGGGACACCGATGCTCCGTCCAACACGGGCGTTTTCTGCGCCCACAGTGGCCTGTACGCGGGCGGTCATTGCGGCAAGGCGGGATTTCATGTCCTTCTCTACGTTGTCCATTTCGTCCTCGTAGCCTACGCCCTGACCCTTTGCGGACATCTTACCGACCCATGCGAATTTCTTGGACGGACTGTTAATGTCCAATTCATCCTTTGCCGCTCCAAACAGGCTACTCGCAAGGCTCTTGACCTTACCTTTCAGCCAGTCCCAGCCGGCCTTAAGTCCGCCCCAAATACCGTCGATGATGTTGTCACCGATCTTAAAGAAATCGTCCTTGATGTTGGAGAACACACCCAAGATTTTTCCCTTGATGTCGGAGAAAAAACTTGTTAGCGTTCCTACCGCACCCTTTACTTTTTCAACGGCCTTAGGCCATGCATCCTTGAACCAGTCAACAACAGCAGAGGCCTTTTCCTTGCAGATTTTCCAGAGGTTAATCCAGAATTCCCGGAAGCCGTCGCAGTTGTTCCAGAGGTAGATAAACGCAGCCACAAGGCCAGCCAGAGCCGCCACGACCAATGCAATGGGGTTAGCAAGCATCGTGACATTAAGGGCCTTAAAAGCGGTCGTGACCGTCTTAATAAGGGAACTGATACCCAGCGCGACAGCCAGAGCCGTCAACGCGGTAACAACGCCCAGCAGAGCGGCCTTGATGATCTCGGCCTTTGCCGGGTTTTCCTCCATCCATTGACTGAGTTTTAACAGGCCATCAGCAACCATCTGCACAACCGGGATAATGGCCTGGAGTGCTTCGGTTTTAAGGCGTGTCCATGCGGTCGTTACAGGCTCAATAGCTGCGCCTAATTCCGCCTGTGTTTCCTCCATTTCGGCGGTCGCCAGTCGTGCGTCCTGGGTGGATGCGGTCAGTTTGTTATACTCTTCCGCTGCCGCCGCGTATTTGCTGTTCAGCGTTTCGGTAATCAGCGTGGCCCGTTCCTCTTCGGTGTTGCACTCCGCGAGTTTAAGGTTGAAGTCCTCGGTCGAAATTCCAATCCATTCCAACGCATCAGCGAGGGGGCCTTGTACCTCGCCCAGCTTTGCGGTATGGTTCGCCGCTTCGGTCAGTCCCTCAATGGGGAGCGAATCACCGAATTTTGCAGTTACGCCGGCTGCGATAGTTGACCACTTCGCAACCTCCTGCTCGTTCTTGGTCAGTTCTGCTAGGTGGTTGACCGCCTCAACGCTGCGGTCACTCTCGCCCAGGATTGCATAGAAATCCTTGTAGGCTTTGGATGCTGTGTCGGAGGTATGCCCCGCCGTGGAGAAAGCCGTTTCCAGCTTTGCCATGTCCTCGCGGAACTCGCGGGTTTCATCGGCAAGGGCCATAAGGTCGCCCACGGCATTACCTAACGCACCGATCAGGGCGGAAAGGCCGTCAGCAACCAGGTTTCCCGCGGCAACGTCTACCGCGTCAAGCCCTTTTCCTGCGTCCTTTGCGCTGTCCTCCAGATCGTCAAGCCCTCCAGCCGCGTCCTTGGCTTCGTCCCCTACGCCGTCCAACTTCTTCTTTACGTCGCTATCATCGGCGGTAATGTCGATTTTCACGGACCCGTCAGCCATTCATCCCACCTCCCGCCGTTTCTTTTCTTCGCTTGGCGACATAATCCAGCATGGAGGCGTTGCGCTCCTCCAAGGTCATTTTGCCGCCGGTCTTGGTCTTGATTTCGATTTCAGAGCGAATCCGCATGATACGGTCGCGCTCTTTCTTCGTCATGCCTTTCAGATCGCAAGTGCGATAATATGCCCGCTGCTTGAATCTGCTCTCATCGGGCAGACCCATCAACAGAGAACGGAACACCCACCAATGCAGATATTCCCGACTGAGGTCAATATTGTAATACCGCCAGAAGTCAGAAAAGATCGCGCTTGCATCCACTCCGAAAGAGTAGGCCTGTTTCTCTTTTACGGGCTTCTCCGATTTCTCAGGCATTGCCCCGCAGCAGTAAAACCACTCTACGGCCTGAAATGCCCCCTCAATGTCACGAGGGGAACCGTCCGGGAAGAACGGGGCCACCAATGCGAAAACATTTGCAACCCCCTGCTCGATCATCATTTCAAACTCAACGCCCGCCCGAAAGTCCGTATTGATTGGGTACTCTCTGCCACCGACGGAAACGGTGACAGGCAAAGCGTCGGTTAGAATGTTCATCGTCTACCTCTGCGCTCTGCTCGGTTAGGTGCGGGGGCGGTCTTTTTCTGCTCATTCATCAGAGCCGCATAAGCGGTCTTGAATTCGTCAGCAATGTAGTTCACGACCTCGGCAACGTCGAACAGGCTGGGGTCGTCGTAGATGCTCATAATGTCAGCACCCGCGCCCTCGCCCAGGATTTCGTCCAGAGCGTCGAGAGAGGAGTTATACGCCTTATCGAAAGCGGTGGGGTCGTCGGCCTTGATGCGTTCCAGAGCCTCTTTCTGCTTGTCGCAGATAGCCGCAATGTTCCGCGCCGTGTCCTCATGCAGGGGCAGTTCATAGGAAAACTTATCGTCAAAGTTCAGTGTGCAAACGCGCTTTTCACGCGAAGGTCTGAATACGCCCATAATTTACCTCCTAATTAGTAAGAATGGGGAGGGTTGCCCCTCCCCAAAGTGTTACGTAGCCCAGGTGTACTCGGTGGGCAGAGAGGCTGACTTCTTCAGTTCGATGTCGATCTCGGAAGAATTGCCAGCCTCGCCGGAGCCGTCGGAGTTCACGATAATGCAAACCTCGCCCTGCTCACCCTTGCCGGTGATGATGTTGAAATACACATACTTGCGGACAACGGTCTGACCAGTGCCGTACTTGATAGCATGGCCCAGGGCGAAGTCCTGGAACTCGTCGCCAACATAGCGGTCGCCGGTAACTGCGAAACTTCTCTGGTTGCCGGTCTTGGTAGTAGACTGGCCCGCTCTCAGATAGACCTTGTCCTGAGTAATGGGGTTCAGGTTGCTGTCGAGGCCGGTAACGCCAAGCTGGACAACAGCAAAGTCGGTCACCTTGGTAAAGTCGGTCGCTGCAGTCGCGCCACAGTCAACCGCCAGTACCCAATCGTCATTGGTAACGAAGCCGGTAAAGTCAGCCTTGACGGTATGATTCGCCATGAGTTCGGACAGCTTCATTTTTACACGCTCCTTTTCTGGAAGTATTCCAGCCGCATTTGCAACTGGTATCGGGCCTTTCCATCCTCGGACACGATGAACGGATAGGCCGTGGAAGTTACAACGATTTTCCGAGCCGTTCTGTTCCCGTCCATTTCCGGGAGTTCTCTGGCACGGGCTTTCTGTTCCACCCAGGCCGTCAACCCCTCGAAAAATTCCAGGTTGCTCAGATTCTGCTCGATGTTCTGATCGTAGGAACGACGGGAGGACACAGCGAAAAGAAACTGCTTTACGGTCGAACCATCGAAATAACGCTTCACGACCTCCTCACTCGGAATCGTGTCAACGCTGTATGTGTCCGCCGCTTCGTCCAGAAAGTCCACGTCTAAGCGACCAGAAAGGCCGGGATAGGTTCTCAGCCATGCCCTTACGGATTCCATAACTGTCATATTATCCCCCCTTTACAAAAGCCGCTAAGTTGTCCTCCAGTTCCTTGCCCCTATCTGCCATCATGCGCTCGTCCCATTTAGGCCCGCGCATCGGTGCGCCGTTATAGGTCAGCTTTTCGCCGGTGTAGTGCTTGGGCGCACGTCCGGCCATTACTTCCCCATAATACTGATAATGAGCGTAGGGCTGAGTGTAGGTAATAGAAGAGCCGTCCTGTGCAATGACATTCTGATTCTTCAACATACCCTGTTGGAACGGCACATACGGGTCGCATAGTCTCTGCACCTCAGAGGCGAGAAACTTTTGCGCCTTGTTACTGCTCCCCATGCCCCGCTGCTGCATGATCTTAGCGGTGTTAATGTCAACCTTAACTGTAACCTTCATTGTCCGCTCAGCCTCCAGTGTGCCAGCGTTCCCCGGCGGTTGTCGCCTATCGCTGTCACGCGGAAGTGGTCAACGCCCGACAGGTCGGAGGGCTTGGAAACATTCTGGACAGTCCCCAGAGCAACATAGTCGCCCAGAGAGGGGGAAATATCCTCCGTTCCCATAATCCGCACCTCGTAGGTGTTGACAGGTTTCGCGCCGTCCCCGGAGGTCGTGATCGTGTTTCTCTTAAACCAGGACGCTCTTTCGTGGGTGGTGCATCTGTAGGTGTCTCCATCGTCCCCCTTGACATGATGTACAAGGGTAACGGTCTGATCGCACATCAGCATACTCACACCCCCGCAAAGCACAGGTTTGTATTACTGAGGAACACGTCGGCAGCGGCATAAATGCGCTGGGTGTTGGACTTGACCACGGAAGTAGCAAAGGAACGACTGATACCGTCGTTGCTCTCGCTGGTGACGATACCGCCCTGCTCCTGTGCTGCCAGTTCGTCCGCAATAGCGCACTCAGCCAGTTTAACAGCGGAGAGGTTATCCCCCTCCGCTGTCTTGGCTCTACCGTAGGTCATGCGGTCAACATACGCAGAGGCGCGGACAACAAGGCGGGTATAGTCCGCCACGGTCAATGTGCCGTGGTATTCGTTCTGGTAAAAAGAGAAATCTGCGTACATTCCGCCCGCCTCCTTTGGTTACTCTTTGGACTTCTTATCGCCCTTCTCGGCCTTGGGTTTCTCCTCGACCTTCTTGTAGCCCTTCGCCTCGTACTGAGGGAAACGCTTATCCGCAATGTTGCGGGTTACGATTCCGTTGGTAATCAGCATATCTTTACCCTCCTATTTCAGAGTAAGGCCACTATCACTTGGTGGCCTTGTGGACATAGATGCCGTTGACCTTGTTCTCGTAGGCCATAGCATCGTGGTACAGACGGTACTGGAACTTCCATGCGTCCTTCTCCTGGTTCTCGTCGGGAGTGAAAACCTTGGGCAGGGCCATCTTGGTAGCCTGCAGCACGGACTGAGGACAGACCATCATAAAGTTCAGGTTCACGCCGTTCTTAGCGTAGCCCCAGGCGGAAGTGCCGTCGTTCAGGGTGATACCGCTGTAGAAACGGGACTGAGGAACGTAGATGATGGGCATATCGTTGTAGCTGTTCAGCACACGGTTGACACCGCTCTCAGAGGCCCAAGTACGGGACAGAGCAGCGTTCAGCAGGGGCTTCAGTGCGCTGGACACATACAGCTTACGACCATCGGGAACCTCGGCCTCGTCCATTGCGGCGGATGCCTGGTCGATAGCGGCCAGAATGTCAGCACCGGAGGCCATATCAGCAGAAGCGGAGCCGATGCCAGAGGTAGAGGCGTACTTGGCGAAGCGGAAAGCATCGACCTCGGGGGCAACGTGCAGACGGATAAACTCGCTCATAGCCAGACCGAAAGCCTGACCCAGAGTCTCCTCATCGTCCATGCGGTCAATGGACATCTCCTTACCGCGCTCCTCGGACAGGGTCATAGCCTCCCAACCGACGTTAACGTCGCCCTTGGGATAGCCGGTGTTGCGATCATAGTCGCCCAGGCCGGAGGTGGTCACCTTCAGAACCTTAACGGTGTTGGTGCCGGTAAAGTCCAGCTTGGTAGCCGCATCCAGACCCGCAGTCAGAGAGGCCTTCTTGTAGATGCTGTCGATAACGGGTACAAACTTCTCAGCGTAGGAAATAGCGTTTGCCATATTTTATTCTCCTTCCTTTTCACCCAGGCCCGCGCCCTTCATAAGCGCAGCCATAAAGGTGTCGGTGTTGTTGTTATTGTTGTGGTGTCCGCCGGTGTTCACTCTTGCGCCGCCGTTGCCTCCATCTTCCTCCTGGAACAGGTAGCCGTCGGACTTCTTCAAGGCTTCCAACTGCTCGGACAGGCCCAGCAGCTTATCGCCGTCCAGCTTGATAATGGACATATCCAGACCGGCACGGGCCAGCTTGGGGTTTTTCACCTTCGCCTCGACCAGAGCCATATTGAGTGCGCTGTCCAGCTTCATGGCGGAAATATCGGTGTTGTACTTGGTTTCCCAATCCGCCGCGTCCTTTTTCAGCTTCTCAATGTCTACGCCGTCGAACTTCTTAACGGTGTCCTGCAGCCCGGTAATGGTGGTCTGAGCCGTTGCCAGTTCTGCCACCTTATCATCGAACTTCTTCTTATCGACGTACTGCCCGGAGGCGAGGTTTGCGATCTTGACCTCTTTGTTATCTTTCAGCTTTTCGGAAAGCTGCTCCCAGGTGAGGGCTTCGGTTCCGAACAACGCTTTGAGTTTTTCCATTGGGTTCCTTTCCCGCCCCTAAAATCGCCTTAATTTATAAAGCCGGAGCCAGCACCTCCGATGTGAGCGACCATGCATTTAAAGGCCAGCATGGTAGGCGTATTTTTGTATAACAAAAAGGAACCATTGCGTTTTCTGCAACAGTTCCTTTGTTACCCGATCTGGGTACGGGCTTGCTGTTTTCTCATGCCCGTCTGTTTTGTGAAATCGGTATAGGCTTTCTGTGCCTCTCGCAGGGTCTTGCGCTCTGCGGACGCATCCAGCCCAGCCGCTTCAAGAGAGGCGACTTGACGCTTGGCCTTTCTTATGCTTCGCTCCAAACCTCTCTGAATCTGCGAGGCTTCGTACTCCGTGTACTTCTGTCCGTTGTACTCGATGTTCTTGGCCTCATAGTCTGCCAACTGCTTCTTGCTGTATGTCCGGGAAGTCCCAGGCACATACGGGTGGAAGGTGTGTCGGCAGTTCCAACCCCCAAGCCCCGGCCCTGTGCCGTAGCCTGTGGCCTGTTTCAGATCTTCATAGGTAACGCCCCCAATAGTGACACGCCCTTTACGGCTGAAAACCTTTCCCTGCCATTTCGCATGATCGGGTCTTGCTCCGCCGTGGGCCGTCGTTTCTACAAGGTCAACGCCTAACTCGTCCGCAAGAACTTCCTGCGTCCTCATTGCCGTCTGATTCGCGCCAGTTACCACAGCACGACGAACAGCGACCTCGATGTTATCAATTCGCCCGCTCTTGTATTCGATAGCACCAACCCCGGCCCCTGACAGGTCACTAATGGCGTTTCTAATCGCCGTAGTGTAGTCAAAGCCGCCGGTGTTAATCTGTGTCCATGCCCTATCAAGTGCAATCTCGAACTGTTTCGAGGCCGTGTTTGCCGTGGTTCCTGTGATATTGAAAAAGGCTTGTTCCGTCTGCAACAGGCCGCTGTTTAGCTGTGCGTGTAATGCCTCTGTATTGACCTGTGTCGGCTCGTAGACCTCCGCAGCGGTGTAATACTCTACATCGTCCGCGATTGCCTGTGCGCTTGCCTCAGACAGCAGAGCAACGATTTCCTCTTGCGTCTTTCCAGTCAGGGCAGACAGCTTCGCAATGATCTCGCTTTGCACGGCTCCAAGTTCCTGGAGTTTCTGCATCTGGTGCTGTGCTGCCGGAATGAAAAAATCATAGGTTGATATTCTCCGGGCCATATCTTCGAGAATATCAATCTCGACAAGCCCGTACATATCAACCAGAGTATTGGGCAGACTATCAAGCAGTTTCGGGTCGAGTGCCATCTAATCACGCCCCTACGAATCCGAACGGGTTCTCTTTGGCTGTCTGCATTCCCTCGATTGCGGCCTTGGCCTCTTCCTCAGTCTCGCCGTACCACTTTTTGCGGTACTCCCATTTGTTCATCAGGCCCTCGCGCACATCCTGTCTGTCCCGCTCTCTGAGGGTTTCGTCGTCAATAAAGAAACCATCCTCAAAGCTTACGGAAACAACAGTATCGGGGTCACAGTCGGCCCCACAGAATTCCTTACCGATATACAGCAGGGCCGCACACAGGGTTTTAATAGCGGCCTCCAGAGGAATCATGTGCTTATTGGCGTGCTGTACCAAATCCTGTCTCTCGCCGGTGTACTCGGTTGCGGTCTTTACTCCGCCGGCCTCAAACTGATAGCGGCGTGTACCCATGCCGCACTTGAAGGACAGGTAATCCAACTGAGCCTGAATACCGTCCTTGTTCTCGGTCACACGGAGAGAGGGGTTGTATTCCTGGGCCATCTGCTTCGCGTCGAAGTCCATTCCGTCTCCGACCATCTGGAAAAGCTGCTGCACAACATCGTCGGGGGTAATGGTCTGCCCCTTTTCGTTGGTCTGCAGCATGGACTTGTTATAAAACACCTTCTTACCGCCCAGCCGGAAGTCCCGGAGGAAGTTATTAAAGGCAATGTCAACGCCAAGCAGATTGTCCGTAGCGTTGGCATACACGGACATTCCCAGACCGTTGTTATCCCGGATGTTGTTTGCAATGTTCGGATAAACGATAGCAAACCAGGGACGAGGGGAGCCGGTGTCGATTCTCTCAGCCATGCCCTCAGGAAGGTCGCAGGGTTTCAAGTCCCCGCCGTCGATCTCGAAACACTCGTTTTCGATGATGTAATTTTTATTCTCACCGATCATGTGAGTTTCCAGATAGCAGCAGGGCTTTCCCTTTTTGGTGAACTCAGAGACAAAGGCGACCTCTGTAATTTTGGACTTGCTCACGGAAAGAGGAATGATGCTCAGAGCGTCCAGATATTCGATAGCGGGCTTGCAATCCTTGTCCGGCAGAATCTTACCGGCTTCGCTAACCTTTGCCCCCTCTGCGCGGGCCACGAAAGCACCCGTACCAAAAGCAAAAGCCTTTTCCATGAGTTCGTTACCCTCTGCCCAAAAGTTGGTGTCAGCGAATACGCCGCCGGTTCCGTCCTTGCCCTGCAAGTATTCCTCGGAGGGCTTATGCTCGACCGCAATAAGGGTCTTTTCGTTCAGCATCAGAGAGGCCCAATCCTCTGCAACCCGCTTCGCCATTTTCATCCGGTACATTTCCCGCTGACGGGGCGCATTGTCCACACCCAACTCCCGGTAACTGTGTACCTTGTCCACGAAGCCCTCCCACCAGTTACGCCAAGTCTTGATCTTGTCGTAATAGGTGGTTGACAGCTTAATGCCGTATTTCTTATTCAGATGCTTTACGGCAAGGCCGATAACATCATGCTCGTTCATTTCTTCGCCCTCCTATCGCGTGGGGTAAGTTTCGGAATGAACCGCTCGAAGCTGTATTCGAAAGCGTCGATAATATCAATGTCCGATGTGAAATCGTCCAGTCGTTCATCTTCGCCCTTTTCAGCGGCCTTTGCATCCCATACAGCGGCCCTCAATCCATCCTGCACAAGGGTACACTCTCGCATTACCTTCATGCGCCCGGAACTGAGCAAGCTGTTTGCACAGATAATCCGCTGCACGATCTCGTATTTCTGAGAATCGCCCACGGACAGGCCCGGAGCCTTGAATTTGAGTTCATTTCTTAATCCTGTAATCAGGTACTGGTCTGCGCTATCCGCAAACACATACTGCACAGGGATTTCGGGGTATTCCGCCCGAATCGTCTGGACGAATCGCACGAACTCAGCATTTACGCGGTTGCCGTCGATCTCGCCCTTTCGCCCTTTTATGTGATAGTCTTTGATAACTGTTACAGCATCAAAGTTCCCATGCACAGCAGAAGCGACGAAGGTTGTCAACGATCTATTACCGCCCCAGTCTACCCCGATGGAGATAAACCTTGCACCCTCTGGCAGTTCGTCCACTATGTAATCCTCTGGCCTGTCTGCAAACTGAGGATAGCAAGCACCTTCCGCAACGACCCACAAACCAAGAATGAACCGCTTGAAGAAAACCCCCACATATTCCTTTTTCAGGGATTCCACATAGGCCGCATCGAGGTATGGGTTATCGTCAATCGTGAATCGCCATATATTCATGTCAAGTTCTGCGGCCCGCTTGATATACTTGACATTAAACCAATGCTGGGGACTATCGGGGTTAGTCGTTGCGAATAGCTTTGCTCCCGGCATAGATAGACGGGACAGAAGCATGGAGAAAAAGTCCTCTGCAAATAGCGTGATCTCGTCGCAGTATGCGCCGGTCAGCGTCATGCCTCGAATCTTTCCCTCTGCTCTTGCGTCGTTGGTTCCTTCCAGGTATACCAACCGCCCGAATAGGGTTGCTTCCTTCCGACTGAGGTTATATTCGAAATTCGCCTCACCTACAAGGCTCTGCAGCAAGTCCAGGCAGTTACGCTTTAACGAGGTCAGCGTCTTTCCCACCATGAGGAAAGTTGCATCCTCTGGCTGTAAGGCAACCCACAGAGCAAAGATGATAAGGCTTATCCATGTCTTGCCCGAACGAACCGCGCCCTCTAACAGGTTGATACGTTTAAGCTTGCCCTTTTTGAACTGATTGACTAATGCTTGCTGTTTGGGACTAAACTCAATCATCGGTCACACCCCTAACAGCCGCCAGAATGTCACTCAGAACGCCGCTGCTTGCCTTTTCAGTATCGCCATTGATAAGGCCGTAACGCTTGGCAAGCTGAATCGCTGCGGTATTCGCATCGGACAACCTCGCCTCGATCTCTACGACCTCAACGCGTTCGCCCTTCACGGTGTTCTTTCTATACTTGCCATCCGCTCCAAGTTCCCAATCGGCCTTTTCCTCTTTGAGGGTGACAACGACCTTTTCCTTTTCCTCTCTCCGCATTACACGGGTGAGATATTCGAGAACCTCGGTGGCATCCGCAATTTTATCTCTCTTGGCCTGTGCAAGGCGTTTTTCGATCTCTGCGGAAACGTTAGGATTTTTCAACAATGCACAACCCTGCGCTCCTGCGCTCCGCTCTTTGTATCCTGCCCTTATTGCGGCCTGAGTAGCGTTAAGGTCGAGCATGTACTCATCCACAAAACGCTCCTGTTTCTCTGTTAGCATACAAGCTCACCCCCTTTCCGCTGTCTAACCGCTTATGTCAGCCCATCGGAAAGAGTTGTTGAAGGTTTCCCGAATCGCGTTAATGTCCCCCTTATAGAACACCAACACATTTTGGTGAACCTTTGGCACTTTCCGCTTGGCCTTGAATATGCCCCCGGCTCTCATGGGGGCCGTTCCCAATTGCTGCAGCAGGATTATTTCGTTATACAGGCAAAGCCCGTTTTCCCGAAATATCCGCTTTGTGTCGCTTATGAAATCCCTGTATGCGCCTTTACTGTCCCGGATGTCCCCAACGACAAAAACAGCAAACCGATTTTTCCTCAGTTTGCTGCATGATGTGGATATTATTTCCGAGTAGGCTTCCAGGAAGTCCGCGTAATTCATATTGGACAGGTCTTGCGGGTGATCGCTGTACCTCTCCAGGTTATGATATGGCGGACATGAAAAAACCAGATCAGCAACGCCGTCTGGTAAATACTTATCTGCGTTTCGGCTATCGTCGCAATACCACACAGGGCAAACGCCGAACCTGTCAGCGTCTATCTGGTTTGCGTCTACTTGCCTTTGTGAGAGGTCTATCCCGATATACTTACGCCCCAGCATTTCGGCTATAACGCCTCGCACGGAGCCGCCAGCGAAGGGGTCAAACACAGTCCCGCCCTCTGGACAGAACCAGTTATATATTACCTCACACAGAACCGGGTCAAATATGCTTGTGCCTGTTACGTCCATGCCCTTTTTCTTTGCAAGAGCATAAAGGCCCGCGCTTATTAGACTATCGTCCCGCCCTGTTCCGCTTTGTAACCCCGCGTCTTTCCACGCTCTTTTACGTTTCTGCCAGTACCCTTGTTTACTGTCAAACACAGATACAGGTGGGTACAAGGTACTGCTCTTGAAGCTTACCCATCTAACCAACCCTTTCCGTTGTTGCAACATTGTCGCAAGTTCGTGCGAGTTTGTCGCAAGTTGTTACCCATCGCAGCCTCCCGCCCTGACTATATAACGCGATGGACTTTCCCGCCGGTTTCCCGGCACACCTATGGCGGAGCCAGTAGGATTCGAACCTACGCGCCTTACCGGCCTACCTGTTTAGCAAACAGGCCCCTTGAACCTCTTGGGTATAACTCCGTATCAGCATACTTTCTCGGGCTTACGAAATCCCGTTGCGGTATGCCAGCGCGCCCTCTCGTTTGGACTGGTCGGCGTCACTATCCGTCGTGTCACGGTTTCTATCGGCCCGTAATAACGTCCGTCTCTCACGGAGGGGAGCTACCCCGGTGCGGCAGATCGTGGCTGCCGCCAGTTCCGTCACCACGATTGGACGGGCCTGGTTACCCTTCTCCGGTGCATAACCAAGCGCAAGCCTCCGGTATAGTGTCTTTCCACAGTCAACGGTCTTTCCCATTGTCCGCCGTCTTTCCGGCTGTCAGACTAATCAAACGAAAAGGGAGGTCGGTTTCCCGATCTCCCTTGCGTCTATTCTAATAATATACCAGTCTTATAGTGTCATTCAATGGCACTTTCATCTTTTTTAGATATTGATTAAATGTTGAGAATACAAGGCTTGCCGTTCTCCCAATACAT
>UZAT01504300.1_pt1 | contig 17867 bp, 19 predicted proteins | sample 2160861 | NCBI WGS metagenome assembly UZAT01 (sample SAMEA5138306, study PRJEB28736) | viral metagenome | reverse complement strand
ATTGAGGAGTGCACCGACTCTCTTATCCTCGATCTCCTGTATAAAATACTTATTCTTGATTAACTTAAAAGGACAGAGCCTTTTGGCCCTGTCCTCTTTTTTTGCTTATTACGCGTTAAAAACTGCGTCAGGGAAGAGCTCGCGGATGACCGTAGCTTTCTTCTGAAGGTCTTCTGCCGTCTTGATAGCGTTCTGCTCGAGCTCGGTGATGCGTGCCTGGTAAACCTTGCCGTTTTCCGCCTCGCGTGCTCTGATGAAGTTGAGCCAGAGGATCTCGTTTTCGGTGATCCCGTAGCCCCTGGTCTGTTCGAGCTGCTCGGTGAGGTTCTTGATAATTCCCTGGTATTCAGCATGAACCGCTTTGAGCTCGTCCTCGTAAGGGATGACCTTAGCGCGGAGCTTCATCTCTGTGATGAAGTCGGAGGGGTTGGTGTTCCTGTCGTTAGCAGATGCCAGGTCTTCGGTGAAAGTGACTACATACTTTTCCATAATTATATTTCCTTTCTTTTAATTAGAGGTTTCTGAGGTCTTTATCTATTTTGATGGTGTTTGCGGCTTTCTTGAGTTCTGCCTTGGTTGAGGTCTTAAGCTGAACTGAGGCATTTTTGAATTCAGTTTTGACCTGGTCGACCTCATCAGCGGTAAGTACAATCTTCGCCAAGCTCAGCGCTTTACGAACTGCGATATTACCGATTACGTTGATAAGGTTACGGAGACATGTATTCTCATAGAGCCAGTAGGTAACGATGCACCAAATTGAAAGTGCGATCGCTGCGAGGTAATAATACTTGAGGTCCCATCCCTCGATGAGGAAGTACACAAACGCTGCAATGAAGCAACCGATCACATTGCTAAACGAGAGCACTGCTTTGCGGATGTGCTTGTTCTGGATCTTGTTGAAGACGATAGGCTTAAGGAGCCCGATCGTTACGATTATTGCGCTTGTCATAATTACTACCGCTAGAAGAATGTCGTTGTGGTGTGTTCCAAAGTAGAGGAACATATTTTTGATGTTAGCTAACATTTTCTTTTGTCCTTTCGTTATTTTTTAGTTGTTGGTTTCCGTCCATACCCCACCGCATCCACCCGTGTCACATGTGTAAAATCCTATGCATATTGGTTTGTCCTTACTTATTCTCCAACGCTTCAATTCTTGCCAAAAGCGACTTGATTACAGAGTGAGTTGCAAGGTCAAGATACTTGTTGTCAAGTGGCTTAACACCCTTGCTATCACGATATAGTCTGTCAAATCTAAAATTATGAAGGTGACAATTATCGAAGTATATGCCGTTTTTTGGTGGCGTGCCATAAGTGATCTGCGCTTTCGTGTAATCATAAACGAAATATGCTCTCGAATAACACCAGTCACCATTATTGGTGTAGAAACCTTTTAAAATCTGTATATAGCCCTCTTGCTCAGATATCATTGCATCTGCTAAGCTGATAGTCTGAGTAGTATTGTTTCCTACATCTTTTATCGTCATATAAAATGGTGCAGTTCTACTCAACAATTCGTCTATTGTGAATGACTTATCAGAAACAAAATAAGCGTATGAGTCAGGGTCAATTTCAAAACTACCACCTGCCGTAGTGAACTGAATATCAACGAGCATATCGGGATTATCGTACTCATAGGCAGAAGGCACACCGAGCCACTTTTGAGCAGAGGATTTTTCGGTGTCGGTGAGTGCGATTTGGTTGCCGAGGCTTTCAACACCGTTTACTATCTTTCTGCCTGTGATACCCATTTTCATATATTCGTCAAGTTGACTTATCACGAGAGCGCATCTACCATTTCGCCTTACCCAATCGTTGTCTGTGCCGGGATAAACCGTCAAATAGCGTTTGCCCGCAGTTCCCTCTATACGCAAACCGCAAGAAGTAGCATAGTTAAGTGCAATAGGTCCGGGCTTTCCACCTGCAATACCATTACCCGGTTCGTCAGAATACTTGACATAATCCGTCAAGCCCTCGTTTATAGCGGCTATACCCTCGGCGTTTTGCTTGATATCCGAGTTCATTTTAGCGGCCTCGTTACCGTGAGTAGTGAGCCAATCAGCAAGTTCTTTAAGGGTATTGAAGTCCTCGGGCGCTCCTGCGATTAGTTCTGCAACCTTATTTACGATAGTCTGCACCGTTGCCGCTTTGTTCGTTTCGGCATCATACTCACCGTCAAATACGATGTTGTCCTGTTTACCGTTTAGCTCGTTTTCAAGTTCGCCCTCGTCAACTACCTTATGCCAAGCACCGTCATACCAATATACGCCTTCGGGTACACGGTAGAGCAGTGCTGAGTTTATATCCTCCGTAGGCAATACCTCAACATCAATGATTGCTCTTGCTCCAAGCTCTAACTCGTCTAAACGCTTGTAGAACTCGTCCCACCTTCTGACCTCTGTCTCGGTGTAAACATAATCGGTAGGTTTGCTTCGGGGTATTACGTTGAATGTCTGCGAGGATATCGTGGCGCAGTCGCAGTGTGCGTATGCTCTTATGGGGTAGTTCTTCTGCAGGAGGACATTGGGTACGTTTACGATCCGCTGCTCTCCTTCGTCGTACACCTCACAGACAAGGGCGCAATCCCCTGTCAAGTTGCAGAAGTGTACCTCTTTTACAGTGGGATCCAAGACGATTAACCTCTGGTCTAAGTCCCACTGATAGAATTCTTTTCGTCCGTCATAAATTTTGAACATTTTTTACACCTCTCATTCTGCCGAGTAACCGCTGCAAGTGTACGGGTCCACGTTGGTGCAGTTCTCATATTTCGAGTCGGTTACCACTTGCACATTGGTCATATATGCGCAGTTTGTGAAGTTCATTCGGTAGCCGTGCGAGTATATGTTCATCAGCCTCTTACAGTTTACGAAGTCCGTTGTTGTGCCGTTCCAGCTTTCCAGGTTGTGAATGTTGGAGCAGTTCTCGTAGCGCTTCGCGGTTCCGTCACTATTCGGCACGCCTTCCACCTCTGAGAAGCCCTTTGCGAGAGTGATCTTGTGGTGACCGGTTAACTTACAACGAGACGGCATACCGACCGCTGTCTGTACCTTGCACACCCAATCAGGCAAAGTGTTTTCGTAGATATCAAGACGAAGCTCGTAAACTTGCCACGGGAGTGTCACATCAAAACTGCAATTCTTGAGCTTTACCCATATACGAGCGCCTTGATCTAAGTTAAGAGCCTCCAACGCTTCAGTGGTGAACTTCTCTACATTTGTGATCACTACATCATAAATGCCGTCACCTTGTGGGGCACTATAACTTGCCGTGAAGCCCTTAGGTTTCAACCTATAGCCTGGGTAGTAAGCTTCATAGGCAAGGTTCGCGTCTGCATAGTATTTGACGCAGATTGTTTCCTTCTCCGTAAGGATGGCTGTCCATTTAACACGAATATAGCGCGTTGTAGGAAGCAAGTCTTTCTTAGAGGCGTTGCTGTAATTTGATTTGGTTAGGAAGTTTCCGTTTTCTCCGTACTCGTAAACAGTACCTCCGTTCAAATATGCCCTTACTTTTGTAGCGTTTAACTCGCAGCTAATCGTGATAACTGAGCGAGGCTCAACCTCCATTAGATTTGAGACATAGTAAGTTCCTTGGCTGTTCTCCGTAAAGACTCCGCTATCGTCGACATCACCACGTTTTGCCTCCTCATGATTGAAGAGGTTATTCGACTTCGCCTGCATAAAGTTCTCGTTAATCTCGGCTATATCCTCTCCGTGTTCAAATACACGTGCCTCCAAGTTCCTTGACTCCTCGGGGGTTATATAATTAGATCCGGAGCCGCATCGTATTGAACGATCGCAAGGGATAACGGCGGGAGTGGTTGTGCTGAGGTCATCTACATAAACACCGACCTCTACCTGGGTCGCGTTCTCGATAGTAGGCACATTCACAGTGGTACCGGTAAAGGCTACATCCCTATAGCCTCCGTTCCATTTGAAACGTGCAGTCTTCTCGGTGTAGGCGCCCCACTCTGCATCAAAGGTGAAGGTGATTTGATAGTCACTGTTGCCACAGACTATAACGCCGTCTCTGTGACGATAGGTGGCTCTCTTGTTTACTACATCTATATTAAGATTTTTCATCTATTGCCTCCTCCTTATATTTCGCGGATGAAAACAGGCGCATAAGGGCAGCTGGTTTCTTGGAAGTTTGCGGGGTTGCGCGGCTCGACGGGTCTCTTAAAATGAAGCGATCCCACTGCGTTGGATCCTTTGAAGTAGTAGCAATAAAAACCGTTGTACGATGTCGTGGAGTAGTGGCCGTAACCTTGGCCGTCCGCCTCATCGGCTTGCCCCATAAACATCAGCATATTTTCGTAGGTCGGGGCGCGCTCACCTTCACCGTCACCTATCGCTATAATATAAGCCTTGTTTGGGTCGAGTGTGATCGCTAAAAATCCGCCCTGACCCGTCTGTAACTTTTGGTTCTTGGTTGATAGCTCCGCTGCCGTGTCCGCAGCAGTTGCATGGTCTGCCTCATCTGCATGGGCTGCATCGTCTGCTTGATACGCCTTGTTAACTGTAATTGGAACAAGACCACTATGTAGAGTGGCAATGGCAGTGTTTACTTCTGCGATGACTTCTGTGTATTTGTCACTTACCGCGGTTGGAATATCTTTTGCGACACTAGGTCTCGTCCTAGCCTCAATCGGCAGAGTGATCTTCTTCGTGGTTGTGCCTATAGAACCGTTGGTTCCGCTGATCTCGAATACCCAGGCGGTGATAGGTGTGGTCTGTTCGAGGCATCGGTCAGGTATGGTTGCTACGGCTTTCCCCGTAGAAGTTTCACACGCCCTTACGACCGCCTCCTCCATGCCTACACAAGCGAAGTGCACCTCCACTACAGTGGGGAGGTTCTCGCTGTATATCTCCAATGTTTGACCATAGTCCCATTGGTGGAGTCCGTTGACGGTAATCTCCGTCTGCCCATTAGCAAATATTGCTTTGATTGGCATTTTTCTTTCCTCCTAATTCTCACACGCCGATAACATATCGAAGTGCAAACATATTGTTGTTGTAAGTTATGCCACTGATTGATGATGTTCCAGTGGCGCTATTGGTGTCACTTCCGGTTATACCTGTATCTGATATAGAAAAGCTCTTACCCGCGACGTATTCAAAGCCCGCGGTGCCCATTATAAGATTGATATTTACCGAGGCGAGATTCATAGCGTTAAATATCATCTTCGGTATAAAGTGGCAACTAAAGGCATAATTCTGTGCGGTACTGGAGGCATATCTGCTGAATATAAGCACCACTCCGTTCGGTTGTTGGCTTACCTTCTCTCTAAAGGTTGCAGTCTGGTCAGCCGTTAGTACAAAGTTACCCGCCCACAGTACTCTTTGCGAGCTTGCGCCCACGTATACAACACTCCAAGCACCCCATCCGCTCGAGTCATATCCTCTCTCGTAGATAGTGCCACTAGTCTTAGTGGACTTTTGGAGTATCTGCTTGTACTCCCCATCACCCGTTTGCTCTACTCTTATACTCGCAGTGGCTGAGTCGGTGTAGGGCTTATTGACAATCGATGCCGATATGGTTGCTGTCGGTATTACATAGTAACCTGGAGTGGTTAAGCTGTTGAGGTTGGCGTTAGTCGTGAGGTTTATAGCAGAGCCTGGAAGCTCTCCAGCTATCTCCACTCCATCTTTTGAACTTGTCTTAAAGAATGCTATACCTTTGCCATCTGCTTTGATGTCAAGTATAACGGCTCCTGAGGGGATAAAAGTTTGATAGGTTGCGGGTGTAGCAGAATTAAAGGAATCTGTCAAGGTCACCTTGAAGTCCCACTGATCGTCTGTCGAGAAGGTCGTACTCGTAGGCTTTAGAGTTGTATTTAAGCTCAACTCTGTACGAGTGTACAGCGTTGTCCACGTTGTGGCGGTGGTTTTCTTATACTCGATCTTCGCAGTAGCTTTGTTCTTGGAGTTCAGCGAGGTAACATTGTATGCAATCTGTAACCAAGCGTATTCTCCCTCAGAACTTGCCGTTCCTGATGAGGTGTATCTTGCAACTTGGAACTCTGTGATAGCTGGGGAAGAGTAGGATAGTACCGAGACGCTTGTGTTCGCGGTAGCCGTTCTGCCTCTGCTATCAGTTACTGTCGTTTTGATGTTCAGTGTACCGCTCCCGTTTACTGCATCGGTCGTGAAGCTAGAGCCATTGTAGTTCTTACCCTCAAAGGTTGAAGTATAGCTTTTAATCGTGCTACCATAGGCGCCTGCAGCTGTTATGGTTGCTTTCAGCTTCGACTTGCTTTGTACATAAGCTCCTATGCTCGTGATATTGCCTGTGGCGGCTTCTGCGAAAGTTACAGAGCTTATGGTAGGTATTACAGTGGTTGGAACTTTAATGGTCAAGAGAGCGGTTTTCGTGCCCACCACTGCGGCGCCATTCTTTGTTATACATCGTATGGTAAGCGTTCCGTTAGTAGTATTCGGTATGAGAGTAGCAAGGTCGAGAGGCACTTTCCAATACAGATGAGTCTCAACTCCAGATGCTATCGTTACATACTGACCTCCCGCGAAGGAGTATGCGAGGTCGTGAGTGAAGGCCTCACTAGCTCTAATAGTGTATATATTGATTGTTTCACCCATATCTGCGCTTGAGGAGTCAAACGCGGGAGTGGTTGCTCTTGGTATAGTATTGAGTTCACCTGTACCAGAGCTACTTATCGTGCCTATATTCGTATCTGCGAAGGTGATAGCAAATTCTTGCGAGAATGAGTAGCTGAAGAGCTTGGTGCCGTCATCGTTATGTGATATCGTGGTCTGCCCGGATGCGAGGGTCTTTGTGGCGTTGTTACCAATGGCAACGCTATTTGTACCTGCGTACTTTGTGCCATTGATTGTCACGGACCAATCCTTAGCCGCGCTTGATACTATCTGTCCAGCAGATCCCGCTATAAGCTGAAGGTTCCAGTTGATAACTGTATAATTGTTCGTGGTACTCTGTCCGTTCTGCACCCAGTTAAATTTCAAAATATCATAGGCGGTTACGGACACGCTTTTGCTTCCGCTTAATGCCATTATGAACCACCTACCTTTACAAGTGAGAGATTTTTATTTGTTCTAGGAATGAATGCGAAGTTTCCTACACGCATCGATTTGACGAATGTCGCGTCTTGAACTGTAAGGTGATTATCCGAGAAGTACGCCACCTCTGCGCCGCTATCTAGGAATTGTATCCTATCATTCAGTGGTTTAAGAGTGATATAGTTACCGGCTTTGCCGAGGATAATGTTGCCGTCCTCAAAACGTATATAACTACGAAGCTCTGAGATCTGCTCTCGTGCCTCGGCATCGTTGGCATCCACTGTTGTCTTCAGCTCCGCGAATAAGAACTCGAAGGAGTCCTGGAGCTGTGTCATCGTGGTTGAGATTGCTTCCTTCAGTCCGTCTTGTGTTGCGTATTGTGCCGAGACATCCGACAGTATCGCATCACTAGTCTGTTGGATTAGGGATGTTATACCGAACTTTACCTCTTCGATTATAGCCTCGGTATTGATGCTATAGTCCGAGCGGATTGCTCGATTCAAGCGCTTGATAGTATCATCCGTCTTCCTTGAAGTAGTGACATCTGCACCTATTAAGGACGAGATGTTCTTACCTAGTACGATACGGTCATTCTGCGGATTCAAGAAGTCTAGACTTTGCTCTGTGAGCTGAAAAACATCATCTTCACGAGTTATACCATGGGGCTTGCTTCGTACTTTTATCAGGTCCCCCACACGGAAGCTATCAATATTCTTGTCAAGCAGTGAGAGGTCTATTGCAGTGAGTGTCAACGAAGCCACGAGGTTCTTGCTATTGTTCAAGTACTGCTGTGCCTTTGTAAGTAGCGCCTCCGCTGTTGTGATCTCATCCCAATAAACTGCCTTGCTGATCACACCTCGAAGCGCTACTGCCTCATCGTCTTGTATGAAGTCAAGTCCACCATTTACTACTGCTATGGTTAGGCGGTCTCCTGTGGTTTCGTCCTTTGCGCCATAGGGTATAATCACAGTGGCGAGGTCGGAGTTTGCTGTTGTTCGTGAGAAGTCCATAAGGTTGGCACCGAACTCGATTACTTGCTGATTGCTATAACCGATATCAGCGTACCAATTTATGACGCGCTGCCCTGCTGAATTAGTAGTGAATACTATGTACCCACCGCACACTTCGACCAATTTGTCAACTGTTGCCGCAAAGGTCTCAGCTTCCTCACTTTCAAGAACTATTGCGTCAGTGCTTATGCCCTCGACTGTGCCCACTACGAACTGCTTGAACGCTTCTACCTGGGCGTTGTAGAGACCTATCACTTGAGTGAATATGCTGCTCGGGGTGGCATTGTATGTGTACGGTCTATGGATGCCGTCTCGCAAGAAGCACCTCTCACCCTCACAGGTGATTGTTCTTGTCATGTTGAATTCATCTGTAGGGTAGAGTGCTCTGCCCCTAAAGCGGAGTACTCCATCTCGGTAGATCTCTACTACACTGCGGTAGCTTGTAAATGCGTTGTATGCCGTGTGTTCAGGCGGTAGGATGATTGTTGCCGCACCGCCTTTATTCAGTCCTATCTGGGCCTTCAATCCTAAGATTGCGGTAGCTTTTATACGAGAGTCGAACACGAGCTCTCCGTCTACATACAACTGTATCATTAGAGCACCGCCTCTCTATAGGTGAGTGTTATCTGTCCAGTTCCGCTATAAATCAACGGAGCGGACCCAGTCTTGAGGTATATGTCACCGAGGATATATTCACCCTCTGAGAGCGTCCATGTTCTAGTCTCAGTACCTACTGTGAACTTCAGTGTCGCACTTCCGTTTGATACTTTTATGGTAGGCACGACCGAGAGCCTTCCTCGGTTTATGAGTGCCTCAGTCTGCTCAGTAGTTGTAGGAATAAGTCCTACCACCGTCTCGGTGTTGTTATATCTCCAAGGGTCGCAGACTGCTGTCACTCTTACGGAGGCGTGCGCCGGAGTGTTGTATAACTTCTCGATGCTCACGCGCCCATTGATGTAGTGTAGTGGATCGTCGGGGAGGACTATGTTGAACCTCCAACCGTCTAGCCTATTTATCATTTGGTTTATGCGTTCCTCTCGCTCTAGGCGTGTGCCCTCTGAGCTCTCGAAGGTTGCCTCAAATTGACGGCTATCATACGACGGCTCTCCGTCTGTTAGAACAGTGGAAAGGTCGAGCGGACCGCTGTGCCCAGGTATATCTGCAAAGCTAGCTTTGTATTGTGGGTTACTAAGCGTCCACCCTGTCAGTGTCCACAGTCCCTCGAGCGCCGTGTCATACGTGCCTATTAGTATTTTTCTTTTCTGCATTATAACGCGCCCCTTTCTGCGAGTACTCGTCTCTGTCCGAGCTCGTTATCGTATCTGTCAGCGGTTGATCCGACTAGAGTCTTGCCGTCAAGCATTATCACTTGTCCGCTTAGGATTGCTTTGTATATAAGGTCGAGCTTATTTGATATTCCGTCCGCCTGTGAGGGCACTGATGTATCCTCGAAGGCGTGGGTCATTCGGCGTTCTAACGTCACTCCGTTCAACGCCTCCGCCTCGTTAAGCATATCACCTGACAATTTGTCAAGTGCATTCACTGGTGCATCTGCATTCTCAGTGATACCAACTGCGAGACCCTCGTCTAAGAGCTCACCGATGCCCGCCATAACTCTTGAGGGGGAGTGTATATCAAATACTTTCTTAAAGCCTTTGATGATTCCATCTCCGACCTTCTTGAGTGCTTTACCTACATCAAATTCAAGCATACCATCGACGAGTCCGGCTAGAAGTTGCTTACCTGCTTCGATAAGCTGTGGGATTGCATCAATAAGAGAGTCGACTATGGATGCGATTATGGTAGGCATCTCTTCCCATAGTGCCGCAGATATCTCAGGTATGGCATCCAAAATACCGAAGAACAGCTCGATTGCTCCGTCTATAAGTACCGGTAAATTATCAAGCAAACCGTCAACCACCGCGTCCACGATGCGTGGTACCTCGGGGAGTAGTTTCTCTATCAATATCGGTATTGCATCTACGATTGCCATTAAGAACTGAACCGCACCTTCTATCAAGTCCGGTAGTGCTTCAAGCAGTCCGTTGATGATTGCCATTATTATCTGTGGGAGTGCCTCAATCAAAGGCGGTAGTATGAGAGGGATTGCGTCTATTATGGCGAGGAATAACTGTACCGCTCCGTCTATCAGCAGCGGTATGCCGGTCACCCATGCATCCACGAGCAGAGGTATCATGTCGACTATTGCCTGCACTATTTGAGGGATCGCAGTGGTCAGTCCGTTAATGATCGCCATTATAATCTCGATGCCCGTAGTTACCAACTGTGGCATCATACCGATGAGTGTGGTCGTCAAGGAAGTCAAGAGGGACATGGCCGCTTCTGTTAATGTCGGCAGAAGTTCTACTACTTTATTAAGTAGGTCGGATAAAAGCACCGACAGCGCCTCTCCCAATGCTTCGGCTGAGCCCTCGTCACCGTTAATGAGACCTCTGAAGGCGTCCGTTACACCCGTGATGCCTGGCATCAAATCACTGAGAAGGGAAGCACCGAGCAATTTAACGTCTGTTAGGATTGGCTCTACAGCTGCCCCTGCCTCTGCCATCGTTGCTGTCCACGCGGCATTCGCATCGTTTGCCCTTATGACTTCCTCATTATTCTCTCTGTAAAGATCTGCGGCATCACCGAGCAAGGACTCGGTAACCTCAAGCATATAGGCTTGTTTCTCGGATTCAGTGGCGCAAGCTGCGAGTCCTTTGTTGAACTCTTCAACATCGTAGCCCGCTTGCTCGAGCATTTGGGTGTATGCGCCTGTAGACTCTCCAAGTTTTATAGTCTCGTTAGCTGCCTCAAAGAATGCCTCAGGTTGGAGTGCATCACCAAAACGAGCAACTACGCCGGCACCGAGGTCTGCCCACTGGATGACATCCTCCTCGCTCTCTGCAAGAAGGGCTATCTGCTGTGCGGCTTCTACCGTTTGGTCGGTCTCACCGATGACACCATAAAGCCTTTTGTATGCTTCCTCTGCTATCTCGGTTCTGTGTCCTACCGTTTCGTATGCCGTATTGAGCTTACCCATCTCCGCGCGGTACTCTCTAGTGGCTTCAGCACTTCCTACAAGAGCACCAATAGCGGCGCCTGCGCCTGCTACTACTGCGCCTATGCCTACCTTTGCGGCGTGGGCTAACTTGCCACCCATGCCCTCGAAGGCTCCACCTGTGTCTTCGGCTTTATCACCGAGGTCTTTTGTGCCATCGGCGGCTTTTTTTGCCTCCTCTTGGTAGTGGTCTAGCCTTCCTTCGGTTGCGATGATTTCTCTTTGGAGTGCTCTTACTTGTGCCTCCGAGACTTCACCTCGCTCGAATTGGCGCTGTACCTGGCGTTCTGCCTCTCGTAAGGTCTCGAGCTTTTCGGCTGTGTTTTCAATGGTACCCGCGAGTAGTTTTTGTCTCTGTGCGAGTAGTTCAGTGTTCTCAGGGTTAAATCGTAGTAATCTCTCGACTTCTTTCAGTTCGGATGCGAGGTCGTCACTTCTCTTGTTAACGTCTTCAAGGGCTTTACCCAGTTGTGTGGTATCACCGCCTATTTCAACGGTTAAGCCCTTTATTATATTTCTACTCGCCATCGGGTTCCTCCTTCCTCAGCTTTGCTCGGAGCGCCGCACGATCAGGCTTGGTCTGCTCCATCCTCCAGGCGTTGTCGAGGTACTCTCGTCCTTTCTCGCTCTGGTTCCATTTGTGGATGAAGGCATCGCGTCTCCACGTTAGATAGGTTAGGTAGTCTAACGCGTCAATCTCAAGGAAATTAAGCCCCGTATATTCTGCCACGAGCCTCTTCCACCATGTCGTTATTGTATATTCATGTCCACCCGCACTATCTGGTAAAGGGTAGTACGGGATGGTCAGTTTTTTGCGTTGTTAAAGTCTTTTATGAAGTCTATGTATGCCGCGAATATTACCACGAGGTCACTGAAAGTTACACGATAAATATCGCGCAGATCCTCAGGCGTTACGGTTACATAGTCTGCATTGCAACTAATAAGCTCAGCCGCCAATTCGTACAGGCGCTTAATCTTTCCCGCATCACGAGTAGTTGCTACCTCGCTCAGCTCGCTCTTTGCCGCCATAAATCTCTCTACGAGCTTGGTTGTCGGTGTAGTAAGTTTGAATACTGTTCTGTCTTTATCTCTCAGTTTCACCTCAAGCACGGGCTGTTCAAGCGCGTTAAGATCCAAAATTTTAGCCATTTGTTTTTTCTCCTTTTAATGAGTTAGAGGGAGGAGACCTTAGCCGCCTCCCTCCGTTTTTTAGGTCGTAGAAATTTCCTCGATGAGCTGTACAAGTGTGCCGTTGTCATCCTGGGGCATTGCCTTGAACTCGGGCTCGAGTACAGTACCGGAGTCCTTTGCGAAGGTGATAGTAACGCCTGCGGTGTTACGTCCTACGATAAGGATCCAAAGGTCTCCATCGATTTCATCCTCGTGGTGGAAGCAGATAGCATACTTGCCACCCTGGGAATTACCCGCGCCACCGATTTTTGCGATGCGCTTACCGTCGGACTCGGTTACAGTACAACGATCGATGAGTTTCTGGAGTGTCTCACCGTTCCAAGTAAGAAGACCGCACTTAAGTACTACATCCTCAGAGGTAGTTATAATCTTGCTTACGTAGCCGAGGTCGTCCTTCTCTTCGTAGGTTTCCTGGGTGTACTCAAGTGAAGCACCACCCTTGATATAACCGAGAAGATTGTCGGTTACGCAGACGGTCTCGGGAGTGGGCACTGCCTCGGTCGTATGCGCTACAAGATAAATCTTGCCTGAGCCGAGCGTGATATTCGACTTATCTCTCTTAGCCATGTTTTATTCTCCTTTTTTCGATATAAGTAAATTCGTAGATGACTTGGTACCTTTGTTCCTCTTGTATCCAGTACCGAGCCTGTGAGGTCCACTCCACGCCGTGAGCGTCAAGCGCTGCCTCGATGGCGAGCTCTGTAGCATCATCGGGCTTGGACTCGTAGACCTCGATTGTTATGTTATGGGTTATAAGGCAGTTGATGCCGTCTGCGCCACCTGCCTCTCGGTCGTCAAAGTACACCGCGTATGTGTCCGGGAGGGGCTTTGCATTATAGCGGGATTGTCGGAATTTGACACCCGCTTGCTTTAGGATTTTAGTTATCATTTTGTAGCGCCTCCTGTACTTTCTGTTCATACTCCGGTAGCACCTTGTCTAACGCATTTTGAAGGAATGGGTTAGCGGCTGTCCGCCCTCCGTCCTTCGTGGCGTGTCCATGCACGAGAAGGTGGGTCAATCGATAGTCAGGGGCTTTAACATACCAGACTGCACTCACTTTTTGCCCTCTCAATCCACGCGCACTTTTCTTCGTACCTGTCAAATCCGCAGTAATGTTCTTACGATACTGTCCTTGCCTTCTACCTTTCGGAGCGGTTGCTTTGGTTTCCTTTACGAGTTTTTTCATACTCTCTTGCGTGATTCCCCTCAGCTTCTCGTTTACATCCTCGGTGTAGATGGTCAGTACTTGCGCCATCTGTTCGTTTATGCTACTAGCCATAGTACTCACCTATCAGTTTGACCTCTCGGTGTTGTTCCATGAAGTCATCATAATCCACAACCTTGAAGTTGCGACCACGATAGACCACACGATACGGCTGAGTGTTGTAAGCTATATTTTCTAGCGCCTTAACATAACGGAACTTGAATGTCAAGCTAGCATCATATTGGTCGGTTCCTGCGTTGAATTTCGAGCCACCACCCGTCTTATTGACTGAAGCGTGCAAGTGGAGCGCGTCTGTCCACTCCTCGGTCTCTGGGTCTTGGACTTGTATGGTTATAGGCTTATCATACATTCGGCGCACCTCCCGCCTCTCTTAGAGTCCTAAGCTCGAGCCTTAACTGAAGTTCGAGGTTGTCTCGGAGGTGGTTCTTAGCCGCGTCCTGCTTTGCGCTTCCTGGATGGTTGTCATAGCCCTCCTCGGTGTAAATAAGCACGAGCTGGTCTACTCGAGGATCATTGTCCATGTAGGTCTCCACATCTCTACCGACTGAGCCATACAGTCGGTAGATTGCGGAGTTGAGTGCCCTCTGAAGGTTCGCCACGGTCATCGCATCATCTAGGTAGTCGATGCCTATGTGCTGTGCTGCTTCGTTAATGCCTACCATCTAGGGAGCCTCCTTTCGGGTCTTATGCGGTTACAGTGATCTCGCCACGAACGATAGCCTTGGCATCCTTCACTACGAAGTCTGCACGAAGGATACCTCTGAAGAGAGTCATATCCTCTTCAAATGCGTTGAAGCCGGTAACTGCTGCGGTAGTGGACTGAGCAACAGTGAGCTGCTGTCTGTCGAATTCCTTCACGAATTCCTTAAGGTCTGCAACGATTACAGGAACCTTGCCGCCCTCACCCGTTGCGAGTACCTCGTTGGGGATCTGTACTACGGGGATGGAGCGTGCGCCGATGGAAAGTCTCAGCTCCATAGGCTTGGTAGGATCGGGTGAAAGAAGGGGTCTGCCGTTCTTGTCCTCGAGAGTATCAAGGTACTGAATACCATCATCGTTGGTGTAGATTGCGATGCCGCCCTTGAATGCAGAAAGGGTTACGTTTACTGCCTTCTTGATGTCCTTGATGCCAGTGAATGCGGTAGCTTCTACTGCATTTACCTTTGCAAGGATCTGTGCGTTCTCGGTTGCTACGGACTCGCCTGCAAGCCACTCCATGATTACGCTTGCGATTGCTGCATCACTGTCTGCAAGAAGCTCGTTGGTTACAGGAAGGTAACCTGCATACTTCTTAACATTGTAGTTGATTCTGCTGAACTTGGGCTCAGCGGTAGCGGTGATCTTGCCGCCCTCACCTACCTGAGTAAAGCCGGTCTGCTGTGCTCTAGTCTGATAGGTTCTAGAGCCTGCGTTGGTGCTTACAGTCTCGCTATCGATGTAAGAGCGAAGGCTGAAGTGGTTCTCCTTGAACTTGTTGATCTTAGTGGAGATGTCGTTGGGTACGGTGTAGCCACCATCTGCAAGGGTGCCCTCGGTCATGGTCTTGAAGCCGTGACGAGCTGCGTCTGCGAATGCCTTGATGCTGTCTGCCTTAGGCTCGTCGGTCTTAGGCTCCTCGGTGGGTACGCCAGCCTTGCTTGCCTTGAGGATACGCTCCTCGGTGTCGAACTCCTTCTGGAGTGCGTCTACTTCGTCAAGGATTGCGTTTGCCTTGACAATGTCCTTGTTCTCGCCATCCATAAAGCCTTTAGCTTCTGCGGTCTTAGACGAGATAAGAGCCTGAAGCTCTCTCATTTTCTTGTTCATACTTAGTCCTCCTGGTAATTTTTCATAGTGTTGATATTGTTTTTTGCGTGGGTTTCCATCAATCGCACCCTTGTAAGGGTATCTTTATCCTCGTGCTTCTCAGCCACGGTTGATGTGTTCTCGGGCTCTGTCGCGGGGGCTTCTACCGTTTCTCCGGTGTAGCTCTTTCTTACTCCCGCACCCTTCTGCGCGGGAACGGCTACGAGACTGAATTCGTATGCATCCGATACGCTTGCAAGCGTGAAGATGCACTGCTGAGATCCGCCTTCCTTTTCGTAGCTCTTGCCAGGGAAGTGTCGGCAGTAGCTCTTCGCATTGTCCGTTCCACAGATGGAACAGATGACACTAGATGCTCTGAAGCCTACGCTTCCTTCCTTCTTGATGCCGCCCTTAATCTCTGCGATTAGGTCAGCATTGCTTGCAGTCTTTACCATGTAGCAGTAAGCCACAAGCTGAGCACTCGGCTCTCCTGAGTTGTTGGTCTTTTCACTCAATACAAGCTCGGTCGCATAGATTCTTGCCACCTGGTCGTTAGCTGACCAACTGTGATCCTTGATAACCGTCTTGCCAATGAAGAGCTTTTTCAAATCCTCGAGAGCCTTTAGGGTGAACCTCTCCGACTGTCTATCGATCTCGTTGTCGCAGAGTACAGCCTTGAAGGTGAAGACATCATCGGCGGTTAAAGGGGAGAGCGTGTGCTTGTTAATCGCGCGGAGCTCTGCCTCATTGATCTCCTGGTTCTCTAACTGCGCCGCTTTTGTGATCATTCCTGGAAAGGACACGGGATTTGTGCTGGTTTCCTTTTCGTTCATTCCTTTGGTTCCTCCTCTCTTGCCGTGATGTTTGTATATTGAGCACCCGTATACTGTACGGGGATACTCGCTCCATTACCGAGTAGCTGATCTCCACCTTCTTTGCTAGGAAGATCAAGCCTCTCTCTCGCCTCATTCGGCGTCATTAAGAAGTTGCTAACCGCTGCACTTAACGTGTCTATCTGCGTCTTTTGGTCTGCACGGAGCATTACGGCTACATTAAATTTAATATGGTAACCGTCCGCGACCTCTGCATCGGTCAGTAGTTTGTATGTCAGCTCCTCTTCATACTGTTTGACGATGAAGAGAAGGGTATCTACAAGGAAGCTCAGCTGCTGTGCCTCCGCGCTCGCGTAACTGCTCTTTGTGTAATCTCCTACCTGGTAGGGTTTTACTCCAAAGGCAGAGGCAATCTGGAGTGCACTATATTGGCGGAGCTCCAAAAATTGGCTATCTGCAAGTTTAAGGTTGAGAGGAGTTAGCGAGAAGCCCACCGGCATCGGCACGATGTTCTCAATACCTTTGTCTTTCATCTCACCCTTAGCGTACTTGGTTACCTCTTTTACAAGCGCCTGTACATTGGCATCGTTAAGGCTTCCCGTGTAGTTGAGTACGCTCTTAGCGGTCATACCGCTCTCAATGGTTTTGTTTATGAACTTCTGCGCTTCGATGTTACCTTTAAGCGTTGAACTTAGCTGCTCTCTCACGCTTATGCCCGTGATTCCGTCCTTGGTATAGTGGCTCTTAAAGTGGAGCACCTCCTCGGAGGAGAAGATCACCGAGTCATCCGTTGTAGTGTATCGGTAGTAAACGTCTGCCACCTTGTCAAGTCTCTTCGCATCATCATAGATGACCTGGATGCGTGAGGGATCCAAGTGCCACAGTTGAGGGTTCTTGGGGTTCCTCGTGTCTATCCATGCGTAAGAGTTACCCTCGTGGTCGCGGAACTGTTCACACAGTCCCCAGAAACTACTTGCCGTCATATAACGGTTGGGGCGTTCGTTCAGCATTCGATAGTACGGATGCTCTCTTGCTATTCTTATTCCCTTGTCGGGTGTGTACTGTTGTATCTTGAGAGGGAGTTTTCCTATTGCCTCCATCAGTACTTTAAGGCAAGCGTAGTATGTGGCTTCGCTCGTGGCGTCACCGGTCTTGTTTGGATCTATGCCCAGGAACCTATAGAGGTTGTTGAGCTCGGTCCATTGACTATCAGCGCTTTTGCCCCTCAATACTCCCCAAGCGGCTTTGGCGCGTTCTCTTAAATTCATTTAGTCCTCCTATTCGCCCCAGCCCATCATTGCCAGGTAGTCATTAAGTGCTTCGTTGATGTCAAGCGGTGCATTCTCCCCAGTGTTCAGCATTGTCACATAGTGGCTGTCTATAAATGCATCAACAGGGTCAATTCGTTTGAACCTTGCACCCGGCTTCTTGTCAACCTTTATCTCCTCGAAGCTGTTTCGTACTATAGCGGCATTAACCATCGACCACGTCAACAGCTCATTCGCTCGGTCATACTCTATCTGTCCGCCCTTTGTCAAGAGCTGAATAGCAACGGTTGCATCGTTAAGGTTTCGAGCGCTCTGCGTGACTGTTATCACAGGGCAGCCGAACTCCTCAAGGTCTTGCATTACGCCTGGAGCGTTGTGTGGGTCTATGCCCAGCCCCTTAAATGTCAAACCGAAGCGGTCTCGCAGTTCTTTAAGATGCGCCACGATGAACTTGTAGTCGTTCAT
>UZAT01401974.1_pt1 | contig 18081 bp, 23 predicted proteins | sample 2160861 | NCBI WGS metagenome assembly UZAT01 (sample SAMEA5138306, study PRJEB28736) | viral metagenome | reverse complement strand
TCTATGATGTATATAATAGAACGCGCGCGTGTTGCCGCGTCTTTCCGTTGGTTGCCTCGTTGTTGCATTCTGCTCGGGGCTACAATATAGGCTGATTTTCAGCCACTTACATAAGAACGGGACCAAATGTCGGGTTTTTGCCCCCATTTGGTCCCATTTTTTGCGATTTTTCGTCCTTCTTCAGTCTTTCTTCGGTTTCGCGAGGTACATGTCCCAGATCTTCGTGTCGTCGCCCCAGTCTTCGTCTGCAAAGTAGAGCGCGTGGCCGGCCTTCAGGATGTCGCCGTCCTCGAAGACCTTTGAAAGATCGGCAAACGCAGCGTTAAAGGCGACGTACTTGTCCCACTTCGTGGTGCCCGGCGGGAACTTCATGCCAGCGGTCGCACCCTCGATCTGCTCGGCGGTCCAGTGCGCGCCCTTGTGCTTCGCGCCGGTCTTGTCCGTGTATTCGAGCTCTCCGACGTCATATACGGCGAAGGCTTCGTCGTAGTGCCCGTGGTGCATGATGCCGTGCTGTTTGCGCATGAAGTCCCAGTAAAGCTGCGGGTGCTCTTCCCTGATTTCCTCGAGCAGCTCGCTGAAGCTGTCGATGCTCTGCCACATGGTCTTCTCGTTGGTGACGCCCGCGGCCCTGGCCGCGTCGACCATCTTTCTGTAGTTCATTTCCATTGTCATGCCTCCAGTTTTTCGGTGAGTATGTCCTTGAGGCCGTCAAACGCTTTCGGCCCGAGATCCAGCCCGAACAGGTTCACGCTGCCCTTGTCCTTCGCCTGTGTCCGGAAGGCTTCGGCGAACTTCATCGCCAGCTCCGGCACCTGTTCGTCAGGTACGCCCGAGAGCATGCGGTGCACGGCGGGCGTCACGACTGTCTGGATCAGAGGTTCAGCCAGGAAGCCGAGTTCCTTCCAGACGTTGTAAGCCCCCGGCTCCACGCCGAGGATGCCGTACATGAACTTGCCGACGGCGCTGCCGGGCGGGATGCTGAAGGACGGCAGAGCCGCCGCCGCTACGTTGAACGCCCATTCACTGAGGGCGATGCTCACCTTGTCGATGTTTGTCATAATGTGTCATTTTTTAAAGAGGGAGGCCTAGGCCTCCCCCTGGTTGCGCTTCCGCTTAGCAGCCGCATTTGCCGCACGCGAGCGGGTTGTAGACTTCCGCAGCGGCGCTGGTTGTTCCGGCCGCGTAGGAGGTGACGAGCTTGGGCGTGAATGTGCTGTTGACGTAGTTCACGATCTTGCAGTCCGCGCACTCTCTGCGCTCCGCCTCGAGGGCGATGGCCTGTGTGAACTTGTAGTCGGTCGACTGGAGCGCCGAGTTGAACGCCGTATTTGTCACAGCCTGAGCCGCGAGGGTGGCGTTGATCTCGTTCAATTTGCCGTCGATGTAGCGGTACAGCTCCAGGCTCTTCTGGTCCTGGTAGGTGTTCGCCTCGAGCAGGGCGATCCTGCTGTCCTTGGATGCGAGCTCCTGCTGCATGGCCATCTCGTAGCGGGTCACGGGCTGGTCGCATGGAGAGCAGCCGCCACTGCGGCCCCAGTTGAACAGACCGCCGCCGCATCCGTTGCCGAGGATGTTGCCAGCATTAAGCCCAAGGAATGAAGCGAGGCCGAGCGATCCGGCGACGCTGTTGTAGGTTACCTGGCCTTGGTTTGGAACCTTGACGTCGTAGCCTTCTGTTGTCTTGACGTGTGTCATGATGTAAGGGGTTTTACAGGGGCGCGGGATTGCGCCTCTACCCCCTCATCTAGCAAGTGCCAAACCTCAGGCCGTTCCGCCGAGTCCCAACGCGGTCCTGCAGGCGTCCAGCTCCTGGCCGAACTGGCGCCACGTCGAGGCGTTCCGGTCTTGGATCGTCTCGATTATGCGGTTGACGTGTCGGCGGGTCAGCCCTGAGACGTCCGCGATCTGGCCGGGGTAGTAGCCGAGATCCGTGAGGAGCCGCACGGCTATCCAGCGGGCGTCGTAGTATATCTGGCCCTTGCGCTTTGAGAAGATCCACGCCTCGGGGATGCCCGTCGCGCGTGATACGGCCGAGAGGACGGCCTGGAGGTCTTTTGTCGTGTCCATGTTTGTCCGTTTTTCGCGTTTTCTTACCTAATAGCGTGCCACAGTGTCCAAGGATCCGGGAAAACGTGGACAATAAAAGAGAGCCCCCGCGTCTCGCGACGGGAGGGCTCCGGAGAAATGGATGCTACGCCAGCCGGATCACCAGCTGATTATGTTGTAGGACAGGCCGACGCCGACGTATGGCGTCCAGTGCGGGGTCTTCTCTAGTGTGAGGCCGTAGCCGACCTGCACGCCGAGACCCCATCGGGTCGGCTTCTTGACGCTGACCACCTGGGTGGAGTGCTGTGTGACGACGCGCTCCTGCTGGAATATGTCGATGCGGTCAAGGCTCGGCTGGTAGCCGGAGACCTCGGCGCGGTAGCGCTCGTCCTCGTAGACTCTGACCTCCCTCGGGAGGCTCACGTAGACGGTGTCGCGCTCGGTGAGCGTGACGAAGATGCTGTCGCGCACGTAGTTCGTGTGGTATTCGGGCCTGTAGCGCGTTATCGTGTCGCGGACGACCAAGGTGTCCACCCGGACGCTCTCGGCCTCTACGGGGCCATGCTGCGGCGCGCTCCAGCGCCCCAGCAGAAAGCACAGCGCCGCGAGGATCACCGCGGCGCCTATGATCTTAACCTTTGAACTCATACACCTTCTGATTGATGCCATACTGTGGCAGGACGTCGAAATGGAGCCAGCTCACTCCGCCCTCCATCCTCAGAGGGTAGGGCAGCAGATGGGCGTTGTTACGGATGAGGCTGCGGGCCTCCTGGGCCGTCATGCCCTTGACCGTGAAGTCTCCGGCTTTTCCGAACAGATGGCTCGACAGGTAGACCTCGTCCTTCTGGCTCACCAGCTCGCACATGTTGCACCTGAGGCCGCGCTGCAGCTGGGTCCCGTGGTTGCATGTCATGGGGGTCTTCAGGATGTCGCGGCGGATCACCAGCAGGTTGTGCAGGAAGGCCGTGTCGAGGAACTGCCAGGACCTCTCGCCCCATTTGCTGTGTGTGTGGGGGCAGACGAGCTCCGAGATCTGGAAGAACTTGTGGAGCTCTCGGATGATTTCGTCGCGTGTCATGCCTGGCCCTCCTCGTCGTTAGTGATCTTTACCTCGGTGTCGCCTTTCTGGAAGGTGACCTCCTTCCCGTTGGCGAGGTTCTGACCCGCCACACCCAGCGCGGCAAAGCCGAGCAGGATGCCCGAGGCCGTCAAAATTGACGGGTCAATGATGCCCGGGGGAGGCATGACCGCTCCGAATATCATGAGCGCGATGCTCATCGCAAGGCACACCCAGAAGATGTATTTGTCCGCTTGCTTTCGTTTTTCCATAGGCTAAAACTTACCGAGTTACTCTACTAATATGTTATTGTCCTGTCCTCTCCTGCTCCACATCGCACGCATTGAATCTTTCGAGTCTTGCGATTGATAACTACCACATCGAATGCAGTCTCTTGGTCAGTTCCATCAGTTCTCGGCGGGAGTGATGGATCTCGGTCATCCCTTGCGGAAGTAATCAAGACAATAGGCACTCCGTTCAAGGTCTTGTTCTCTGTCAAGTCACGATGCCAATGTCCTGCGATGTAGCATATAATGTTGCCCTTGTAGCCGCTGAAGTCACAGTCTACCGACACATTATTCCACCCGTCGACTCCGGCAGTATATGCGCCCTGATATGTGGTTTTGCTTGTAAAGGCGTTCAGCACCCCTGCGAGTACATCTCTATCCTTGAAGGCGTCCGAGTAGTTGTATGCGGGATTGTCGCCCACACCGATTGAGAGATTGCCCGTCTTGACGGGTGCGAAGTGCGCCGCGATGATACAAGACCATTCATCGGTAGGCATCTTCAAGGCGTCATTGATAAGCCAGTCGTACTGGGCTTGTCCGAGGCACGCCTTGTTGAATCGGTCATTGACTGCGAAGCCATCATCGTCTACCTCTACATTCTCGCCTGCGAAGTTCGTGTTAAGGCAGATGAATCGCACCTTCTGCGGAGTGTCAATGTAGAAGTAAGTGCCATCGGCTGAGAATACCCTTCGGAAATCGAGGATCTGTTCCTCAAAATACTCGTGGAACATCTCGGCAGGCGGGAGCTGTCGCTGATAATATCGGCCACTCTCATCCGGCTCGCCGAATGCGCCGTCGTGGTTTCCAAGCAATGCAATAAACTCCTTCTTTCCCCATATAGGCGCGAAGTGACGCTTCATTTCCGCGAAGTTCTGCATGAGCAGCTCCTTAGTCTCAAGGCTCGCACCGCTCTGTTCGTCACCCGTAGAGATCGCAAGCGGAGTGTTGGTGTCATGGATAGCCTTCCATAGCAGCTCGCCAAGGTGTGTGGTATCTCCATCTGCCTTATTATTCAGCATGACGTGAGCATCACTGCACCATGCGAAGGATATGGCCGCATTGCCTGCCTCCTTCTTCAACCTTGCCACCTTCTCAATGGTGTCCACCATTTCCGTCTCCCAATATGCCGGAATCTCTGCATAGCCTTGCAGTTCCGCAAGGTTGTCAAGCACCATTTCAGAAGCATCTGCGTCATACTTGATATGCGTATTGACCCATCTTCCCTTGTTAGTCGGCTCGCTTGGCTCTTCGGGTGTGCCGTACTCAATCTCCTCATTAAGAGTGATAATCAAGTCAGGTGCTTCGGTCAAGGCAGAAGCATCGCCATTGACATTGTCAAATGCAATTCGTGGTTGATATGTATAAGTACTTTGTGCGCCCCATATTGCAGGGAAGCCTCCAGCCTTCATTGTCAATACAAGAGTGCCATCTTCCAACACTTCCTTGGTGTAATAGCCGTTATTTAAGCCCTCCTTGCAGTAGTACATTACCCAGTTGCCATTCTGCTTGTATTCCGCACCATCCTGGAGACATACTATTCTGTCAAGGTCATGCGTTCCGAATGTTTCAGGGTGTGGCAGTCCTTTGATTCTAACGACAGGGTTCTCAACACCATGCCCCATTGGGATGTCCATATAGTTAGTCAATAGTCCACCCGTTTGGTCTTTAAACGATGATGTCGAAATCCTCTTGTTGATTTCGGCTTCCTCCTTCACATAGAGATTCGTGAATAGCGGAACCTCGCCACCTTCCGCTGCAACCACCGCTACAGCAGCCACCTCGTTCACTCCTTCCGCACCTTCAAAGCGATATACCTCACCATTGAGAGCATAGAGCTTCGTGATGTCGGTCATCTTGGACTCTGAAGTCACAACAGTGACAGCGAAGGCAACACCGTCTCCCTTGTCTCCTTTATCTCCCTTTGGACCTGTCGCACCTGTGTCACCCTTGTCTCCCTTTGGACCTTGGATACCTTGCTCACCTTGGTCTCCCTGTGGACCTTGTGGACCTTCAGGACCTTGTGGACCTGTTGCGCCAGTGTCGCCCTTATCTCCTTTTGCTCCTTGCTGACCCTGCTCGCCCTTCAGCCCGTAGAAGTCAAAGCTTATTGTATTCCCGGCAATAGAAGCAGTCGCTCTCGGAGTGCCGACGGTATTATCTACCGACACTTCAACAGCGGTGATGCTCTCCTGCTCCAGGCCTGCCACCTTACCCGATAGCTCGGTAAGTTTCCCGTCGGTATCGGCTGTTGCTCCTACCATCGAGAGCAGGGTGTCCTGCAGCACCTGCCCCGTAATCGCGCCCGTTCCGTTGGGCTTGATATTCGCCGCGATAGCGGTTTTAATGTTGTCTATATTAGCCATATATCTAACGTTTGAAATCCGTATTAAAGTCGCTGTTAAAGTCGCCTGTATAGTCTTGCGGCATCCACATATCCTCGTATCTCACGAACTCGCGCAGTTCCGCGCCTTCCATCGTGCCGCGCACGAGGTTCACACGTCCGGCCATGAGCAGGTGCTCCTTCCCGCGCCACAGCCACAGGCAGTCGAACGACGGCAGCCCCTTGAGGTCGTCCACGATCATCTCACCCGTCAGCACGTTGTTCGGCTTGCCATGATAGCAGAGCAGCTCCTTGTGCAGCAGGACGGGCAGCTGGTAGGTCGTCGCGTCCTCGTCACTCCATCGCCACTCCCTTGAGGCCGGGCGGCCGAGCGTCGGCGTGTATACTCCGTTGAGCACCTCGTTCGGCGAGGTCGTGTCAAAGTTCAGGCAGCCGACGGCGGGCTGGCGTTCGAGGATCACGTTGTTGCCCTCGCTGTACTTGGTAGTGACCTTGTTCTCCGCCTCAGTCGCCCACACGCCCGTCATCTTCAGCTCGGTGATAGGCATATACATTCCGTTGCCCGCGTCCGTATATTCGCCCCTTATGATGTACTTTCCGCAGAGGAACTCTATGCGGAGCACACCCGGCGCGTCTATGTCTGCCGACGGGATGACGAACGCAGCCTCGTATGCCGCGCCCTCGCCTGTCGGCGGCGTGATGGTGCATGGCGTGTTACCAGTCACCCACGCAGAGCCGTTGAAGCACTTGGCCGAGCCTATCGCCGGAGTGTACACGATACGCGCGTGGATTGACGCGATCGCCGGGCTTGTCACCGCCGCAGCATATGGTGCTGTGCCGGTGTTGTAGTCGCTGCCGTAGAGGCGGGCGGGCGCACCCACGCGGAACGACAGCTCCGCGCGCATCTTCGTCATGTTCAGCTCACAGTATACGCCGCGCATCTGGCTCTGCGCGGTGGAGTAGTCTGCCGCCGTTCCCGGATTGCAGGCAAGAAATAGCGTCTTACCGTCAGTCAGGCGCACCTTGTCGTCGTTATCTCTTGGCGTGTAATTGAATTGGCAGAACGTCGAATAATAACCGCTTGCGCCCTGCTTCCAGAAACCACCCGGACGGAGTGAGAAGACGGGCATCGCCTTCTCAGTTACTCCATACGGCTGAGTGGTGAACGGATACGTCGAACCCGCGTTGAAGTCTCCGATCGTCAGCTCCGGCGCGTTGATCATGTCCTCGCTGAACTCATAGCTCTGCGTCTCCACTATCTCGCGCACAGCAGGAGCGAGCGACCTGTGTCCGCTTGCCACGAACTTGAACTCCTTGCCCTCACCCTTGGCCACGCGTGAACGGAGCGGAGCAAGGACAAAGCGGTTGCCGTCTTCGTAGGTCAGCACAAGACCGAGCGAGCCGAGCGTGTCGTACAGCGCGTCCCACCATGTGCGGTCCTTGAAGGCCAGCACGTTGATCATGTGCTCATATAGCGGGAATCCGTTGCAAGTCGGCCACGCCACGTCCTCATTGGCCACGACCGCCATCGCGACCTCCGCTTTCTGGGCTGCCGCCGTCAGCAGGTCGGCCACGCTGATGAGGTGATCCTCGTCGCCGGCAAGGTCGAACATGAAGTCCTGAAGCCTTCCCCAGTTATCGCGTGCGGTTATCGTTACGGGCGCGTGCCATGACAGGTCCTCCTCCCACGAGTCGGGAGTTATGAACCCCGTCCACCTTACCGCGCCGTCAATGAGAAGCTCCACCTTGTAACCCGTCGCGTCCGGAGTGTAGAAGGTCTCCCAACCTCCCCACCTCTCCTTTTGCGTGTTGCGCTCCGGAGCGTCGGCAAGGCTGAACTCCAGCGATGTCTTCTGAATAGGCTCGTCCACCGCCTCCCCTGATCCCTGTATGCCGTAGGAGAGTGACACAAGGACGTCGCCGATTTCCTGCACAACCGGATAGAGATTCGTCTTCTGGTATATGTTAAGGCGCACAGCCGAGCCATGCGTCACTATGTCCTTGTAGTATGCCAATCTATGCGCGAGCTCTGCCATGTTACCTCCTCCAGCTGTTTCGTGTGTTATTACCTGCGAGGATGATGTCCTTGCCGCTTATCTTGCCCTCCACATAGACGGTCAGTTCCGTCTTGATGGTCTCGGTCTCTGCGCCTGATGCTCCGGTGGTAGCCACCGAACCGCTTCCGGTTGCCACCATCTTCTGCACGCCGGACGATACCATCGAGCCGAGGGCCATGAGTGCAGCACCCGCCGCGATTGCGACCTCCGGCTGCTTGATGAGTTTCTTCAGCGCACTGGCAGCAATACCGCCCTCCATGATGAGCGCACCGAGGTTCTTCATCATGTCGCCGAACGGCGCGATGAACGCCGCAAGGACGCCCCTCATGTCCGCACCCTCAAGGCCGAACATCATGTCGGTGATGGCCTGCAAGCCGTTAGACATTGACGTGATGATTGAGTCCTCAATCATCTGGTTGTACTGCGCGAGCTTCTCCTGCTCTGCGCCCCACTGGTCCACGAACTGCGCGAGCCTTTCCTCCGCCGCGTCAAACGCCGAGAGGTCAATTTCCGGAGCCTCCAGCTCTATGTCCTCAATGCCTTTGAGGTCATCCTCTACGCTGTCAATCAGCTCGCCGACCACATCCTCCAGCTTGATCTGCTTCGCCGCGTCCGCGATTGCCTTCGTGGTCTGCTGGTTGACAAGGCCGCTAACTACCGACTGAATCTCGCGCGTTTCGTTATCCTTCGCCGCTGATGCGTTATAGGCGTCTATCATGGCCTGCACAAGCGGCGCAGTGTCCTTATCGCCGCGCATATCGTTATACACGCGGAAGAGGGCAAGGATATCGGTGTTGTAGCCCTCAATCATTGCCTCCACTGCTGCGCGTATCTCGTCGCGCTTATTGCCCAGCACCTTTGCCTCTACCGATCCGGCCTTGACGCGTCCTGCTGCGTCGCTGTACTTCTGCAGTTCCGCGAGCTGGTCATATATGCCCGGTATCTTTCCAAGGTCCACGAGGAACTTGCGAAGGTCTGCGCGCACCTCCTCGGTGTCACCCAGTCCCGAACCTTTGAGCCAGTTGCCGAGGTGTGCGTCCTCCATACGCTTCGCCTCCGCTACAATCTGGTCGTATATCGGTGATATTTTGTTCAGGTATTCCTCTCCCGCCTTGATGCGTTCGTCAAACGGCTTGGTCGCGTCCTGCATGACCACACGCAGCGCGGCAAGCTCCTCGGCCATCGCCGCCCTCTGCAGCGATATCGAATTGTTAACCTCGAACGCAGCGTCCATCGCCTTGGCGAACTCCGCAGCCTGTGCTGTAGCCTCGCGCATACGCGAGAAGAAGTTGCTGAAGTCCCACGAGGACACAGCGCTGAGGAAGGTATCCCACGCCGCCTTGCTCTGCGAGGTGAACACCGCCCAAGCGTCGCCCATTCTATTCGTGGACGCGATGAGATCCTTCGCGAACTTGACCACAGCCGCACCGACGACAGCCCACACCGCAAGAGCGGCGGTCTTCATCTTGCCGAATGCACCACCGACGCCCTCGGTCTTCTTCGCCGCGTCGTCCATGCCCTTGTCGAAGTCGTCCTTCTTCAGGCCGAGCCTCACCCATATGTCGCTGATCTTACCCATTGCTGATGTGCTTGCGTTCTATGTTGAAAATCTTGCTTATCCTGTCAATCTCCGCCTCGGTCAGCGGTTCGTAGTCGTGCGCCTCGGCCTTGTTCTTCTCCCAAGGGAAGCGGACCACGTCCTGCGGCTTGCGCGGCCTGCGCTTGAGGTTCGGGCTTATCGCCCAGTCCATGAAGACGCGCCACCTCTCGCGCTCCCATATCTCCTGCTGCTCTGCCGCGTGTCCTTCCGCGAGCAGGTTGAACTCCTCAAGGCTGGTCAGTGCCGCCTCCTTGATGGTCTTGCGACACCTGCCTACGAGGAACGCCTGAATAGGCGCGTAATCCATCGCGATGCAGACTTTTTTTTTACTGCCTCGTCTGCTTCCGTTCCGTTTGCCGTTTTTTCGGCGGTTTCCGAGGGTTTCGTGGCCTCGGTGGCGTAGTCCTTCAACTCCTTACCCGTAAGCGCGAAAAGCACGAAATCCACCGCCTTAACGAAGGCGTCGACATCGTTGCTCGCCCACTCTACGAAATCCATGAGCCTGTAGGAGCACTCGCCCATCTCCGGGCTGTCATAGCGTCTCACCTCCCAAGCGTTCAGCGCGGCCAGGTAGATCAGCTTCGTGTACGCGCTGAAGACTTCCGAGGCGTTGCTTGCGTCGGCCTCAATAGTCCAGCCTCGCTTCTGAGCGATGGCAAAAAGGGCAGGGGTCGCAAGTAGTTCCACCTGCTCCCCGCCCTTCAGTGTGATCATGTGAAGGACCTGCACCATACTACGCCTCCGGGTAGAGTGTCGGCGCGCCCTTCGATGCGAGGCTCATCGCTCTAGTCGCTACGGCTCCCGCGTCGTTGGTGTCGCCTATAGAGAGAATCGAAGCGTCAAAGAGCTCGCCCTCTGCCGGTGTGTTGCCCTCGCCGAGCTTGCCGACGAACACCTTGACGGTCTGGTCGGTGTAGAAGGCCTTGAGCATTGCCTTCTGCTGCTCGTCGTTGTTGTCCGCGTAGACTGTCACGTCAAGCGTGAAAGACTTCTTGCCCGGCATGGTGCTTCCCCATGCTCCGGTGTCCTTGTCGCTTACGTCGATAGACTCCGCCGAACGGTTCACGCTGTTGCTCTGTTCGCCCTTGAGGACTGTGTAGGTGTCGCCGCTTCCTGTGACGATATACACCCTTCTGGTATTTCCTAATTCTGCCATATCGTGATATTTAGTCTTTGTAACTGCCTGTAAAGTATCTCCTTGGTGTCCAGCGTCTCGGTCAGCTCTGTGAGCTGGTCGGGAGCGATGCCGAGGATGTGGAACCCATTCCCAAGAACGTGCCAGCCGTCTGCCAAAAGCCTGTCAAGGTTCTCCTCGTTCATCGCCACCGCGTGGCCGTATGATTTAGCGCTCATACTTTCCACCACGACGGAAAGCGTCCGCACCATGCCGTCCTTGTCGGTCGGCGCGTTCTCAATGAACGAGTGGATCTCCACACGCGGAAAATCAGCGGTCTCGCCGATGGCCACACCCTCTCGGGCGAGCCTCTGGCGCAGCGCCTTGTATATTTCCGCTTGTGAGCTTCTGTAATTCATCGTATGATCTTTTTGATGTATTTGTCAACTAACTGCTGGATCTTGTCCTCGTATTTCTTGACGGCCGGAACGAAGAACGGCCGGGCCTTCGTGCCTTTCCGGTGGATCTTGCGGGCGATGAGGTATGCCGCGCTTTCCAGTTCCTTGCCGTATGGTATGCCGAGCTTCTTGTGCGCCCAGGCCTTGAGGCTCGTCCTCAGGGTGATCCCGTCCGGGCTTGCCTTCTTGGTCGGTCCGCGTCCGTACTCCACCGCGGCAGCGTAGCCTTGCTGACTGTCTGCGCTGAAGAAGCCCGCGTCGATGCCTCCGTCCTGGGACTTCTGCACCTTGCCGCTCGCTCTGAGGACTCCGGTCGTGTTTGTCTTGTTGCGCTTGAGATTGTCCTTTGCTTCGGCGATGATGAGCAGGCCGACCTCTTGCAGCGCCTTGTCCGCCGCTTCGGCGATCGTGTCCTTCGCCTTGTCAAAATCCGCGCGGACGCCTCTCAGGCCTTCGACTTTCACGTCCATGGTTATCTGTCCTCCTGGTACCAGCCGCTGATCCTGAGGCGCCGGCCTCTGTCTATCGGCTCCGGTTCGGCGAAGTGCACGTCATGGCCTTCGTAGCGGAGGCCGTTGAACTCTACCGCCGGAGCGCGCAGCTCGATGTCAAGCCCCACGACGTCCGCCTGCTGGAAGGTCATCATCGTCTTCGTCGCGCTCATACGTGTCACCGCTGCATACACCTCCGCGACGTCTACCGCGGCGGCGTAGGAGGCGTGGCCGAACTCGTCCACGACTCGGGTGCTGTATGTGAGGACTACGCGCGCATTATAGCGCCTCGCCCCCTTGGGAGTTCTTAGAGGCATTGTGTCAAGATGTTAGCCAGCGTTCTCTGATCCTCTCCATCGTAGAGCGCGGTCGCGTACTGATAGACCACCGGCAGGAGTTCATCGATGTCGCCTTCGCGCGGTGCGGTCGTGTATTCCACGGCCACGTGGCCCGCTGTGCCCACCGACAGCATGCGGTTGCCCTTGGCCCAGGCGATCGCGTGGCCGCTGCCGTCTGTGACAGTCAGGACCTCTGCGACGGTCTGGTACAGGCGCACCACGCCGCGATCCACCTCGTCCTCTTCCAGTCGGAAGGTGCAGGCGAGGAGGCTGCGGTCCGCCATTTCCTGGACGCGCAGACATGCGCGCAACAGGAGTGAATCCAGAAGTGCGTCCTGGGTGTCGTCAGAAACTGCGGCGTAGGCCTTCAGCCCTTCCAGCCAGGCAACACACGGGCGGCTGCTCTCTATGATGTTGAGTGTGATCATGTCGTTCTTACTTCACGAGCTTCCAGAGTCCCTTCCCGAGGCACGCCTGCAGCTCTCGTGTTACTTTCATTTCCCTCTGGTGGCCCTTTATAAGACCGCAGTGAGGCGTGACCACTTCGAAGGTGGCCACGTCCCCCAGCTGCAGGGTCTTCTTAGGTGCTGAACCTTTAGCCGCCATTACGCCTTAGCGATTGAGGTGATCGCTGCGTCTACGTCTGCCACGTAGATGACGCCGGCCTTCTTAGCTGTTGGGAGCTTCACCTGTACGTGACGGCGAAGATCCACGCGCCAGCTGTCAGTCGATGCCTGGCGTGAGAACTCGAGCTCGTAGAGAGGTGCGAAGATGATTTCAGCGCAGTAGCTGTCAGCCACGAGGAGCTCAGTGTCTGAAAGCTGGTCGGATGGGTAAACGGTCAGCTGGCCGAACATGCCGGTGATCTCGTTGTAGAGATAGTTGCCCTGTGCGTTCTTCACGCCGCGGAGCTTCGCGAGTGTGCCGTATGATACGATTGCCACGTCTGCGCGGTAGCCTGCCTTCTGTACCTGAGCGATGGCGTCGAGGATGACGTCGCCGATCTGTGCGTCCTTGTACTGGCCGAGAGCTGCGAATGCTGTCGCCGCGCCCTTGATGCCGTAGACCTCCTTCGGCTTCGAAGCGTCAGAGCCTGCGCCCTTCCAAATCTGCTCGTCGGCGTACTTCATGATGATGCGCTGACCCTCTGCCACGCAGAAGTCGTAGAGCATCTGGAACCAGCCCTCCACCTCAGAAGAGATCTCCATGTATGTGGCGATCTTCGCGAGGCTGCGGGTCTTCTCCACGAATGTGACGTCTGACTTTCCAGAAGCTGCGAGCTCTGCCACGTAGCCGACGTTCTTAGTTGTCGAAGCCTCGACCCATGCCACCTTGTTGCCTGATACTGTAGTGTTGCGGAATGCGAGGATGAACGCGTTGCCGAGCACTGGAACAGCGTGCACGTTAGGGTCAGTTGTCGAGCCGTACACAGTGCCGTCAGGTGTTGCCACCTTGAACTCGATTGTGTGCACGCCTGTGCCCTTCTTGAAGAATGCCTCGATGTCAGCCTTCTTCTCCTCGAGCGCTGTGCGCATAGCCTTCGCGAAGGTCTGCGGCTGCTCTGCGAACTTCTTGCAAAGCTCTGTGATTTTCACCTCCTGAGCCTTCACGCTCTCGTCGAGGTTGTTGATGTTGTCCTGTGCAGTCTTCAGCTCGGTGGTCTTTGCCTCGAGCTCAGCTGCGAGGTCCGCTGCCTTCTTCTCTGCGGCTGCGGCCTTCTGCTCGATTGTCTCGAGCTGCTTCTTCATGTCTTCCATGTTTTCAGTCTGATTGGGGTTTGTGTTGATGTCTTCGTCTTTCTTGTCAGTGAGGACGGCCTTCGGGTTCGCCGCCCTTGTCACCGGGCTCACCTCGATGACAGTGATCGCCTCCAGTACGCGCACCTCGTAAGGGTAGCCCTCACGCTTCTCGTAGCGGTACTTGTCGGCGTAGTAGCCGATCGAGAACTCGTCGATCGCGCCCGCATCCAGCAGCAGCTGCACGTCCTTGCCGGTTGTGGTTGGCAGGATCTCCGCCTCAATCCACATGCCGATGGCGTCCACGCCCTTGTCGGTGATCACGCCGATGACCTCGCGCGTGTCATGCTGGTAGCAGAGCTTCAGTCTCGCCGCGTTCTCGCTGGCGAGGAAGGCGTCGCATGCTGTCGGAAGGATGACGTCGCCGTACGAGTCTACGTTGTCGAAGGCCAGCGCGTACGCTTTAATGCGCATGACGCCGTCCTCGCGGGTCTCCTTATGCTCCAGCGGTCTGCCGATGCCCTTGTGTTGTAACTCCTTGCTCATGCCTTGGGATTTTTGCAAAAATACCGCCGCAGGGCGTACCTGTGGCGGCGTCGATATATAGAACTTCTCCGGATATCAGAGAGGACGGCGGATCACGTCGCACGCGCAGTTGATGATCTCGGCGGCTGACGCTCCCATGCTCCCGTCGTGCGGGTACATCATGCGGCCGCCCTCGAGCTCGAAGGGCTCGTCCTTGGCGACTGTCACGCCGTCCATTATGAGGTGTGAGTCTCGGGTGTTGCCCAGTCCGCTGGTGCACCACTGCTTGGTGAACCCTATGTCCAGAGTGCCAGCCGCAAGCGCGCCCGCGTCCGCCATGCCGATCATGGTCTCGGTCTGGGCGATGCGCCTGGCCTGCCACAGCTCCATGTCTTTCCAGTCGTTGAAGATGCGGTGGGCGAGTTTCTCCACGCCTTCCTGCGCATGGTCCACAAGCTCGGCGCGGACGATCTGGATGAGGCTGTCGCGGAAGGTTCCAGAGACGAGCACGATCTCGTTTCCGGCGCGGTCTTTCGCGTACTGCTCCAGCATGCGGAGCCAGTAGTCCTGCTCCGGCGTCGCCTTGCCCCGGCTCAGGTCGCGCGCGGTGCTCATGGCGCGAGGCATGCCCGCGTCGGTGTAGAGCCCCTGGTACCACTTCCACAGGTAGTCCTCACTGAGGTGGTCCTCAATGACGCCCGCCCACTGTCCGGGGTCGCCCCAGTCTCGACAGAGGGACAGCAGGCGCTTCACCTCCGCGCGGCGTGACTTGATGAGGCGCGTCTCGTACACGCGCCCCACCTTCAGGCCCTTGCGGCGGAGGTAGTCCATGTGCCGGCGCTCTGCCGGTGTTATCTTCTTAGCCATTGTTCTCGTCGATGTCTATGTCGCCGAACTCGTTGCCGAACATCTGGCCCATCGGGAGCATCGGTTGGTCGGCCCATGACTCCTCGATGCGGTCGTAGCCGTACGCCTCGCGCAGCTCGTTCAATGACGCGTGCATCTTCGCCAAGTTGTCCAGCACGTCGGCGCTGTCGTCCTTCAGGACGTCGATGAGGTCGGTGTTGACCCTGAGCTCGTAGCCCTGCTCGTCCAAGTGCAGGAAGCGCAGAAGGTCCGCCGCGAACTCGTTGGCCATCGGGATGGCGTTCTGTTCGTAGATGGTCTTCTTTGCCTCCTTCGCGTTCTCGTACTTGCTCTGCCCGTAGTAGAGATCCACCGGCAGACGGTACACGAAGCACAGCGCAGTCACGGCTTCCTTGTGAGACGAGAGAATGTTCAGATCCACCGGAGTGCTTCCGAGCTGGTGCACCTCGACGGGGAAGGGGAGGGCGCGCTTCTTGCCGATGGATCCTGAGCCGTTGGCGAGCTTCTCGATCTCAGCCGCGTCCTTCGGCATGACCGTTCCTGTCGCGTCAGGCTTCGGCGTGATGAGGTGCGTCGCGCCTCCGGTCTCCAGCGAGGTGTCCTGGCGGCGCATGCCCTTCTCCATGACGTCGAGGTAGACGGCAGCGGCCGCCACTTTCGAGGTGCCGAAGAAGCTGGTGTCGTCCAGGTTGTAATCGAAGGACTCGAACACCTCAGACATCGGGATGGTCTTTGCGTCAGGCACCCCGAGCATCTGGATGCCCTCGATGAGCGGCGCGCCGTTCTTGACGGCCACGCGCTGGCTCGGTATGATGTACAGCTGCCAGCCTCCGTCCTTGCCCATCTTGCGGGTGACGTAGGTCCAGGCGTCGCCGAAGAGCAGGCGGTTCACCGCCCACGCGGTGCCGAACTTCTTCAGGCTGAAGCGGTCGTTCGGTCTGCGCAGCGTATCGAGCAGCGGGTGCTTCTCGACGTATTCGCCGTTGTGGGTGAGCTCGAGGTACGTCATGACCTCGCCCACGTTGTCGGCGATGTAATTTACCACGCCCATGACAGGGGCGCTGGTCTCGTACACCTTGCGGATCTGCTGTCGGCCCATGGCCGAAGGGTCCGGAAGGTGCAGCCCGTGGAGCTGACGCTGCAGCGCCTCGAGGTAGGCGTTCTGCTCCTGGGTCTCCTCCTGGTATCCTTTAATTTCCGCCTGAAGGCCCTCGTACTCCTTCGCCGGTATAATCTTCCATCTTGCCATACTTATGCGATTTAGTGACAAATTAAGCGCCAAACGGGGCACGTGTGGCGGCGTCGATATATAGAACTTCTCCTAATGCTCGTCGTCCTCATTGAAGAGGCCCATGCGGCGCAAGTGTGTGACGGCTCCGTAGCTGATCGCGTCCATGCAGTGGTCGTTGCCGTCCTGCGGCTGGTCGGTGAAGCGCGACGCGTCCAGCGGGTGGGGCTTCCAGGAATAGGCGCGGGCCTCGGCGTGGATGGTCTCGCCCACGTAGCGCACCCGGAAGCCCTTCAGGTAGTTGATACGGCCGCCCTTGTCGCGGTTGACTGCACTCGTCGCAGAGATGCCCATGCGGCGCAGGTGCGCGATGTTGTCAGGGCGCGACGGGTCGCAGTAGACCAGCGCATCCTCCGGCTCCATGCCCAGCGAGCGGGCGTCTTCGCGGATGATCCGGCCCACGTCCACCGTCAGGAGCTGAGTGCAGCAGACCTCCCAGAGGTAGAGGACCTGGTTGAGCGCGTCGTAGCACATGCGGACGAGGGCGTTCGGGTCTCCACCGTAGCCCCAGTCGTTGCCGTACCACTGCTCCAGGTGTGTCGGGTACTCCTCGGGCGCGATGCGCTCCCAGCGTGTGTATATGAGGCCCTCCTTCCTGATGAGCGGCAGGCCGAGGAACACGTTCTCGTACTTCGTCGGGTTCTTCAGCTTCAGCGCCTCGGCCTTCTCCACGAAGCCGGGGTCCAGGTTGTCCAGGTTGTCCAGGTAGGTCGTGTGGATATATTCCACGTTTCCCTTTATGCCATTGAACCCCATTTCGACGCCTGCCTCGGTGAAGAAGCGCCGGATGATCCAGTGGTCCACGTCGGGCGGGTTGAGTACCATCCAGACCTCGTTGGTCGTGTTGGCTTCTCGGATGGAGTTGTCGATTGTGTCGAAGGTCTCCTCGTCCACCAGCTCCTGCGCCTCGTCCAGCACCCAGATTTTAATGCCGAACAGGGATTTCATCTTGGCGACCTGGTTCTTGGATCCCTGCTTCAGACCGCGGAAGAGCACCTTGCCGCCCGTGGCCCTGTTCTGGACGGACGTCTTCCACTCCTGGAAGTGCCCCGTCACCTGCATGCGGTCCATTTTTTCCTTAAACTCCGGGATCACTGAGTCCTGCGCCGAGTCCATGGTCCAGCGCGTGAAGAGGACGTTGTAGGCGTCCTCGTAGGTACGGAGCAGGAGGGCGGAGGCCACCGTGAACGACTTCGCGGATCCTCGCCCTCCCGTGATGATCTTGTAACGCGTGCGGGCCTTGCGGAACAGCGGCGCGTACTTATGCCCGAAGCGTATGCTCGCCTCAGCCATCGTCTTCCTCCCCCTCAATGATGACCGCCGGCGGCGTGAGGTTCAGGCCGCCCTCGATCTCTGTCAGCTGTTTCGGCTTGCCGAACAAGCGGTCGCAGATGTCCATGAGGGCAAGGAAGCCGTTCTTGCCCAGGAGCGCACGAAGGCACACCTGGAGCACGAAGCCGCACTCCGGCAGCTCCTTCGCCTGGTCCTCGATGTATGACTGGGCCTCCTTCACGTTGTTCATGGAGATCGCCGTCCAGAGGACGCCGTAGACCTTCTCGCGTGCGTCCTTGGGCAGCGCCTTGATGGCGTTCACGGGGAGCGGCGTGCGCCCGCCGCACTTGTTGCCCGGCTGGAACTGTCGCCCCTCCTTGTTGCCCTTGATGAAGCGGCCCTTGCTGTCTCTTGCTGTCATTGTCTTTCCTATGTTGTGGCCTTGCGGCCCTGTTCGTTTAATCGCATGACGATCGCGCGCTCCCTGTCACTGAGCTCCCAGCGTTCCGCCTTCTCGCGTTCCGCCTTCTCGCGTTCCGCCTTCTCGCGTTCCGCCTTCTCGCGTTCCGCCTTCTCGCGTTCCGCCTTCTCGCGTTCCGCC
>UZAT01592640.1_pt1 | contig 18196 bp, 25 predicted proteins | sample 2160861 | NCBI WGS metagenome assembly UZAT01 (sample SAMEA5138306, study PRJEB28736) | viral metagenome | reverse complement strand
GCCGCAGGCTTCAAGGACGCCTGCATCATATAATAAGGAAACAAAAAGGGAGACCCTCGTGGTCTCCCTCTTTTTTTATTGCTTTTTTATATGGTTAGCATCTCAACGCTGTCGAAATGGCACAAAGAAGCTACCCATCAAAACCAAACACTACACCCGAAGAGTAAACTCAAGCCGAAACGGCTCAGGATTTCCATGCCTACCGCCCACTGTCTCGGGCCTTGGCCGACTATAGTCGATGCGTTCGATACAAGCCTGGAGGAGTCTGTTCAGCTCCTTGACGGACGCGTCTGGGTCGTCCAATAGCTTCAAGGCTGCGCGGAAGGTGGCGATCTTGTCCTGGAGGTCGACGTGCTGTGGCGTGGCGTCTCGTGCTTCACAGAGCGCCTGCGTCACGTCCTCGATCTCCGCGACAGTTCGCGAGTTCAACTGATGGAAGACATGGTCGGGCATTCCGCCTTTTGTCTTTTCATCCCACTGCTTGACCTCCAACTCTTGGAGCTCTTCAAGTCGGCGCTCAAGTCGCTCGACCAGCTGCTTGTGGATCTCCGCGCTGTTGTCTGCCCCCTGGTCAATCCTCACCTCGAACTCCTCAATGCCCTCACGGAGCACCACGGCGATCTCGTCGAGGATCTCTTGCATGATCGCGGATCCGTTCTCCCGGCATCGGACATAGCTGCACCCCAGCCGAGGGAGTCCGACATTCACGCCCTTGTGTCTGTTCTGCTTATAAGCCATCGCCTTGCCGCAAGAGCAGTACAGGATTTTCGCGAGGGGATTTTTCATTTCCTTTTCGAGATTATGCTTGGGGATCTTGCCCTTGATCTCATGGACGGCGTCCCACAGCTCCTGCTCGATGATAGCATCGTGCAACCCCTCAAAGACCAGATAGTCCTCTGCGAGAAGCCGCTGCCTTTTTATCTGCCCCTCCTCCACGCTGAGAGCCTTCTGCCGATAATTCCAGCGAACCTTGCCGAGATAGTGGACATTGAAAAGAATGTTGGAGATGGTCGTCGGGCTCCAGTTCTTACCTTGTGGTGCGCGTGCGTGTTCTTTTTCAAGTGTCTCGCATATCCCCGTGGAGCCGACCCCACTGCGATACAATTCAAAGATCCGCTTGACGATCTCGGCCTCCTCTGGGTGGGGCGCAAGGGTGCGGCAGGTCTTCCGTCCGTCCTTGTAGGTAACCTTCTTGTATCCATACGGTGGGACGGTGCCGATATACTGTCCACTCTTGACCGCGAGGAGCTTGCCATCCTGGAGGATCTTCTTGGTGTATTGCAAGTATTCATTGCCGCGCATCAGCTCGCGCTCGAACAGCTCGCGGTCTCTGTCGTCGTTTAGGTCGTAGGTGTACTGCGGCGTGATCACGATCGTCTTGGAATATTGCAGGATTTCAACAATATGCCCGATCTCTTTGAGGCTGCCACGTGAAAGGCGGCTCGGCTCCTTGACCATTATGGCGCGGATGGTCGGAGACTCTACGCGGCGTAGGAGCTCCAGCATCTTGGGGCGACTGTTCAGGGTCTCACCCGATACGACCTCGCGCAGACGATTGCCTGCCGGGATCAAGTCCGCCACCGAGGACGACGCGCTCGTCCAGTCGTCGAGCATCTGCTCGTGCTTGGCGAGGACTTCCTCAACAGAGAGAAGCGGATCGTCCGAGCGGGACTTACGTAGGTACATGATGATTTCTTTCCCTTTTAGATCAGGGAGGATATACATAAATTTTTCACCTCTTTTGAACTTTTTTCACAAATCTGTCACGGTTCGACACATTTCCCCCGCCCCGGTATGCTATACTCTTTTCGAAACATACGTTCGAGGAGGGCTTGCCATGCAACACGACTACATCATTCAGCAGATTATAGACCGCCTTCAAGGCTGCGTTGACGAGGTCCTTTTGGATCTTATCCTCAAATTACTCATCGAAAGCGGCTATTAACTGCTGTACGCCCCGGTACTGCTTCTCGCTCAACTCGGAGAGAGCCACTACAGTATTATAGAAATCACTATCCGATCTCAACTTCACGATCAGCTTTGCGAGCTGGTCGTTCTTTTTACTTTCCTCTTCGGAAACAATGCCAATCAAATAGCCGTGTGTGAGACCGAGCACCTTCGCGAACTGGTCGAGGCGGGACTGCGGCAAGTCGACCTTGCCGGCTTCGACACGTGCCACGATCGAATGGTTTTTATATCCCATCCTCTCGGCGAGTTCTCTTTGTGACCATCCAAGACTAACACGGCGAGCCTTTATTCTATCCCCTATGTGCATTAAAAACACCTCCTTTTGCTATATTATACCACCCAAGTGCACAAAAAGCAACAAAAAACTGAAAAATTTTTTAAAAACCTCTTGACAAAAATGTTTTCATGCTTATAATGATAGGTGCATGGTGCTTTTAAAGCACCGACAGAAAGGAGGAAAAGCTATGATTGACAGCAAAAAGCTGGAGGAGAGGATCCAGCAGAGCGGGCTGAAGAAGGGCTACCTGGCCGAGTGTCTCGGTGTCAGTCGCGGGACATTTACCGCCTTATTGAACAACAAAAGCGAGTTCAAGGCCAGCCAAATCCGTACCCTTTGCGATCTTCTCGGTATTCACGATGACGCGACCCTTCGGGCTATTTTTTTTGCTCAAAATGGTGCTTAAAAAGCACCAAAACAGGAGGACAGCATGAACACCACAACCTACACCTCAGCGAAGGGAAACATCATCATCGTCAACCGCCCGACCCTCACGGCTGAGGAGAAGGCAAAACGGATGGAGGAGATCAAGCAAGCCACCGTCCGACTGGTCATAGCGACCGAAAAACGAAAGCTCAAAAAATAAATACATATGGAGGAAAAAACATCATGAGCAACAACATCACCATCGAACTGTGCACGGAAGACCGTGCAAGACTGGACAAGCTGACCGCTGCGCTGGAAGCCCTTCAGCCCCCGACGGTCACCCTGGACAACGATGCCTTTATCCGTAAGGCACTGAACGAAGTGCTGACGCCCACTGAGGCCGCCCAGGATCGCGCAGGAGAGGCGGAAGCCGAGACCCCTGCAACAACCCAAGCCGAGGAAGAAAAGCCCACAGCGGAAGAGATTACCCCCAAGGCTGAGACCGTAGAGCCGACCGTCACCCTGGAACAGATCCAGCAGAAGGTCGTCCAACTGGCGGCGGGCTCTGGCGGAGCCAAGAAGGCAGCCGTCCGCGAGATCATCAATGCCTATGCCAAGAAGGTCTCCGACCTGCCCGAGGACAAATGGGCCGAGGTCTGGGACAAGCTCACTGCTCTGGAGAAGGAGGCGTGATGGATATGGTAGGCGTGTTTACTACTTTGATTATATGCGCGGCAGTCGTCGCATTGTACTGGATCCAATGTAAATACGGAGGGCCGAGAAGATGAGCAAGATCTTGGAACACAGCACCCTCTTGACGGTGCTCCTGGCCATCGTGTTGGTGGTCGCCAGCGTCCTGGTGCTCAACTGGACATTTCAGCCCACGATGGACGGCATCGAGTGGCAAGAGGATATCCACATCGTGCAGACGGGTGACACCCTCTGGGCGATCTCGGGCATCTACTGCCCCGGCAGCGTGGATCGCAACGAATACATCGAAGAGATCCGAGCGCTCAACGGCATGACCGACAGCATCATCTACCCCGGCCAAGCTCTCACCGTCTTGGCACCTGTAAAGGAGGGCTGACACATGACTGAACTGAACGATCACAGCGCAAGAGCCCACGCGCTCCTCAGCGCATCAAGCGCCGCCCGTTGGCTGGCTTGCCCTCCCTCGGCTGTAGCAGCTGAGGCGTACCCGAACGAGGGCACAGACTACACCCGCGAAGGCACGCTGGCCCATGAGGTGGCGGAAGCTATCGCAAGGGACCCCAGCACGTTCCCTCGTTGTCTCGCAGATAAATGGGAGGACGAACAGGAGGGCTGCACCTCGGAGATGATCGACTGTGCCCACGGTTACGCTGACTACATCCAAGAGCAGATCAAGGACAACAACGCCGTGGTGCTCTTGGAGCAGAAGGTGGACTTCTCCCCCTGGGTGCCCGACGGCTTTGGAACCGCCGACTGCATCATCATCCAGGGCACGACGATGGACGTCATCGACTACAAGTACGGCAAGGGCGTGGCAGTGTCCGCCAAGGACAACCCCCAGATGATGCTCTACGGACTCGGCGCTCTCAACGACTACGGCTTCGCCTACGATGTCGAGACCATCCGACTGCACATCTATCAGCCCCGCCTCAACAACATCAGCGTGGACGAGATGCCCACAGGCAAGCTGATGGCATGGGCGGAGATGGTGGTCAAGACTCAAGCCGCAAAAGCCGCCAAGGGCAAGGGAGACTACAAGCCCGGCGAGCACTGCCGCTTCTGCCCCCATGCCGGCCGATGCAGAGCCTTGACCAAGACTTGCACCGAGCACATCAACACCCACGGCATCAAGGCATCCGTGGAAGTCTTGGCTCCTTGGGAGGTCGCAGAGATCCTCCAGATGGAGTCGATGGTCTCCCTGTGGCTCAAGCGAGTCAAAGAGCAAGCGCTGACCACCATGATGGACGGCGGAGAGATCCCCGGCTTCAAGGTCGTGGCTGGTCGAGGCTCTCGCCAATGGGCTGACGAGCTTGAGGTGGCTGCTCTGCTGAGAGCGGAGGGCTACAAGGACGAGGAGATCACCAAGACCGAGCTGCTGAGCGTCGCCGCGATGGAAAAGGCTCTCGGCAAGAAGAAGGTCGCCGACCTGATCGGAGGCCATATCCTATCACACCCTGGCGCACCGACCGTGGTGCCCGCAACTGACAAGCGCCCCGCCTACGATGCATCGGGCGACTTCGACAAACTTGACTAAAAATTTCAAATACAAAGGAGAACAAAAACATGAGTATCAAAGTAATGCTTCGCAACGTCCGCCTCTCTTATGAGCACATCTTCACCCCTTCGGCTTTTGACGACAACCAGGAGGCCAAGTACAGCGCCACCCTCATCATCCCCAAGGATCACCCCGACCTGCCCGCCCTCAAGCGTGCAATGTTCGACGCTGGCAAGGAGACCTTCGCCTCGGACTTCACGGGCACGGGCTGGCCGAAGGGCTACACCTGCTCCCTCAAGGACGCAGACAAGGACACCGATGGCAGTGGCACGTTGCTGGCTGATAAGAGTGAGGCCTACAAGGGCTGCTACATTCTCGAAGCCAACAGCACCCGCCGCCCTCTTGTCCTCGGTCGCAAGAAGGAAGCCCTCACCGAGGAGGACGGCATCATCTATTCCGGCTGCTACATCAACGTGAGCCTGGCTGCCGCTGGCTACACCTTCGGCAAGGTCAAGAAGGGCGTCAAGTGCTACCTGAACGGTGTGCAGTTCGTCAAGGATGGCGAGCGCTTCGGTGCAGATGCCTCCGCAGACTTCGACGCGCTGGACGGTGACGAGGATGCCGACGACTTCATGGCATGACCGCCGCATCCTTTACCTGGACACCGAGACCTATAGCAGCGTAGACATCAGCAAGGCGGGGGCCTTCAAATACATGGAGGCCCCTGACTTTGAGATCCTCTTGCTCCCCTACGCTTGGAACGATGAGCCCGTCCGAGTGCTCGACCTGGTCAGCGACCCCTTCGATCCCGAAGTACAGGCCGAGCTCCAGGACATCATCGCAGGGCTCCAAGACCCCGACACGATCAAGGTCGCGCACAACAGCGCCTTCGAGCGTGCCGCCTACCATCGCCAGTTCGGCTTCTATCAGCCCCCCGAAGAGTGGGAGGACACGATGATCCTCAGCGCGATGAACGGCTTGCCCATGAGCCTGGACGCGGCTGGTGAGGCTCTCCGCCTCCCTCAGCAGAAGCTCAAGGAGGGCAAGCTCCTCATCAACTACTTCTGCAAGCCCTGCAAGCCAACGATCGCCAACTTCGGACGGACGCGCAACCTCCCAGAGCACGCCATCGACAAGTGGCTGCGCTTCAAGGAGTACGCGAAGGTCGACGTCGTGGCCATGCGAGAGATCCACAAGCGCCTGGGACGCTTCCCTGTCCCTGAGTGGGAGCGGAGGGTCTGGGCACTCGATGCTCGGATCAATGAGCGCGGCGTGCTGGTCGACCGAGACCTTGCAGAAGCCGCCATCGCCGTGGACGAAGCCTTCCGAGCGGAGCACACCGAGGAGCTGAGGCGGCTCACGCATCTGGACAACCCCAACAGCGTGGCACAGCTCAAGGAATGGCTGGAGGGCGTAGGTGTGAGCGTGGACAGCCTCGACAAGGCGACCGTGGCAGACCTTCGCGCCTCCGTGCCCGACCCGACCACTCGGCGAGTGCTTGAACTCCGCCAACTGCTCGGCAAGACATCGACCAAGAAGTACGAAGCCATGACCGCCGCCGCTTGCACGGATGAGCGCGTCCGTGGTCTGCTCCAGTACTACGGAGCGGGTCGGACAGGTCGATGGGCTGGACGGCTCGTCCAAGTCCAAAACCTCCCGCAGAACCACCTCGACGACATCGGCTTGGTGCGTGAGCTGGTGAGGGACAGAGATCTGGAGACCTTGGAGATGCTGTTCGACAACGTCCCCGACGTGCTCAGCCAACTGATCCGCACCGCCTTCGTGGCAAAGCCAGGTCACACTTTCCTGGTGTCCGACTACGCGGCGATCGAGGCTCGTGTGATCGCGTACCTCGCGGGAGAGAAGTGGCGCATGGACCTCTTTGCTAATGGTGGCGACATCTACTGCTCATCGGCCTCGCAGATATACAAGGTACCCGTCGTCAAGCACGGCATCAATGGGCACCTCCGGCAGAGGGGGAAGGTCGCAGAGCTCGCCTGCGGCTACGGTGGCGGCGTCGATGCCATGAGGCAGATGGACACGTCACACGCGCTGGATGATCTAACCGATGGCGAGGTCAAGAGTATCGTCACACAGTGGCGCCAAGCCTCCCCGACGATCCCACGCTTCTGGAGAGACACCGAGAACGCAGCCAAGAGAGCCCTGGAGAACCCCGGGCGGACGTTCACGACCCCATGCGGTGTCAAGTACCTCCGCGACAAGGAAGGGCTCCGCTGTCGTCTGCCTTCGGGTCGCATCCTGACCTACTGGGACGCACGACTTGACAACGATGGCAAAATATGCTTCCTGGGTCAGGATCAAAAAACTCGAAAGTGGAAGACGTTGAACACCTGGGGAGGCAAGCTGGTCGAGAACATCGTCCAAGCCTATGCCCGCGACTGCTTGGCCGTTGCGCTGTTGAGGCTCGACGAGGCGGGCTACAAGATCACCTTCCACGTGCACGATGAGATCATCGCAGAGGCACCGGAGGGGAGCCGGTGGGGGGACATGGCTGAGATCATGGGTCGACCGATTGACTGGGCTCCTGGGCTGTTGCTTCGTGGCGATGGCTATGAGACTAAATTTTATATGAAGGATTGAACATCATGAACACTTATAAATTAGGCAGTTTATTCGACGGGTCGGGAGGCTTCCCTCTCGCTGGTGCTCTCTGTGGCATTGAGCCCAGATGGGCGGCAGAGGTCGAGCCCTACCCGATAGCCGTCACGAGGTCACGCCTCCCAAATATGAAGCACCTCGGAGACATCAGCAAGGTCAACGGGGCGGAGATCGAGCCCGTGGACATTATCACATTCGGATCCCCTTGTCAAGACTTGTCCGTGGCGGGCAAGCGCGCAGGCTTGAAGCACGCCGACAACGGGGATGAGGAGACCACACGAAGCGGTCTATTTATGGAGGCCGTGAGAATAATCAAGGAAATGAGGACAGCAACCAATGGAAACTATCCAAGATTTGCGCTCTGGGAGAACGTGCCCGGCGCCTTCTCAAGCAACAATGGCGAGGACTTCCGCATCGTCTGCGAGGAACTCATCAAAATCGTCGAGCCGTCAGCCTCTATGCCTCCGGTTCCGAAGGGCGGCTGGAACTATGCCGACAGTTACATCGGAGACGGATGGTCTCTTGCTTACCGAGTTTTTGATGCTCAATACTGGGGAGTCCCCCAGCGTCGCCGTCGGATCTACCTTGTCGCAGATTTTAGAGGCGAACGCGCCAGAGAAGTACTATTTGAGCGCGAAGGCTTGCGAGGGTATTTTGCGGAGGGCAGAACGCCGTGGCAAGCAGCTCCCGCCGATGCTCAAGGAGGCTCTGGAGCAGATGATCGAGAGGGAGAGGGCGACGGAGGAGACGGACGACGACTGGATGGCGTGAGCTATGGTGTGGTCACAAAGGGCAACGGCGATGCCTTCCTGTCCGAGGAAAAGCACACAACCCTGACGGTTGGCGGAGGGCAAGCTGGTCAAGGCTATCCTGCCGCAATGGTTCCCTACACCCTCAAGATCCGATCAGGCTGCGAGGGCGGGGGCAAGGGTGCGCTAGTACAAGAGGACAAGAGCGCGACCCTCGCGACCAACAACGACCAGTATCTATTCCAGCCTACGGCATACAGTTTTGACAGTCTTGCATCTAACAGTATGAAGTCCCCCAACCCACACAGCGGATGCAGAGAGGTGCAAGTGTCGAAGACCCTCGACACTACCGACCCGAACCCATCCAAAAATCAAGGAGGGATCGCAGTTGTTCAGCCTATAGCCATCAATCAGCACGCGCAGAGTGACCGCTGGACTGTCGAAAAAGAGAACACTGTGCAGACACTTCCTGCCGCCATGGGCATGGGAGGAGGACACGGTCCTCTCATTATACAGCCGAAAGACCCCGTCTACTGTCTGCAGGGCAATGGCATCGACAGAGCCGACACGGCTGGCTGCAACGGCAAAGGCGTGAAGGAGGACATCTGCTACACCCTCAACACCATCGACCGCCCTGCTGTGGCTTATGGCTTGGATCGTGCCTCATTCAACCAAGGGCAGAATGCGAAGTTTGACTTCTCGGTGACCGGGGAGCAACAGCCGACCATCACCGCCAGAGGCCCCGGCGCTGTGGTTCATGCAAGAAAGGCGTCCTTCTTCACAAGAGGATCCGAGGGAGCGGCGGACACCTTGGTGGCTACCGATTACAAAGACCCCCAGATCGTTGCATACGCAGAAAGTGGCACCAACGGCTCAAGGGTCAGCAACACTCTCGTGGCGAGCATGGGCAACGCCCCAACAGGAACCACGCAGGACAACCTTTTCGTGAGGACGAACTACATCGTCCGCCGCCTGACACCGACCGAGTGCGCGCGTCTCCAAGGCTTTGCCGATCAGTGGGGTCACATCGAACAGAAGGACACCCTCACCGATGAGGAGCTCCGCTTCTGGCTTGAAGTCCGAAACACCCACGCAAGGATCAACGGCAAGAAGGAGCAAGACTACACTGGCAAGCAGATGCTGACCTGGTACAACAAACTCTGGACAGACTCTGCGGAGTATAAGATGTGGGGCAATGGCATCGCCCTGCCGACCGCTCTCTACTGTGTACAGGGTGCGGCTGACGTACTCTCGACCGCCCAAGAAGAAGACACCGATGACTGGATGAACTGAAAGGAGAACAAAAAAAATGATTGAGAAAGTAAACCCTTGCCACCCTGACAAGGTGGCGGACAGAATTGCGGGAGCCCTCGTGGATCTCGCCTACAAAGCCGATCCGAACCCCAAGATCGCCGTGGAAGTCCTCATCGGTCATGGCGTCTGCCACATCGTCGCAGAGACCTCCGTCATGCTTAACATGACCGAGGTCAAAAAAGCGGTGCATCGCATCGCTGGCAACAGCATGATGGTGGACTATCGGGAAGTCAAGCAAGACGTCCACTTGAACCGCAACCAGGAGGGAGGTATCAAGTGCGGAGACAATGGCATCTTCAAAGGTGTGCCGCTCACACCGGAGCAGGTCGCCATGTCGACCATCGCCCGTGAAATTTTTGAGCGCTACCCAACCGATGGCAAGTACATCCTCGACTGTGACAACGGCCGCGCGATTATCTGCCAAAGCAATGCAAAGACCGAGGAGCTGGAGGCGATGTACCCCGGCGCGGTCGTCAACCCCTTGGGAGACTGGACGGGTGGCACGGACGTGGACACGGGTGCCACCAACCGCAAGCTCGGCTCGGATATGGCCGACGGTGTGACCGGTGGGGGCCTCCATGGCAAGGATCTCTCTAAGGCTGACGTGTCTGTCAACATCTATGCCTTCTTGAAGGCACAACGAACGGGTGAGATCGTCTCCCTGTGCTGTGCTATCGGTGACGAAACAGTGGACGGCATCCCTTATGCCGACATTGTAAAACAAGCCAAGGACTTCATCGACTTCCTCGGTGGCTTTGAGAAGTTCGCAGAGTGGGGCCTATATTGACCGAGAGGAGGAGGCAGTCATGCCTATCAAATACGACAAGGCCCTGGAGATAGCCACGGGCAACAGTCGAAAAACTAAAACATGGAAAAACAAGACCATCCAATGGTCGGAGCTTCTCTCAAAGTTAGAGACGACCACTCGCACGCCCGAGACCGTGGCAGAGTACAAGGCCATGGGGCGCGACCGGCAGAGTGACATCAAGGACGTGGGCGGCTTCGTCGGCGGCTACTGCGACAACGGCAGCCGCTCCGACATCCGCGACCGATCCGTCCTCTGCCTGGACGCAGACTTCGCAGACGCTGACCTCTGGCCTGACTGGGAGCTTCTCTACGGCAACGCCGCGGCGGTCTACTCGACCCACAAGCACACCCCAGAGAAGCCACGCCTCCGCTTGGTCGTGCCGCTCAGCCGAAACGTCACCCCCGATGAGTACATGGCGATCGGTCGACGAGTGGCTCACACCCTCGGCATGGACAAGTTCGACGACACGAGCTACCAGCCCCAGCGCATGATGTACTGGCCGAGCACCTCACAGGATGGCGAGTACTTCTTCCGCTACACCGACGCCCCTTTGCTCGATCCCGACGAGGTGCTGGCGACCTACCGCGACTGGCACGACGTGTCTGCATGGCCGACCAGCAGCCGAGAGGCCGAGCAACCCAAGAAGGTGGCGAGCAAGCAAAAAGACCCCCTGGAGAAGGGCGGATTGGTCGGTGCCTTCTGCCGGGCCTACTTCCCGATCGACGAAGCCATCGCTGCCTTCGTGCCAGCCTATCAGCCATGCACCGAGCCGAACCGCTACACCTACACAGAGGGAAGCACAGCCGCGGGCGTGGTCATCTACGAGGACGGAAAGTTCTCCTACAGCTTCCACGGCACCGACCCCGCCTCTGGGCAGACCGTCAACGCCTGGGACTTGGTGCGCTTGCACCTCTTCGCTGACCTCGACGTCTGCATCGGGCCCGACACCTCCGCGACACTCAGGCCGAGCTACAAGGCGATGGTCAAACTGGCCACGGAGGACAAACGAGTGACCGCGCAGATCGTAGCAGACCGTATAGCCGAGGCAGAAATAGACTTCGACGGCGACCTTGAAAGCATTGAGCACGATCTCGAGAAAATAAAAGATCGTCAAATGGCGAAGCTCAAGGAATACAAAGAAGAAAAGCGCGCAAGAGAGGCCGAGCTGGCTCCGATCTTTGACGATATCGCCAGAGAAAACGAGAAAACGGCCGACTGGCGCGAGAAGCTGAAGATCACCGACAAGGGCGGGATCGCCCAGACCATCGAGAACGTGGTCACCATCCTGCGCTACGATCCAAAGCTGAAGGACTGCCTCGCCCTCAACGAGATGGAGCACAACATCATCGCACGACAGTCTCTGCCGTGGCGGAAGGTCAAGAACCACAGCCAATGGGTGGATGCCGACGATGCCGCTCTCCGCTACTATCTGGAGCGGGTCTACGGCATAGCAAGCAAGGACAAGATCTTCGACGCGGTCAACGTGGTCGCCTCGGAGAACAAGTTCCACCCCGTCCGCGACTACTTGGACGGGTGCACCTGGGACGGGGAGCCGAGAGTGGAGACGCTGCTCGTTGACTACCTCGGAGCCGAGGACAACGCCTACACGAGAGCCGTCACACGCAAGGCACTGGTGGCTGCTGTTGCCCGTGTCTATACCCCTGGGTGTAAATTCGACTATATGCTGACCATCCGCGGCCGTCAAGGGCTTGGCAAGTCTGCCCTGATCGCCAAGCTCGGCGGTCAGTGGTTCTCGGACAGCTTCACGACTCTGCAAGGTAAAGACGCCTACGAGCAAGTCCAAGGTGTCTGGATCATGGAGGTCGGAGAGCTTGCCGGGATGAGAAAAGCAGAGGCGGAGACCATCAAGCTGTACATCAGCAAACAGGTCGACCGCTTCCGTCCAGCATATGGTCGACGGCTCCAAGAGTTCCCGCGCCAGTGCATCTTCGTCGGAACGACCAACGAGACCCAGTTCCTGAGAGACACCACGGGAAACCGCCGCTTCTGGGTGGTCGACACCCCCAACGAACCCCTCAAGGATATGTGGGAGGAGCTGACCCCCGAAGTGGTCAAGCAAGTCTGGGCTGAGGCGGTGGAGATCTACCGAGCGGGTGAGAAGCTCTACTTGTCGCGGGCACTCGAAGCCGTGGCGAGATCCGTGCAAGAGGTCTATGAGGAGGAGAACCCCCGCGCGGGCATCGTGGCCGAATACCTCGACCGACTGCTGCCTGCTGGCTGGGAGGAGATGGACCTCTACAGCCGCCGGTCGTGGCTGGAGAGTGATGCGGAGGGCACGGTCAAGCGCCAGACCGTCTGCATCCTGGAGATATGGGCGGAGGCCTTGAGCGGCAACCCCGACAAGCTCGACCGCTACGCCATCAAGGAGATCGGGGACATCATGGCGGGGATGGGTGAGTGGAAACGTGCGGCTAATAAGGACAACAAACGCACCATCAAGCCCTACGGACGCCAAAGATATTATGAGAGGAGGGACGAGGAGACATGAGCAACGAGGGATACAACCCGAAGCCGAAAGCAAGCACGCGCTGCGTGATCTGCGGCGGCTACTTTACGTTCGACACGCCGTTCATCGCAGCCAAGCCCCGACGCGGCGCCACGATCTTCGCGCACACCGAGTGCCTGGAACAGGAGCAGAGGGACATCCTCCTCAACAAGTCGCTCGCGGCGCATGAAGTGTTCGAGCAACGAGGAGGTGGCGAAGCATGACCACGCTGGAGAAGGAAATCGAGCGCAAGCTGTGCCAGATGGTCGTCAAGTACGGAGGGCTCTGCCTCAAGTGGGTGTGCCCCGGCTGGAGCGGTGTGCCCGACCGCATCGTGCTCCTGCCTGGTGGTCGTGTGTACTTCGTGGAACTCAAGCGTCCCAAAGGTGGCAAGATCAGCCCCCTCCAGCGTTGGTGGGCCGACAAACTCCGCTCTCTCGGCTTCTGGTTCTTGTACATCTTCGACGAGGTCGATCTGGCCACCTTTGAGGTGGTGCTCAAGGAGGAGGGGGCAAGATGAGCACCTTCGTCCCATATCCACACCAGCAGGCGGGCATCGAGTGGATCCTCGACCGCCCCGCCTGTGCCCTCCTCTGGGGCATGGGGACGGGCAAGACGGTCACGACCTTGACCGCCATCGACCTCCTCCTCAACGATGCCCTGGAGGACGGTCCCGTGCTGGTCATCGCGCCCAAGCGCGTGGCCGAGAATACCTGGAGCAAGGAGGCGGGCAAGTGGGGGCACTTGCGCCACCTCCGCGTCTCCAAGGTCATGGGGGCGCGCAACAAGCGCGTGACAGCGCTGAACACGCCCGCCGACCTTTACGTCATCAACCGCGAGAATGTGGAGTGGCTGGTGGACTGGTGTCTGCAACACTGTGGAGGCTGGCCGTTCCCGATCGTGGTGATCGACGAGCTGTCCAGCTTCAAGAGTGCCCAGGCGAAGCGATGGAAGGCTCTGCGCCGTGTCCGTGGACGCATTCGACGCATCATCGGGCTGACGGGCACACCGCGCCCGAACGGCTTGGAGGATCTGTGGCCGGAGGTCTATCTACTGGATCAGGGTGCTCGCCTCGGTCGAACCCTGAGCGCCTTCCGCACCACCTACTTGGTGCCGGAGAAGATGAACGGTCACATCGTCTACAGCTACCGACCGAGAGAGGGTGCAGAGGAGGAGGTCTACGAGATGCTGAGTGACATCTGCATGAGCATCCGCAAGGAGGACGTCCTGAGCCTTCCCGGCCAGATCTACGAGGACATCGAGCTGACCGCCCCGCCGTCCCTCTTGAAGCAGTACAAGCAATTCGAGCGCGACAAGGTGCTGGAGTGCTTGGGCGCAGACGACGAGATCGTGGCGGGCTCGGCTGCCGCGTTGACCAACAAGCTCCTCCAGTTTGCCAACGGTGCCATCTACGACATGGACGGAGGAGTGCATCACCTCCACGACATCAAGCTCGACGCCTTGGAGGAGCTGCTGGAGGAGGCGGGAGGCGATCCCGTGCTGGTGCTCTACGCCTACAAGCACGACCGCGACCGCATCCGCTCACGCATTAAGTGCCGAGAGCTCGACAAGCCCGAGGACATCGACGCGTGGAACCGTGGAGAGATCCCCGTGGCGCTGGCGCACCCCGCAAGCATCGGCCACGGCTTGAACCTCCAGGACGGTGGGCACATCATCGTCTGGTATGGGCTGACGTGGTCGCTAGAGCTCTACCAGCAAGCCAACGAGCGCTTGAACCGCCCAGGGCAGAAGAACGTCTGCCGAGTCTATCACTTGATCCTAAAAGGCACCCACGACGAGAGGGTGCTCCAATCTCTAAAAAATAAAGACAAAGGACAGGCCGCCGCCATTGAGGCGCTACGGCTGGAGGTAATGAAAGAATGAGAAAAAAGAAGAAAGGTCTCTTATCATCTGGCTTCATGTTCGGCGTAGATGCTGCGCTGCTCAAGATCGACAAGCAGCGGGTGGAAGAGCACCCCGTGGTGCTTAGATACACCGAGGAGGAGGCCGCCTTACTCTTCGATCTGCTTTACGACGAAATGGAGGGGCTAATGTCTTTGAACACAAAAGATCGAATGAGTAAGGAGCCAATGTTCGACCAAGAACAAAGGGCCCACCTCCACACTGTGATGGACTTTTGCGCCCGACAAATACAAGCTCTCTACAAATACGCAAATATGACGGAGGATCCGAGACATGACACCACCCTGCTGTAAAAAATGCAATAACCAAAGAGACCACTCGACCTGCGCGACCTTCAAGAAGTGCCTCCGATGGCGAGCCTGGTTCAGCCGAGTATGGGCAGACATACGGGAGGCAGCCAAGCAATACAAACAAGAGGGGGATCCGAAAGAATGACAGAGCGGGAGCGGATAAAAGTCGACATCAAAAGACAGCTGAACAGCTACCACGTCCTACGTGCTGAGTATCGGGACATCCAGAGCGAGCTGCGGCAGTTGGAGATCACCCTGGGCTCGCCTCCTGGGGCGAAATTAGACGGAATGCCTCGGAGCCCAGGCGTCAGCAACCCAGTGGAGCGTGCAGCCATCAAGCACTTGGAGCTGGTGGAAAAGTGCGAGGCAAAGCTGGACAAGATAGCCGCCGCCCTGGGAATGATCGAGGACATGATCGAAGGGTTGGATCCCATCGAGCGCAGGCTGGCTCGCGCCCACTATATCGACGGGCTAACGTGGGAGGGCGTGTGCGACAAGATAAACTACAGCTGGAGCCAGACGCACCGCATCCACAGACGGATGCTCGACAAGCTGGTCGATGCTGAGCTCAAGAAGAAGTACACGGAAGTCTAAAAAGAAAAGCCTCGGAGTGATCCGGGGCTTTTTTTATCAAAAAAAATCAAAAATTTTCAAACTTTTTTTCAAAAAGTACTTGACAAACCACGGTTTCCGTGGTATAATATATACAGAAAGGAGGTGAGAGCATGAAGAAATCGAGGGAACCCCAAAAAAATACCACCCTCGAAATCGTGGAGTTGATAATCAAAGCAGTGGTAGCCGCCGCAACCTTGATATCCGCGATACGATGGTGGTAAGACCCAAAGAGGGGCGCAAGCCCCTCCCCCTTCGGGGGTGGTTTAGATATTATATCATAGCGAAAGGAGAATGTCAAGTGGTAAAAAACAATTTTTGGCTTCTCACCCTCTGCGCCCTCCTTCTCATAGCAAGCGCAACAGGGTGGAACCTTCAGATCAGGGTCGCAGTGGCAGCCAATGCGGTGGTAGTACTGTTAGACGTGGCACGAGGTGCTGTGGCATTGTACAAGAGCAATAGACGATAAAAAGGAGGACAAACACATGACCATCATCGACGGACGCAACCCCAACACCGTGACCTCAACATTGAACCAAAAGCAGTTCGAGGCACTTTTACCCGAACGCCTGAGATCCTATAGTCCCGAGTGGAAAACGCGCACGCTGGTCCACATATATCGAATGGGTGACCGCTTCGTCCCAGTAGTTCAACGAGATGGGACTTTGATCCTGTGCGCTGAGTACAAGACCGAGCGGGGCGCGCATAATTGGGTGACTCGCAATTTTGAGCACGCTGTGCGAATTGACTGAGGAGGTGAAACACATGAACATCACCATCAAATCCGTCACCGAGATCGTCGCAGCCTACTCCGCAGAAGCGGACATGACCTTCATCTTGAAAGAGGTCACGAGCGCAGACGGGGCGCCCATCTCCACCGAGGTCATCGGCTTCTACTATGGAGATCCGAACGATGAACTCACAAAGGAATACGTCGGCAAGCTCAAAGCAGAATATTGAGGAGGTGAGCCCATGAGCCAAACCTATGCAGAGAAGCTCCGCGAGGTCCGAACAGGCGCGGGCTGGAGCCGTCCGAAGATGGTCGAGCGGGTCGGCGTTCCCCTTCGTACCATCGAGGACTGGGAGGCGGGCAAGATGACCCCGCCCGAATACGTCCAGAAGCTCGTCCTTGATCGGCTGATGCTTGAGATCGAGAAGGACAAAAACTGACAGAAAAGCCTCCGAGAGATCGGGGGCTTTTTCTTGCAATGCCACGAAATCCGTGGTAAAATAAAGGTAGAAAAAGAGGAGGCGGTCAAAATGGCAAAATATAAAGTAGAGCTCAATTCCGTGGGGAACCCAGACAGAGGACAAGACCCAAGCAAGCAGATCGAGGGCGCGTGGGCGAATATGGCTCATGTGGACAGCATCGAAGAAGCAAGCAAAGCCGTCCGTGACTACATCGAAAAGCACAACCTCGGAGCGGGCAACTGGGCGGGCGGAAAAGTCTGGACAGAGCGCAATGAATACGTGGGGCGTATCTCTTACAATGGACGCTTCTGGGAGGAGTAAAAAAGCCGGAGCACACGCCCCGGCTTTTTTTCATGCACTGCACACGAGAACCTTATAAACCAGATCGAGGAGGCTCGTGTCTGTGCAATTCTCAACCGCCTCCATGATAAGCTGCCGCAGAGGTACGCCGTCGCTGTCGGAGTCTTTCATCTTTTTGTGTCCTTTCATGTTTTTCTTGACTTTGAGTCTTTACTGTGTTATAATAAATCAGTTTTTTTTCTTTTCTGCCGATATTATACATCCGCAAAAAGGAAAAATCAACACCAAAATTTGTAAATCGGGCACCAAAATTTGGCGCCGACAAGACCCAAAAAAGCAAGATCGAAAGGACAAAAGTGTCGCATGAACAGACAAACAAGTACACCCGCAACCCAAGAACAGTGGCGCGTTAACCTCAAAGAGCTGAAAAACAAGGCAGGCTTGACATCAAAGCAGATCGCGGACAAGGAAAATCTGTCCGAGAAGACGGTGGTGCGCGTATTTTCCGGGGAGGCCAAGAACCCAGGCGTCGACCTTGTTCGTCGGGTCATCCATGCGCTCGGCGGATCCTGGAATGAGATCTTCGGCGAGAGCGGAGCCGTCATAGGTGGTCAAGATCTCGCCACACTGCAAGCGGAGGTGGACAGGCTCACCGAGGAGGTGGCTCTCCTCACAAGCAATCTAAACATAGCCAACCTTGAAAACTCCGTCATGAAGGAAAAGAACGCTGCGCTGGAGTCGGAGAACAAGCTCCTCTGCTTGAAGCTCGAATACGAAGAAAAACTCGTCGCAGTACATAATTTTTACAATAAGCTAAACTCTAATAATTAAGGCACTGAAGTGACCCAAGGCTACCACGTCTTGGGTCACTTTTTGTGGGGCAAGGGGTCACCCATGGGTCACTTTTTAGAACCGAGATACCACCCCATGGGTCACCCTGGGTCACCCCCATGGGTCACTAAAAACCTATATATTATAAGGCTTTTTTACATAATGACCCAAGTGACCCAAGTGACCCAACACTTTCACAAACTATTATATTTACGATTTTTTATAATGTTGTAGGT
>UZAT01057410.1_pt1 | contig 18205 bp, 13 predicted proteins | sample 2160861 | NCBI WGS metagenome assembly UZAT01 (sample SAMEA5138306, study PRJEB28736) | viral metagenome | reverse complement strand
TGATGCGCTGTTCAGTGTCGCCGTGTAATACATAGTTACGAGAACCAACGTCAAGATCTTCTGGTGCAGCAGTCCAATCTGTCGGCCTATTGCCAAATTCTACCTTTATGTTTTTCACATAAATAGTAGCAGTTGCACTATGGGTAGTTCCCGTAGCTGCGGTAGTTGATCGTACAGCGAGTGTTATCGCGTCAAGACCCGTAGACGTGACGACTCCGGAATATCTAACATATCCCTTCGTAAGATTACTCACGGGTACTATATTACTTGCATTTTGACCAGTGCCATCAATAACGGCAGTTCTAAGATAGAAATCAATGCCGGTGCCAACCTCATCGGTACAGGCATCGAACGATATCGTGACTTGTCGATTCTTGATGTTCTGTATACCATATACGGATAGCGGGAATGTTTGTACTTTGTTCTTAAAACTTACCTCCACATCGGAACCCAGAACTAAATTTCGTCCACCGACTTCGATACTATCGACACTACTCTGCACATTTGCGATGGCAGTCTCGACGTCAACGCCACTGCTAATCTCGAGACTCTTGGCCGAGATTGCTAGCTTGTAGGTTCCGTCAGTATCTTTGTAATACTTAAGGAAGTTACTCGCATCGCCAATGGCAACCTGACCGTCATTACCAAGGAAAATACCCCTAGTGGTATTACCGACAGCATCCTTAGCCCCAGAATATAAAGAATTCTGAGTGATAGTAAAGCCGCCGATAGTAGCACCAAAAGCAACCAAGTCACTCACACTGATCTTAGTAGCCGTAATGGACTTGGCCTTGATGACCTGACCATTAATGCTATTTTGATCCGTCTGCTGTGCCTCAACCTTCATACCGTCTGTATTCAACTTGTAATACAGGCCATCGGAGCCCTTAATCACAAGCTTTTCGGCAATGACGGTATTACCGATGAGTCGATCGCCATTGATAGTGACACCCACCAGTTCGCCAGTAATGGTCTGGTCGCCGACAACGACATTATCGATCAGGCCGGATACGGAATAGAAATACTCCATAGCAGCCTTACCGATATTTGAGAAGTCGATGTTAGCGTACACTGCATCGAAGTTTCCAACCTCGAGATTTTCGATTTTACCCTCAATCGCATCGAGTTTGTACGTAGCCAGATACTGGAAATCGCCAAACTCAGCGGTCAGATCGCGAATATCAGCCGTAGCAGCCTCCAGATTCGTGATGGTCGCATAGGTAATATCAGCCGTAGCCGCATCGAGCTTGGTGGCGTATAGTGTATCGATTCTTGCTTGCTCTGCAGCAAAGGTCACGGTGTCGATCTTATCCGCTAAAATAGTATTGAACGCAGACACATCGTCTCCGATAACCTGAACATCGACAACTCTCGCAGACGGGGACGTCAGGTTACCCGTGACAATCGCCGTGTGATTCTTAATAAGAACCGTTACACGGTCACCGTCACGAGCATCACTGGTCCTCGTTATCGGAGTTAATAGCTCAGAACCATCGATACGCACATACTGCGAACCGTCAGATTCAATTATGGTGCCATATACAGTTGTGTCTTTTTTGGTATCGTCATTATCTTTGGTAGCCTTGACGAACTGCATTATCAGATCGCTGGATAGACCCATAATTCATCACCTCCACAGTTTTGTAGTAAACACCGCTTTCTCGGTAACCTGGCACCCCAGGCCGCAATCAATGGTCTGACTGATTACTCTCGCTTTGACATTGTTAATGCCGGCTCGAGTATAGTTGAGTCGTACACAATCGTTGATTCTCACAGGACAATACCCATGGGTATACGTCGCTGTACATTCGAGAGAGGACAGCTCCTTGAGTCTGCGCTCAGCGTACTCATGAATCTGGTTTGCTGTCGGGTCTCCGATCAGATCCGGATCGGTTTCGCGGTGTACGATTTCTCGACCGCGATTGACGGTAGAGGTCGGACTATTGGGGTCGTCGTTGACGACTCTGGAGTAATAGTGACCAGTACCGTGGGAATATATGACTTCAACGACATTCGGAATACCATATAAGTCGCGATCAACAGTTATCTCCGACATCAATATCGAACTGTTGTCATCGTTATACGTCCAGACGGGCTGGAGAGAGGCGGTCTCTTGCTTTGGTGCAAATAATATACGCCCCATCTCGTCAAGGTCAAACGCATATTTTGCATTGGAGATCAGATCGGTCGTGAACGAGAGCCAGGTGTCGTTAATATCGGACACGAAATCGTAGAACAGGTTCTTAGAACTACTGGCTGCGATAACAGGGGCTCTGGAATGTTCCCTGACCAATCGATAGGCATGATCCATAATGTTCTCCCCCTTTGGAATGGAATATCCTATAGGAGGAGGAGTTTCTTTAAGCTCCAGCAGAGGCGAATATGCATCTGTGGAGAAGGCGCGAAGCTTACCGTCGAAGCTAAACTTCGGCGTTTGGACCAGAAACGTTCCGAGCGGACGCTTGTCGCGAAATCCATTTTGAACTGCGATAAGGTACACTCTCACATAGCATTCGCCAAGGGATTCGGAGACATCAATAGTTGCGGACACGAGGGTCGCAGTATCGGAGTCTCTAGTGATACTGCAAGATCTGGCAGTCTTGATAAGTGCACGATCTTTCCAAGTAACTGGGTCAACGATGTAATATTCATACGTTTGCTCCATAGACTTAGTCCAATCGATCATATCAAGCACCTCCCTCAACTCGGGTTATGGTAATTGCGACAGGAACAGTCAGCTCTTTATGTTTCAGGTCAAGGGACACAGTCACACTAGCCCAATAGCCACTGCCGGAGGGCTCCCTGACGTATACCATGCCGTTCCATCGAGCAAGCCGGCGTAACCCATAAAGGGTTTCCTTGTCACTCTTATCGATGACTGCAGCCCAACTAGCCGTCTCGCCAAGCTGAGTGCCGTAATAGCCAACGGGGTGAGAACGGCCAATATACTCGACATGGGACACGTCTGGTTTGGCATCCTCTTTCACGTCAATGTTATACGGTAGCGTCAGCATCGAACCAGTCCAAGACGGTTCTACGGGAACATTCGCATCGGGTGTATCGAAGCTAGACCAAGCCTCGTCCCATTGCAGAACGATTGCGAATCCGCCAACCTCAACTCCAGGCATGTCATAGTAGCTAACAGCACCAGTCACTGTGGACACAGCTACGATTCTGTATCGAGCATAGTCCAGGGCCGGATGAGGGTCGGTGATGTGGGTCGCGCCGTCGTTGGGTATTCCACTAATAAGCTCTGTGAATGTACCATCGAAGTTTCGTCTATACACCGACAGAGTATGATCTTTGACAAGAACACCATACCCGTCTCTACAATACGGCCGAATGGTCGCAGTGTAGGAAGTCGTGTCGATTGTAACCTCAGCATTGGGCCAATAACTATCGCCAGACCAGGCTGTGGTAAATATCACAGATGCATCGGCGGATAAGCCGGAGTCCATAGTAACGGTACACGTTATGGTGTAGCCGACATTGTTCTCCAGGCTCACGTCGCCCGCCGACAATACCGTAGACAGTTGGGTTGCAATATCGTAGTGCCTAGAGAATATCACTTCTCCAGCGTTCACCAGCTTGGTATTGCCAACAGTATCCACGGTTTCGTGCGCCTCGTTTGCGGATATGGCCAGATGATATGCGATAGGCTTCTGGGTAAGGGGACCCGCGGTCGCCTGAACGCGTATCGGAAATGCCGAAAGGGTTTCGATGTCATTTCCGTTAGCATCGGTCACACTCAGCGTTAGGGACGGAGATGCATAAATATCAACGGTTCTGTAGATAGACCACTCACCGTACTCGGGAAGAATACCGCGAGTTCGAACTCTCCACGATATGGCACTTCCATAGATGAGGCCCGAGGTATCGAACTCATAAGAGCTCATCTTGTCCTTAAGCTCTTCATCGTCCGTATTTTTAATCTCGAATACTTCTACCATGCCGCCGATTGTCACCTCGAGTTCGGCATAGGTCTGACTAGAACCATCCTCTGAGTTATGCACCCAGTAGAATATCAACGATTCACCCGCAACGACTGTTGTCGAAGACGCCCATGTAGTGGGGGCACCAGGTTTCTTACCGACAATAACGGAGACGATATCAGACCACTCGGACTCGCCGCCCTCGTTAACCGCTCTCACCCGGAAGAAATATTCGTCGCCGGGTTCAAGACCGCCCAACTCGTAATGGTTGGTTATGACGCCCTGCTCGGTAGTTGTCTGGTTGGATCCTTCGAAATACCGCATCTCGGTGGCATACTGAATATCATAGCTTTTAGCCGTGTCAATAGCAGGCCACTCAAGATATACGGATGTTTCAGAACTAGCGCGAGCTGTGGTAATTCCAGTAGGAACCTCGGGCGCCGGATACACACTGCCAGAATATTCAGACCATTCACTGTACAGTCCGTCACGAACCGCCCTAGCACGAACCTTGTACTCACCGCCCAGATCGACATAGCAAGAATATCTTGCGTAACCGTTAATAAGATTGGCCTTGTCGGTTTCATCGACATACTGGATTGTCGTGTTACTGATCTTGAACTGGTCGAATCGGGTCTTGTTTCGCTTAAGAACCTGAAATTGAATTACTGTGGCACGTACGCTCAAGTTCTCAAGCTTTGCTAAAAGTAAATTCTCCGTCAGCTCAACCGTGGGAACCGGCGGAACGGACGGAGGGTTATCACTTACATTGTAGGTTTTCGCAGTAGACCAGTTTGCGGTCCAGTATACCGACTTATTGTTAGAGTCCTTGCTCTCGGAAATAGGCTTAACCGTGAAGCGAATTTGTACGGCATTGCTGGGAATGCTGTACGTGCTTTGTTTAGAAGCATCAGGGTCATGCTCGTCTACGGAAATAGAAGTACTGCTACCGACGAACCATGTATTGGGCCAATCCTTAGCAGTATACTCCCATTTCACCTGATACGACTTGGTGTGGTCCTTGGTCCATTCCCAAGTTGCAAATAGGGTTGTATCGGACGTACTCACAAGTCCGAACTGGAGGATGTTTACTTGGTTGCTGTTGTTAACCGTGCTGGCGGGAGTGCCGTCGATCTGAATCTTCTGACCAACCGCCAACAGATCAGGGTTCTTAAGGTTATTAAGTTCCGATAATTCGTCGACAGTTGTACCGTTGTCTTTTGCGATAGAGTACAACGTGTCGTCCTTGTTTACGGTGATATACTTAATCGCCATCGCTTACACCCTCCTTTCTCGAATAGCATACCGAGCAATCGCTTTGACCGCATCCGCAACATTACTGCCGTCATCGTAGGTGACACCATCAACGTTGTAGTAAGTATTGCCAATATTGCTAAGACGCTTGCTCAGCTGGTTTATGGCAGACACGACGTCTCCATTGGATCCATTTTGACCGCGTTGGTTCATAGAAGCGCTAATGGACCCTACAGTGGAGAGAACGCCTACGGAAGGCCTCATACTGAACATTCCGTCAATAGCGCTCACGCCAGATCTTACGGAACTGAGGTCGAGAACCGGTCGAATAACCGGCTGAACATCAATATCGCCGTCGATAATGTCGCTGAGCCTCGATACGGTTTTGTTCAAGCCATTTGTAGCAGCCTCGGCGAGACTGGAGCCGGCACCAAATGCGGTACGCGCATAATCGGCAAGCGCATTGACAAAGCCCAGACCACCCATGGAACCGACTCGATAAAACTCTCTGGACGGAGAATTCACATCCAGTTCTTCCTCGGCAGCTTCTATAGCAGCCTTAGCCATAGCTTTAGCTTTGGCCTCGGCCTTCCAGGTATTATCGTCGATACCTGATGCGAACCCGTCGACAACATAACCACCTGCGTCGTAAAAATCCGAATATTCATTTCGAATAATGGCGATGACCTTGGTTATCATACTCGTGGCTGTCGACAACGCCTCGTTAGACAGTTGGCGCATCCCTTTACTGACTTCTACAAGCCCGTCAGCGTGTGCCGCTATGTCGCCAATTCCCGAAGCAACCGCCGCTAAACTTGCAACCATGTCGGCCAGTTTGAGGCCGGTGATAATCTTGACACCATTAGCGAGGTTTTCGAATCCGGTGCCGGCATTAAGCGCTGCCTCGCCTATCGAATCGATGACGCCAGCTATCCCATCGAGGACGGATTTTATCGAATCCCCCACGCTGGTTACCACCGTTGCGATACCGTTAAATACAGTATCAAATGCGTCCGCCAGCATATCCAGAATGGGTATGATAACCGTTTCGATTATGGGACCCATAATGTCAGCTATGCCTTGGAATATGGTTTCAACCAGATTAAGCAACGGGTCTACTAGTTGCGTTATGCCAGCAGTTATACTCTCGATAACCGCCACTATCAACGATATCACCGAACCTGCTAGCGTGGGTACGTTCGCAGTGATTATATCCAAAAGCTGCACGATCAACTCAATGAGCGATCCGCCTATCTGAGGGAGATAGGTCACCAGTGCGTCGAGTAGACCTGTGATCAATACCATCGCTCCGTCTACTAGCGCAGGCACCGATGCGACGATGGCATCGACGAAAGCTAATATGAGAACTTTGGCAGCTTTGAAAATCGCCGCGCCGCTGCCTCCTATAACCTCGCAAAGTTTGACGATACCGATGCCTATCTGTTCAATCATATACGGTATCAGCCCGATGATACTCGCTACGATTGTCACAAGAGACACCGCTGCAGCGGAACCGGCAACAGATATCATCGTCAGCCCTGCGCCCAGCATTAGTATACCGGCACCGATCGCAGATGCGCCCAGGCCGAGCAGCGCAATCGCACCCGCCAACGACAATATAACTGGGACCAAGGGTCCTAACACGAGCCCTGCGACACCGATAACAGCAAATGCCCCGGCGATTGCCACCAAGCCGCGGGCTATTTCGCCCCAACTCATAGATCCGAGAACTTTCATAACCGGTGCTAATATCGCAAGGGCGCCGGATACGACAATCAATGCCGCGGCACCAGGAAGTGCCCCAGTCATGAGGTACATCGCTCCGGATATGAGGACTAGAGCACCGCCAAGTGCTACGAGCCCCCTAGCGATTTCGCCCCAAGACATCGCCGACATTATTTTCAGCGCTCCTGCAAGAATGATCAACGCAGGGGCAATCACAAGCATGGCTAACGCACCGGACAACCCGTCCTTCATAAGGGCCATGGCACCGACAAGTATTATCAAAGATCCCGCCAATGCAGCAAGCCCAACTCCTAGCTCACCCCAGGACATAGACCCCATGATTTTCAGAGCGGCTCCGAGAATAACCATGGCGGTAGCGAGGCCAGTCATTCCAACAGCTCGCAATGCAGTGTCTTTTGGTAATAAATTAACCGCAGCAACCAATGCGCCCAATCCTACCGCCATGCTAATAAGCCCGACACCCATTTCACTCCAAGACATGGAGCCCATAATCTTGAGCGCGATAGCGAGGACTAGCATCGACGTAGATAGTGTCCGAATCGCTCTTGCAGCGCCGTTAACCTTCGTCTCAGGCAGTAACTGCACTGCTCCGACCATGGCACCCAAACCAACGGTCAACGAAATAAGTCCAACGCCCATTTCGCTCCAAGACATGGAGCCCATGATTTTAAGAGCGATTCCAAGAACGAGTATCGCGCTGGCCAATGTCTTGAGTGTTCCGGAAACCATGATGAGTTTCAATGCGCTCTTTCCATCAATAATCTTTGTAAATACAGACATAGCGCCCATTAACTCGCCGAACAGGGCAGCTACTGCAACCAGTGACCCAGTTAATTTCTCGGAATCAACGAATGATATTACGAGCAGCGATGCCGCCAGAATACCAATGGCCGTGGCAATTTTCTGCAACGTGTCGGCTTTAATAGACGACGTGAACGCATTCAGTGTTTCAGAAAGACTATCGAAAATATCCCAGATATCGGCAGACGCAACCGAAATATTCCTTGCAAACTTAACGAAATATGCACCGATGGCGGTCAGGATGCCGCCATTAACGAAATCGAACAGATTGCTGAAATCGGCGTTCTGAAAAGCCATCGTAACGATATCCATCATCTCGCGCAACGCATTTCCGATTCCGACAGCAGCACGATATACATACGGCGAAATGGTCTTAAGGACATTACCGAGCCCAGCAAATACGGCGCCGATTACCTTACCGAGAATTGAGAGGGGTCCGAGCCGTTCCTTTGCGGTATCCGAAATTTCGACAAATGCACCGGAAATAGCATTGGTAAATTCTTTCATTCCGTCGACTACAGGCATCAGGAAGGACCCGATTTTTCGAAATGCGATGTGTATCGTATCGACGATTTTTGCGAAGAAGCCAGTCTGTCTGACGGACTCATTCAGTTCGACAAGCCAATCGCCCAATGATGCCGCAACCTCAAGCACACTCCCGCTGAGATTGCCAAGACTGCCGAATAGCGGGGACACAACCTTGAAAAGGGCGACCAAAGCCTGCCTACCGATGTCTAGAACTGCAAATATGCCCTTAAATATTCGTTCAATATTTTCAAGGGTCTCCATGCTGGGGTTCGCCTTGGTCGCAATTTGTTTTAGGCAGTTTGTGAAGTTGAGGAGGTTCTCCACTGTAAGAGGCGGAAAAATATCATGGAATGCTCTTTTAACAGCATTAGAGACCTTTAATACCGCATTGAATGCACGCTCGAGAGCGATTATCAGGTCTTTTCGACCACCGGCATCTTTCCAGTTCTGCAGCAGCTCATTCCGAGCCTTAGAAGAGTCGCTAAGTATACCACCGATGACCTCCGAAATACTAGTAAGCAACGACTTTGCTTCCTCGAAGTCGCCAACGACTATTTCCCAGGTCTGAGCCCATCCGGACTGCGCAGATTCCTTGAGAGTCTCCCACAACTGAGTGAAAGTCTTAACCTTCGTAGCGGCATTCGTAGCCGTATTACCAAGCTTGAATATACCGTCGATCTGTGCATCGGTGTACCCCTTACCACGGAGCATCTCCCGATTCCGCTCGATTTCAGCTTCAGTCAGACCTTCCGTGGCCATAGTGAACTTCTGCAAAGTATCCGTAAGGATCTCTGCAGAAAGCCACCCGGTACTAAGGCTGTTTCTGAAAGAGCCCTGTTTCTCGATAATGTCGTCGATGGCAACACCGTGGGCTCTAGCAGTTTCCTTAAGGGCGTCCTGAAATACCTGACCGCCCATACCCGCATTAACGACCGAGTTCCAGTCCATCAATTTCACGGTACCGGAAGCCAATGCCTGAGAAAGCTGATACATTGCAGTGCTAGCCTGTTGCGAGTTTGAGCCAGACACTGCTGCCAAATTTGCGATACCCTGAATCGCATTCACCGAGGTTTCTAGATCGATACCGGCAGCCGTGAAGGTACCGATATTCTTAGTCATCTGCGTGAAGTTATAGATGGTTTTATCCGCATATTCGTTCAATGTATCGAGCGCGGTGCTGACGTCGTCTAGGGTAGTGCCCTTACTCTCGGTGTTAGCCAGAATAGTCTGAATCGAGTTCATCTGGGTCTCATACTCGCTGAAACCAGTTTTGATCGGATCGAGTGTGAGCGCCGAAAGCATTCGTTTACTAGCGTTGACGGCAGAATTTGCTATGTTAGCGAGGGCGGTTACTCCAATGACTTCCAGAGCAGAGAATCTTGACATAACAGATTCAACACCCCGACCGAGGCCACCCATGTTGATTCGTCCGGCAGCGTCGGATACATCCTCTAAACCCTTGGATACACCGGTAAAGTTAAGCTTCTGTTTAAGCTTGTCAAGCGTCGACATCGTTACGGACACGTTGTTTTCGAACCGCTTGTTGTCAAAGTGCATTTCTAACACTCTTTGTTCGATTTCGGTGCTCATAATTTAGTAACCTCCCTCCACATAGAATTCGCGATTTCATCAAAAATTGGTTGGATAGCCGGATTGATGTAGTCTCGACCCTCAACCCAGCCCCCTGTACCAGTGGCATGTCCGTATTGCAGAATGATTGCGATAGGGACGCCCTTGTTGGTATTAGAATTGCAAAACACGAGCTTGACGCCACTAACCGTAGTCTCAATCTTGTAGTACCACGACGCGGCTGTCAGGCCCGAGTCGACAGGTGTTGCGGAAGCAAGGGCTGCAACTCCTTTTTCTCCATACTTAGCAAGCGTCCGAAATATAGAATTTCTTTGAGCGTTTTTCAGAAATTTTTCGGTATCGGAGAAGCTGCCCTTTACTTTAACGCCTATCATTTAAGTACTCCTTATATCCTAGAAGCGTAATCCAGACTAATCCAGCCCTCGCCGGACTTCAGTTTACCCCAGCCAGCGGTAGAACCTTTCCCATTTTGAATTTCTGTGATGGTAAAGACACCGATGCCGGTAAATTCACCAGTCTTGGCGAAATTCGTACCGGGACCCTTACGAATGTTCAGATCAGGAATAGTGACTTGAACCATATAAGGAAGGTCGGACTTCGGTTTGACCAGTGCGAGATACTTCGCATTGACGGGGCTGTTAATAGCATTTCTACCATCCTCGCTCTTATCAATTACGATGCGATCTCCATTCACGCTCTTGACATACCACTTCTTCTTGGTAACCCAATTAGGGACGTCAGAACCATTATAGTACGTAGCGTTGATAGCCAGGGAAACCAGATCGCCAGCCTGGAAGGTCTTTTTGGTAACGTTCGTCTGAGTCTCCTTGAAATAGTAAGCAAGACGTTCGTTAACCTCCGCGGCAATCTTCGCATGACGACTGTAAAGGTATTCGCCAGGACAGGCCTTATTCGCAAACCATCTGTGGACAGTCATGTTCTGCTTATCGGGCTGACCGATCAGAGACTTATCGCCTTTCCACAGTAACTTCTTGATGTTGTTGCGCATGCAAATGTCCACGAGCAGATTGATCAGCGCTTTATACGCAGAATCTCTGACGGCATACGGATGTGTAGTGTCGGACGCAACCTCGATTGTGATTGCTCGATGGTCGTTGTCAGCGTTAGAAGAACACCAGGAACGGTCCTTCTCCTCAACACACATGCCGATCGAGCCGTCACAACCAATCGCATAGTTGCAAGAGGCTTTAACCGCAGGATCTGTGAATATGTTCAGAATTGCTTTAGCCGTGAGCTGACCGACGACACAATGAATAGTAACCGTGTCGATCGCGTGGTTTCTCGGGCTAGTTCGGTTGGGACTAATTTTTGTGTAACTAACTAAGGGGCTGTTACCCATAAATAGTCATCCTTTCGTGTTGTATTTTTTCTTACGAGCCTCGTTAAGAGCCTTGTTACGGCTCATGGCCTCATGCATAGGAACGGTCTTTTGAGGCTGGTTCTTAAAGTTACATACCTTGATTAGCATGAGTAGTCTATTGAGATGCCACCACTGATACTCCGGGGGTATAGTGAGGGCTATCATCCAGTAATATATGAGTTCAGCGGTGACGGTCTCACGACCACCTCCACTCCCGTCTGCATTCGGAACGGTTGTGGCCGTCATCGGAGCATCGATATAGTTCGTTATCTCTGTCACATTCCGCTCGCTCAGATAGTTATATACCGATGGATCAACATCTTGGGTGAGCGTCATGAACTTTATATAGTCTAGGATTTCCTCAGAAGTCTTGTCTTCTTTTGATATAAATGGTCGACAATACTTAGATTCCCATTTTGACAGAGATACGAGGGAATGCTCCAGCTCAATCGCAGTTGTTACCGGAGGAATGAACTCCTCTTTGGCTTCGTCCCATTGCTCGGGAACCAACTCTATTTCAAGTCGGAGCATGTCTCACACCGCCCTCGAATTCACGTTAACTGAAGCTGCTGCTTCTGCTGCTCGACCTTTTCGCGCAAACTGGTAGGGATAAGGCCGTTGATAAACTTCGCGGCATACTCATCATCCTGCACCAGGCGCATATACATGATGCTATACGCAGGACAGTGAATGAAATCGCTCAGGATTTCGGGAGACTTATCGAAACGTCGACCGTCGGGAGTCTTCTTACCATAGGACTTGTGCAACAATTCCTTGAAGATAGCGATCAGAGCGGGCTGATCCTTAGCATCGATGATGGCTTTAACCGTCTCGGCATAGCCACCAGCAGTAGTCAACTGCATGTCCATCAGCTCCTGCTCGGTCAGGTTGAAGCAGAACTCTTCGGTACGGATAAGACCGTTATAGTCGGGATAAGTAATGGGTTCCTTAATCATATTGTTCGTTCTCCTTTCAGATATATGCCTTGCGGCGTTCAGCATAGCTGAATAAAAAAGGGTCCCCACAGTTACGCAGGGACCCGGCAAATTATAGCGTAGACCTCGCTTAGGAAGCCTTCAGCAGGGTTGCGACTTCGTCGGGCAGGGGCATGCGGGCAGCCGCGGAATCGGTGCCGTACAGGATATCCTCCAGAGCCTTCAGCTTGTCGGCAGTGAACTTGGTAGAGTCCACGATCAGGTGAGAAGTGGGCTTGAAGCCAGTCACTGCAACAGGAGTGGTGGACATGTCCCAAGACATGGTAACAGCCTCGGGGTTCTCGTTGATGGTGGTGTGGCTCTTCTCAGAAGGCTTGGCCAGTGCACCGTACACCAGGTGAATCTTGTAGCCATATTCCATGCCCTGAACGTCGTTGCCGACGGTGGTAACATAGCTCAGACCGAAAGGCTGGCGATTCTGCTGACCGATATATACGCCAGGCACGAGTTCCTTAGAGCCGTCGCAGGCCTCGAATTCCTCGGGATAGGTGTAGGCCTCAATACCAGCGTCGAAAGTCTCAGCAGCCTGCAGAGAAGCATAGACGGTATCGCCCGCATACAGCTTTGTAATCTCAGCGCCGCCGGGCTTCTCGTTAACGGCGGTCAGACCGTTCCAGGCAACACCATTAGTATAGGCGCCCTCGACCTGGAGGTACAGAACGCCCTTTTTTACGCCGGCTTCGTACTTCTTTTCGCCGGAAGCGTCCCAGGTAATTTTGTTTGCCATAGTCTAATATCCTCCTTTAATGATGGATTGAAAACACAGTGTGATTAAGTCCATCCGCAGTATAGCATCGGTCGAACTTACAGTATCGAAGTACCGATACCTTGCGAACGATCTCGCTATCCGGATTCGAATCGATCACAGTTACTTGGTACTCCGACAACTGCCTATAAACCAAGTCACTGGCATGGATATTACCAATGTTCTTCAGTGAATAGACAATTGCCGGGTACCGCATCTTAATTGACGCCGGGGGTTGAAAATACACATTATCGCTTCCAAGGATTTCCTTGAATATAGCGGACAGATTGAGTCTGTTACCCATTGTATACACCCCCGATAGTCAGAATAAGCCGTGGACGTAAAACTTCGACACTTGTAATCTTCCATTTCACGCCCTTGATTGTTGCATATCGCATCATGGGGAAATTCAGATCGGCATACGGATCGGCCACGATGCTAATTTTGTTCGTGATGGTTAAGTCATCATTCAGATGCTCGGTGGGCTGATTGCGAATGAAATTCTGGAGGAGGTCCCCTTTATAGGAACGCTCCTCAATCTCTTCACTCCACACATCATTACCGGAGTCTACATGATTGGCGAAACCGATCTTACCACTCCACTTAGCCATTTTGAATTTCCTCCTCGATTACTGATTACTCAGCAACGGGCATTTCCAGAACGATAGCGGAGTAGGGGCGAACCAGGGCGCCGGACAGACGGGCCTCGATCAGGTACTTCTCCTTGTTGTAGTCGATGTCGAACTGGGAGAAGTGAGTCACCTGACCACCCTTGGTAGCGCCGAAGTGGTAGTCGTCCAGGTTGACGAAGATACCCAGCAGCTGCATCTTCTTGCCGTCAGCAGTGGTACGGATCTTGCCGGTGAACTGCTCAGCAGTGTGCATAGAAGAAGCGTTCAGAGCAGCACACAGTTCAGCCTTGGAGGCGTAGAGACGGCGGCCGTTCAGGTCACGAGCCAACAGCATCTTGTTCTCCAGGTAGGGATCGCAGATGAACACCATGTTACCGCTGCCTCTGTACTTCACACGGGCATTCATGGAAGCAGTGACGATGGATTCGGAGTAGATGTAGTTCTCGCCGAAGTTGGCGCCGGTGTTGGTACCCTGCAGCTCAGCCTTGGCAGCAGCGATGTCCACGGTTTCATGGATAGCATACAGCTCGTCGTCAGTCCAGATGGGGCGGATGTGATCCTCGGGAACCTTATCGGGATCGTTGTCCTCCAGGCCATCGCCGATCATGGCGCACAGAGCCAGCTTCTCGTTCAGCAGACCACGCATAATGCCGCGCTTGTACTCAACGACACCGAAGTCGGTGATGTCGATGATATCGTCACGGTGCATGTCGTCCTTGACGTACACAGTGTAGGGATCGGTGGTACGGCTGAGCAGCTTGATGTTGCCCATATTGGTCTTCTGGCTGCCCTTCTTGTGGCCCTTGGCCATCAGTTCAACGGCGCGGGCGTCAGCCTGGCGGGTACGGATACGGCTGATGGGGCTCTTGTGGATACCCTTCATGACAGCGCCGACCCAGCCGTAGTCACGAGTCAGCAGCTCGGGAGCGCCGGGCTGGACATCCTGGTATTCGGGGAACAGGGTTTCGATGGCATCAGCGCCGTCTTCGTCAACGAAGGCGTGAGCCAGGTGCTGGTTGTTCTCATCTTCCAGATACTCCTGGATAGCGTGCTGCAAGGAGCCGACTCTGCGGGACCGTGCGATCTCCAGGATGGCAGTCTGATCGGCATGAGTCAGAACTGCGCCGGTATGAGTGTCGTTGTTGCGTTCGAATACATTGTGAGACATTTCGTTTTCCTCCTCGTTGTTGTTTTCGGTGTCGGTGTCGTCATCGGTCTCAGGATCTGCCGCCAAACCGATGACAGCGTATACGGCCTTCTGCTCGTCGGAATCAAGCTTCCGCATAGCAGAGTCGAATACCTCTTGCAGGGTCTTCTCGTTATCCACGTTCTTTTCCTCCTTGGATTCATCGTCGTCGACGTCATCCTGGCTATCATCCGCATGGAAGAGAATGTCCAGCGGAATGTGATCGTTGGCATAGATGAGGGCCTCGCCATCGGTGCTATCGTCGTGTGCGATGACCCAATCAATGAAGGCGCCGGGATTGGCACCAGCGATGACCAGGCTAAGTTCGCGAATCTCGCCGTGCATGACATTATCGCCCTGCTGGCGAAGCTGATTCGCATAGATGGACAAAGCTTCGATGTCACCATGCTGGACGGCTTCTTTAGCAGCCAGACCCGCTTCGGAGTTATTGAACTTACAGTGTGCATACACACCTTCGGTCCGGTTCTCCAGAATAGCATGGCCCAGTACGTGCAGGACATCGTGATGCTGGTGACCCCACATCAACGGTACCTTCTTACCGTGATTGTGGGCGAAGGCATTCGGCATGATAACCCGCTTGTCAGAGCACTTCAGGTTATGTCGGGTAGCCCAGCCACCAAAATCGAATTCATTACTGTTTTCCATTTTGACTGTTTCCTCCTTCTTCAGAGTTTTGGTCTTCCTGTTTCACAGGGGTTGGTTTCTCGTTGGGCTGACGAATGTTACTGTTAACCAGCTTATCTGCCTCAGGATCGTCCGAGGGCTTATAACCCATAATCTGACGAACCTCATTAGAGGTCAGGATACGGTTTCTGGTAAGCTTGTCAGAAATCTCAGCCATCTCGCTGGCAGGTACGAGCTTAAAGTGGTCCCTGAAGAATATGACGGACTTACCTTCAGCTCGGTCGTTTTTGCTTACGTACGTACGCTTCAACGCGTCGACAAGCGCAGAAACAATCGGCTCAATAGTCCGATTATCATAGCTCAGCTTGGTCTTTTCATCAGCAGTACCGTCCATAATACCCTGAGTAATACCCAGCTGACTGTACATCAGATTCGTGAGGTACTCGATCTGCTTCAGGAGATTGTTCTCGACAGGTCGGTTCAGCTGAGTGATACGCTCAGTACCGTCTGTATACGCGATACCCAGATCGGAACCCTTCAGCTGGTTTTCGATATCCTTACGACGATCGTTGGCCTGCTTTCTTCGAGCTTCAGTCTTAACAACATACGGAAGCTGAATGATCAGGTCGAGCTTACCGGAGCCACTTATCTCGTCGACTGCGTCAAGTAGAACGAGCTTGCGTATCAACCGTTTAACGGTAGAGTTTGGCTCGTTCATAACCGCGTAGAACGGGTTCTCGGCGATAGCGACGATACGCTTGGGGAGAACAACATCTTCGCGCTTACCAGTATTCTCGTTGTAGAGACGGATCTTGACTTCCTTCGGATACCACTCGACAATCTCACCAATGCGCATTGAATTGATGTCGTACGACTCGACGACCTCGGGATCATCAGTGGTATCGACAGCGACTACCGCGCAGCAGCCCTTATCGAACATGGTCATGAAGGCATCTTGTTTGAGAGCCCGACCAGTCTGATCGAGGTTAGCAGATAGCGTGAGGCATTCGTTCAACCCTGTATCAAGGGTTTTCTCATAGCGACCGTTCTGGTCCAACTGCACATGTTGAACGTCAATGGACGCTGCGTCGACCGCCATGCGATTGAATACCGCAGTTACGACAGATCGCTCGTTACCGCGACTGAATCGCGGCCTGTCAGGACGGTATGAATAACTTGCCCCAGGATAGTAACGATAAGTGGGGTCTCGGTTACCTGCAAAAGCATTCCAGGCACGTTTAAACCTGGACCCGATAGAATTTCCCATTTTGAATTTCCTCCTTGGTTAACCGACTCTGTTACCATGCTTGTCGTACCACTTGATGTCGTGACCACCACGAGCCATAACAACCGCAGTCACCACTGCTCGTCCAGTTTGAACTGCCGCTTTGCCGATAGCGTCGGTGACGACACCCTCGTTCATAGACTTATCGGTAAGAAATGCGGTTCCCGCGCGAGCAAGAACTTTCCGAGCCTTATACGCACCTTTCTTGGTGAGTTTCAGCTGTTCGTTGTGAGCTCTGTCTCGCGCCATAGATTCGTCATACGCTTGCCTCTTGGCGGCCAGCGCTTTTCGATTGGCTTTTTGGAAGGAGCCGATGCCCTTTGGACCATTGGCCCGGCTATCTGCTATGGATTTCTTTCGAGCCTCATTAGCGGCTCTAGTGGCATTTCGTTTGGCCTGAAATGTGGATACATAACCTGTAGACCGATATCTCTTTTTGCCAGAAGGCGTCAGAGAGCCATCAGGATTCTGATATCGGCGTACACCCCACTTCATGCCTTTGACGCCATGATGGTAGAGTTCACCGTCGTAGATGATGAATTCACTCATTTGTTTCACCCCTTTATTCAAACGCGTCTCTGTTGAGCTTCCAGGCGATAAAAGCGTCCATCATAGCCGCAACGGCGTCGATCTTATGCTCGTATCGTCTCTTCAACAGTTTTCGGTTACCGTTCGTATCCTCCTGCGTGACACAGTTACCCATCGTGAACGTCATGAGGTCTTCGTCGAAGAGAAGCATGCGCTCGGAGGCCAACTTCTTAAGTTCGCCCAGAGGAACGGACTCTGTTTTGGCACCCTGGATAACTTTCACAATGCCAAAGGGTCCATTCTCTCGCTCCCACCGCTCAACGAACGCTTTCGCATTGTAAGGGTCGTAACCGATACAGCGAACGTCGTAGCCACTCTCATCAATGTAGCTGTCCAAGTCGTCGTACACATCAGTCATGTCAAGCACGGTGCCAGGCATAACGATAAGACTACCTTCTTTGATAAACTGGTCGTATTTAAACCGCATTGCGGACGGCAGTTTCATCAGGGTCAGTTCAGTTATGTAGTTACGAGTCTTGATTCCGAACTCTCCTCTAGGAAGTGGGAACATGAAAGTGAACGAGCAGAAGTCATCACCCTGAGAAAGGTCAAGACCCATAGAACAGGGCATCTGCCAGAACTCTCTCTTCTTATGAGGAAGAGTCTCTTCGTATGTGAAGTAGTAGGTGAAGCCCTCGCAGGGGATGCCGAACCGTTTTGCCAGAATATCATTCTTAGCAGCCGGATTATGCTCGGCCTTTTCGACGTCCTGATGGTATACGTCGTAGTCTACCGTCTTGCCCAAGTTGGGATTGGCTTTGAGCCACATCTCGGGCATACCAACTTCGTCGATAGAGTCGAGCTTGTAGTACCAGATAGACACATGATCGGCAGGATACTCGCCCTTAAGGATCTTCATCAATTCCATTTTGATGGAATCGCCGCTGCCGTTACGGA
>UZAT01309397.1_pt1 | contig 18215 bp, 9 predicted proteins | sample 2160861 | NCBI WGS metagenome assembly UZAT01 (sample SAMEA5138306, study PRJEB28736) | viral metagenome | reverse complement strand
TTCAACAAGTATGCAAGATTCACCTCGGACAGGCTCTCATTCTATGACAAAAACGACATCGAGGTAGCATATATCAGCGATTACAAGCTTTACATCACCCACGCAGAGGTCACAGGCACTCTTAAACTTGGAGGATACCTTGTCGATACGACAAAAGGTCTTACCTTCAAGTGGGTAGGAAGGAGTTAATATGGCAGTATCTCAAACCTTATCGGTAACAGAGGTATCGGGAAGCGTTAATACGTCAGCCAATACCTCTAAAGTTCGTATATTGTGGAAATCCACGCAGAGCGGTAACTCATGGAACGGATACACAAGAACGGCTAAATACTATATATCCATCAACGGCGGCGCAGAGACAGAGTATACGGTAAATTATACCCTGCCCCAAGCATCAACCGTTACCATTCTTGATACCACGATCACAGTCACTCACAAGGGTGACGGCTCGGGAAGCGTGAGAGTCAGAACGTGGATGGACACAAGCATCAGCGCAGGAGTTGTAGAAAAGTCACAGTCGATAAATCTCACCACGATACCGAGGGCATCATCTATAACCTCGGCATTGGATAGGGCGCTCGGCTCGGCTTGCTCTGTTATGTGGACTCCCCTTTCAAAGTCTTTCAGATACAAACTCAAGTTTTCTATTGGAAATTGGGAATATACCACTCTTCCGATACATCCCAATACAACGTCCCCCTACACATACACAGAATATATTCTCTCTCTTGATGCGGCAAATCAGATCCCCCAAACGACAGGCACAATGACCGTGTCCCTGTTCACGTTTTCTGACAGTAATGCTACTGTTCAAGTCGGCTCTTCGTCTCCTACCACGTTCACGGTAACGGTACCCAACAATGAAGATACAAAGCCTTCGATCTCCATGTCGCTTACTAATGTAATCTCCCTTGGAAGTCCATACTCTTCCCTGTATATTCAAGGCAAGAGCAGAGTTGAGACGGCTCTTTCGGGAGAAGGAAGATATGGTGCTACAATCACCTCAAAGGAGTTCTACGTTGATGGTAAGAACAACAGCACTTTCGTCTCGGATTACCTTTCCAAGTCGGGCAAAATAACAGTTAAAGGAATAGTACGCGACTCAAGAGGATATTCCAACGAGAAAATCGAGGAAATAACGGTCATCCCTTACGGCAAGCCTGCCCTGTTACCTGCAAGCGGTGAAAGTAGTATCATATGTGCAAGGTGTGATGCTGACGGAAATCTTACCGAATCGGGAACGTACCTCAAGATAAAGGCAAGGAGACAATATAGCTCCGTACAATCGCACAATAAATGCCAATTGAGGTATAGATACAAGGTAGAGGGTGGCACATACTCGGGATGGAATACCATCCTTGATTATTCAGCCACAAGTGACGAGGTTATAACCAATGCCTTGCTTGGCGGTGCATTATCTGTGCAGAAAACCTACTATGTTGAGTTGCAGGCTATTGATGATCTTGGAGAAGCTTTCACCACAACAATCAATATTCCTACAGACAAGGTCTATAGGCATAAGGCTGCCTCTATGAACTCTTATGGCATCGGCAAGTATGCAGAGGAAGAGAACGTAGTTGATATTGCAGAAGACCTTGAGGTAATAGTCAGAGGCGGTTTTCGTGCCAAAGAAGTACCTCCCGGCACAGACTTTAACACTTTGCTAAAGCCTAATAATTACTTTGGTAATCAAGTAAGCACTTCAGGCTATGTCAACTGCCCAATGAATCCTGCCGAGAAATCTACATTCGCGCTTGAGGTTATAAGCCTTGGCGGTGGAGGACAGATATTGCAGAGATTAACTGTATGCTCTCCTTTGGCAACGGTATATGAACGGCAATACTATGGAGGCAAATGGGTCGTTCCGTGGGAATGCGTTAATCCTCCCTTGTATAAAGGTGTAGAGTACCGCACCAAAGAACGATATGACGGCAAGGTGGTACACACTAAGCTTGTTGACTTGGGCAATCTCCCCAATGCAACAAGAAAACAGGTTGCACATGGCGCGAGTGCGACAAAGATCATTAGATGCTGTGGACAGATGTCTAACGGAGTCAGCTTGCCTTTCCATTACGATAATACTACGAATTGGATAGAAATATATGCAGGCGGTTCGGATATAGTGGTACTCACAGGAAACGACCAATCATCACGCACGGCAACCGCACAGATTTGGTATTTGAAAGATTAAATATCACAGGAGGATAAACAAATGTCAAATAATGAAAAAAAATATGTTCCCACGGATGCTCCCATACTGAAGCAAGCTCCCACGTTGAATGCATATGACACCACATCGTATGACTCTACCACAAAGGGAGCGGATGCTTTAGGTGCAATGAACACTGCGGCATCGAATCTTACGTCATACGGAACATTCGATATGAGCAAGTTCTCACAGGCAGATTGGATGAACCAAGTGCTTGGAGACATACAGAACGGAAAGAAGTTCTCCTACGATGTCAACGGTGATGCTCTCTATCAGCAGTACAAGGACAGTTATATGCGACAGGGCAAGATAGCTATGCAGGATGCTATGGGACAGGCGGCGGCTATGACAGGAGGCTACGGCAACTCCTATGCGGCTTCTGTGGGCAATCAGGCTTATCAGTCTTACCTTCAGCAGTTGAATGACAGAATCCCCGAGCTGTATCAGTTGGCTCTTGACCGTTACAACACGGAGAGACAAGACCTTTACAATCAGTATGGTCTGCTTGAAAATGCATATAACCGTGAACACGATACATTCAATGAAGGCTACAGCCGTCTTCAGGATGCATACGGTATTGCGAGTGATAACTACTACAAGGGTGGCGATATGTTCTACACCGAGCAGAACAATAAGAACAGCGTGGTCGGCAATCAAAATAGTGAGTCTCTGTCTATTTGGGATACCGAAAACAATAACCTTTGGGAAGCTGCAAAGTGGACAGAAAGCCTGAATCAGTATGCTAATGATGAGCAGTGGAGACAGGATACTTGGAACAGAGAGGAACAGTGGCGCACCGAGGATCGAGACAGAGAGGAACAGTGGCGTAGAGAAGATCGAGCCGATGCAAGAGAAAAAGAGAGACTTGCAGCGAAGGCGGCAAAGGCAAATGCATTGGCGAAGAACAACACACCTACCTTGAATGCAAAGGAATATAATGAAGTGCTTGAAAACGCAGGTGTTTATGCGGAACAAGGAAAATCCGCACTCAAAACATATCTTAACGGATTGGTTTCAAGAGGTCTTTCGCAGGATGAGGCGGCAGATATTTACGAGCAATACTTCCCCTCACTTCCTAAAAAAACTCCTACTTTTCAGGTCGGAACACAGCAGCATACGCTTAATTAAGGAGGCTCTCTATGGCATTTGATGTAGAAGAATATGCAAGAAAACGTAGGCAAAACAAATCTACCGATAGCGAGGACGAAGGTAATCGCAATAGTGGTTTTGATGTAGAAGCGTATGTTAAGCAAAGAAACCTGCCCCAAGTAGGCGAATACCTTACATCAAGCATCAACGATTGGCTCAAGAAAAACGAGTCCTTCGTAAACAGTTATAATTCTCGTTATTCGGGCGAAAACACCACATACAGATCGGATGCATCTGATTGGCTGTCATCTGTTGCCACGCAGAAAAGCAGTCTTGCTAAAGAAGCAGACGGCATCAGAAATATACTCGATCAGTATAAGGACTATCTTGACAAGGATTACTACAATTCTGTAGCGCAGGCTCTTGACGGCAACCTCAAGATGCAGGGAGAAATTCTCTCTGCATCTACCAAGGACTATGAATATTGGTCTCAGTGGGATACGGAGGATGCATACAAGGAGTATGTGGCACAGCAGGAGGACTACAACAAGAAACTGAATTTCGATCTGAACAAGGGTCAAGTTGAGATAAACGATCTTCAAGCTATAGTCGGCACATTAGACCGATTGAAGAAAGAGATAAATGCAACCTACAATGGTTATCAAGGAGGAGCAAGAGGCTATGCCAACGAGCAGAAGAGGGCAGAGCTTCAAGCAGAATATGACAGTTGGGTCTCAAAGTACGGTGATCACTCTAAGCTTGCATCTACCCTGTCCGAGAAACAGGCATATTACACGCTTGCAGAAAGGGTGCAGAAGGCTGCAGAGCTTGCTTCTGTTGCTGACGTGGAGTCGGAGAACTATGACCCTGCATTTGCGACAAAGTCGCAGTATCAGAGTACAGAGGCATCAGGATTTGACAAATTGTTCTCAATGTATGGTATGGGATATGAAGACCTTGCCTACGAGTATATTAACGGTGACGAGGATTTCCGTGCAGAGGTTAACCAAAAGCACGACACTTGGACTATTGAGAACCCCAATGTAGGTGGCGATACCAAATCGATGTTTGAGTCGGCAGGATACGACTATATGAACGAACAGGAAGTCGCTATATACAATTACTATTACAACACCGAAGGCAAGAAAAAGGCACAGGAGTATCTTGACTCCATTGAAGAATCACTGCAAATGCGCTACGGCACAGCTATGGCAGAAGGCATGAAGGGCAAGCCTGTTCAGCAATACATATTCGCTGTAGAGGCAGGACTTGACCAATTCGCATCGGGTGTGGCAGGCATATTCTCTGACGAATACAAGCCTACTTCCGCAACTCAAGTGGCTTCGGGTATGGTAAGAGAAGACCTTGCCGACACAGGAGCGAAGCTTCCCGATTGGCTCGGTGGAGGTTCTCTCGGACAGGTCGGATATGACGTTATCAACACGACATCCAATATGCTTCCCTCCATCCTCGCTTCCACAGCGGTCAATGCTGTCGCTCCCGGCGCAGGAGCTGTTGTCGGTGCAGGTCTTATGGGTGCATCGGCAGGCGGTAGTGCAAAGCAAGAGATGCTCAATCTCGGTTACAGCAAGGAGCAGGCTAACACATACGGCTTGATGGTCGGTGCAGCTGAAGCAGGTATGGAATATCTGCTCGGTGGTATCAGCAAGCTTGGTGGTGTACTCCCCGATGGAATAATTGGAAAGATTCTTACCAAGGTTGATAATGCCTTTGCAAGAACCGCTATCAAGGTCGGTGGCAGTATGCTCTCCGAAGGCTTTGAGGAAGGTCTTCAGACAGTTATCGAGCCTTGGCTCAAGGAGATTGCCACAGGTGTGGATTGGGAAGATCCTTCTATTGACGAGGTACTTTACAGTTCCCTTCTCGGTGCGCTGTCTGCTTTCGGTCTTGAAGGTGCAGGCGTTGTGGCAGGAGAGGTCGGTACATACAAGTCGGGTAAGAATGTGCAGAAGGTGGAAGGTGGAGTTGCCAAGCTTCAGGCTATCGGCTCTACATTCTCTGCCGACACCGTTGCATATAAAATCGCAGGCAAGGTAAATGCACAGACCGATGCCTATACCATAGGCAGACTTCTCAATGAAGTGGGCGGTACTATCTCGGAGCAGAACGTGACCGAGATTGTGAACGGTCTGACACAGAGAGGTATTGATACCAATACTGCTACCAAGCTTGCAAAGCAGTATCAGGCGATCCTTAATGCCGATATGAACATAAGTGATGAAGCCAAGACTATTCTGAATAATATCCCCGGTCTTAATAGCGTTCTTCGTGAAAACATCATTAATAAGAACACTACAGTATATCAGAGAACGAAGGCATACTCCGACCTTATGACCCTTGCAGACGAGACGGCTAACAGGAAGGAAGGCGTTTCCACCGAGTCCAAGACCGATTCATTGGAATCGCTTGCACGATCAGTGGCGGCAAGAGGAGTGGACGGAAGGGTCGCAGGAGTGATGGCATCTGCGGTCAAGTCCGATATGGAAGCAAGACATCCTGCCTCCTCCGCAACAGAGGTATCCCCTGCCGATGCGGAGATAATGCAGAGGATCGCATCCGAGGTTGCTTTGGGGAAAAGGACATCGGTGGCAGGACAAGCCATCAGGAGATCGGTTGACTCTGCAAGTGCGACTGCGGCTGAAAAGCTTGGTGTAGAGGGCAAATATACTTCCTCGGAAACAGGAGCGACTCGCCTTGCGAACAATAGGAAAAAGGTAAACATTGTCGGGGTAGACTCTATTAAGGACGGTGTCATGAAGGTGAAGCTCAATGACGGCACTATCGTGGATGCCGATGAGATTGACTTCAGCACACCCGATCAGGCTCTTGTATATGAAGCGGTCACCAATATGGGTGTCAATCCCACCACCGCTTGGGAGATTCTCAAGGCATATGATCCCAAGAGCGGACAGTCGGGAACGATATATGCTATGGGTGCGCTTGAGGCTTATACATATGGTCACAACGGTGTTAAGGTTGAGGGAATGTCAAAGGACGGCTTCTCTGCTCTCCTGTCACCTGTGCAGAGGAATACTGCCAACAGGCTCGGTGACATCGATGCGAGGGCAAAGGTTGAGGCACAGCAGAAGACCCTCGACAAGGCGGTAAAATCTGTCCGTGACGAGGCGAAGTCCAAGCACAAGGCAATTCCGAAGCGTAATGGAGGAGTTGTCCTTGAGGGAGTAAAATCAGTTCTCACAGACCTTCAAGAGAGTCAGGTCAATGTCCTTGACAAGATGGCAGAAGGACTTGGTGTTACATTCCATATATTTGAGTCCACAGAGGATGCAAAGGGCAAACGTTCTTACAGAGCACCCGATGGCACCGTCACAGGAGCAAACGGATGGTATAATCCCAAGACAGGTGAAATATGGATAGACCTTCACGCAGGTAACTTCGGTCAAGATGCGATAATCTTCACCGCAGCTCACGAGCTTACCCACTTTATTAGGCAGTGGTCTCCTGCCAAGTTCAAGGTCTTTGCAGACTTCCTCTTTGAGCAGTACGGCAAAAAGGGACAGGACGTGAACCAACTCATCCAAAGGCAGATAGAGAAAGCCGCCGCCAACAATAGACAGATAAGTTGGGACGAGGCTTATGAGGAGGTCGTGGCTGACTCCTGCGAAACCTTCCTCCGTGACAGCAAGGCAGCCGAAAAGGTAGCGGCTCTCCGTGAAAAGGATAAAGGTCTTGCTAATAAGATCAAGTCCTTCCTCGGACAGATGCTTGCGAAGATGCGTAAGGTTATGGCAGACCACGGTCTCGCTCCCGAAACTCCCGAAGGACAGATGGTTGCCGAGATGACCGACAGCCTTGAGAAGCTCTATAATCTGTGGTCGGATGCTCTTGCGGATGCAGGAGAGGCTTATAGTACCTTAGCAGACATCGACCTTGATACCGATTCTGTAGCTCCTATGCTCTCCGAGAGAACATGGACAGCATCAGAGTATGTGACCGAGAGAGAGGAAACCGCAAAGGAGATATCCAAGGCTCTCGGTGTGGACATCAAGACCGCTTATAAGTACATCGATGATATCAACAGCGTGGCAAGGCTTATTGCGGATGACAGGGCAAGACTCGACTATGAGCCTAACTTGGATGAACACGCTACAGTCCTGAAGCCTAACAGCGATTATAAGTACAGTGTAGATATGTCAACTCTCTGTGCGAAGCGACTTCTCTTCACAGGCACATTTGATGCCATACAGAGAGCATTGCCTAATACAGTATTTGACTCTGAAGACATTGTCGCACTCCGTGAGATGATGCAGAAGAGAGGCTATGAGGTTGCTTGCGGTATCTGCTATGTAGAGTCTACAAGAAGAGAAATCGGAAGAATCACACAGGACTTCATAAACAGCTATAAGGAATCGCAGAAGACAGGAAAGCCTATCACTCGCACAAATAGCGAGGGCAAGGTGGTTGACCTCAAGAAGACCAATGATGAGAAGAAAGCCACTGCTGATAAGTCTACCGATAAGTTTTTTGCAGAAAAGGATTATACTCCTACTCTTGCAGACCTTAACACAACGGATATCGACCTTGTCAAGAGAGACCATCCTTTGGTATATGAGGCTTACCTCAACTTTATGAATGCACGTGGACAGGCAAAGCCGAAGCTCCTTGAGACGAGAGCAGAATATAAGGGTGAGATACTGAAGCACTTCAAGTATAAGTCAGCCGTTACCTCAAGAAATAACGCAGGCGGTCTCCGTCTCCAATCCTTCTCTGACTTTGAAGTTCCGCATCTGATCGATATGATGCAGATCGTGATGGATATGTCGAGAGTCGGTCTCAAGTCGCAGGCATATACCAAAGTACCTGCCTTTGCAGAGGTATTTGGTAACACAGGAGTAAAGATAAACCTTTCCCTTATTGCCAAGGGTGATGGTCTCGATGCCAACGGCAACCTTGTTTTTGACGATGTGGAGGGTATCAATCATAAGGAAGCGTTCAAGCTTCGTGATAAATACTCCAAGAATGTCGGTACGATCCTTGTAGGTAAGACCGATGCCCACATCATAGCTGCAATGGCTGACCCTCGCATCGACTACATTATTCCCTTCCACAAGTCTTCTTGGAAGGAGTCTCTCTATGATGCACTCGGTCTTACAGGCTATGCTGATTATACCGATACACAGCATGAGAAACCCATCGACAAGAGCAGAAAAATCAGCGACTACGATCCCTCCGAGTATTGGGACTTCTCCAAGTCGGGCGATGAAAATGCACAGATATATCTTGAGAAGTGCCGTGAGGACGGAAGAATACCGAAGTTCCCTCAATTCCAAGGCTATCCCGGCTATTGGAAGCTCCTCATTGATTTCAAGATGTATGACAATGATGGCATAGGATCTCCTCAAGAGGTGGTAAAGCCTGAATTCAACACCGAGGCAAGTGAGAGAATCCTCCGTGAATACAAGGGCGGTCACAATAGTTTCCCTGTGGCGAAGGATGTTGTCGAGGACTTTGTTAAGGAGCATAAGGATAATGTCAAGCTCTCTGACAGATATTCCTACGAGGCTCTCACAAGTAAGCCTGATATGAAGCTGACTATGATCGGTGGAACAGTACCGACTAATCGTGCGGATGTGGTATTCCAAGCCAAGAAAAATGCCGCCTCTATCGGCAAAGCCAACAAAGACGGAAGCGTTTCTGTTTATGTAAAAGATGTTGATGCAGACATCGTGCTATCCACAAAGGGACTCAAGCACAGCTTGGATAGACGGCTTGATGTAAATGCTCCTGTGACATTGGAGGCAGGACAGATTTTACAAAACTCTATCCGCATAAATGAACTCACACCACAGAAAGAAGAGGCAGCATCAAGTTATATTCTCATTGGTGCAGCCGAAGATAACAACGGAGAGCTATATGTTGTGAGGTCAGTCGTAAACAAATTTAGCAATGAGCTGATGTCTATGGATGTGCTTTATGCCATAAACGCAAAAAAAGGGAATCAGCCGCGCTCAATGCGCCCAGGGTTTCAACGCCCCGTTACTGATTCCACTATTAGTATAGCACAATTGTTAGATTTTGTCAATAGGTATTTTCCTGACATTTTGCCTGAAAGTGTGTTAAAACACTACGGATACGATGCAAGACCTGAGGGAGAACTCGGAGAAAATGTTTTGTATTCCGATAGAGTTACCGACAAAAAGACCCTTGACTTCCTTGAAAACCAAGAACACGTCACAGTGTATCGTGCTATGCAGGTAATAGATGGGAAACTTTATCCACCTATGAATGCATACACCAAAGACCAAAGCGGAAAAACAGTTCTTATGCCATATTCTGAAATTGGTGCTTGGGAACAATCGGTTGAAAGACCTGACTTAATTGACCCCAAGACAGGAAAATTCAAGCTTGACAAGGGAAAGGTCGATAGTGGCAAAAGAGGAACAGCAGTCCCTGCTGCATACAACCCCTACATTCACACATCGTTAAGTATGTTGAACGACCAATTCACCTCTGCTTACCAAAGGTCGAACCTTGTAGTTGTGAAGGGTGTAGTTCCCAAGAGCGAGCTTACAAGTGGCTATCATGCACAGTACGCAAAGGACTCTGTCGGAGAAACAGAGTGGCATTCGGGTGTTGTCAGCACTCAACTTCCCGAGTCGAGAAAGGTAATTCTTTCAAGATGGTTCAAACCTGTAGAGATTGTAAAGAACGATGATGTTGCTGAAAGCATAAAGAAAATGCTTTCGGGTACAAACATTGAGATTCCTTATAATGTAGTGTCTCCGGGATTAAGAAGATCGCTTGAAAACATCGGTGTCCCTATTGGAGAAGGAAGAGGAATTAGGAATCTGCCTAAAAAGGATGAGGTAAAATATTCCGACCGCTCCCCCAACACCGTCTCCACTCGTTCCCTTCTCGCCAATGCTCTTGAGACTGCGGCGCAGAATGACGTCGAGAAAAACAAGCTTGCACAGTATAAGCGCAAGATTGGTCTCATCGAATCGGAGTATGAGAAGCTCACCGAGTTGAGAGCAAAGATCAAGGAACTGTCCTTCGCAAAAGGAGCAAGAGATGCCAAGGCAATCAAGGCTCTTCAGTTTGAGGCAAACGAGGTCGCAAACCGCATCAACACCTATGACCGTCAGCTTCTCAACCTTGAGTCCACCACGGCTCTCAAGAACGTTCTCAACAGAGAGAAAGAGTTGGCTCGTAGAAAAGAGGCACAGAAGGGCAAGGATGCTATTGCAAAGGTTAGAGAGAATGCGGCGAAGACACAAAGAGCCTTGATGGATAAGAACACCGAGTCGAGGAAGAAAGCCATTGAGGGCAGAAACAAGACCGAGATGAGACATAAGATCAAGAGCATTGTGAGCGACCTTAATACCCTGCTTCTCAATCCTACAGCGAAAAAGCACATAAAGGAAGAACTACGCAAGGAAGTTGCCAATGCCCTGTCTGCCATCAATATGGATACTGTTGGTGCTGACGAGAGAATTGCAAAGTACAATGCAATGATCGCCAAGACAAATGACCCCGATACAATTGCGGAACTTACCAAGTCGAGAGACAACATTCAGTTTCAGGGAGACAAACTCAAGGATAAACTTGATGCTCTCCAATCGGCTTACGATAAGATAAAGAACACCGATGATATTGAATTGAATCTTGCATATCAAGAGGTAATTCACAACAGTATCAAGAACGTATCGGACAAGGTAGGAAACACATCTATCCGCAATATGAGTCTTGAACAGCTTGAAATGGTGTACGACCTCCTCAAGATGATTCGTCATACTATCCGTGATGCAAACAAGTCCTTCACAACGAAGAAGGGCGAGACCATTATGCAGATGGCAGAGGCGGTAAACGACCAAGGGCGTACCGTTGGAGGACAGCCGTATAAACGCAATGCCATACTTGCGGAGGTGCAGAGAGTCGGTTGGACACTCCTCAAGCCTTTCGTTGCTTTCCGAACCATAGGCTCGGTTACTTTCACTAATCTTTATAAGAGACTTCGCAATGGTGAGGACACCTTCTACGGAGATGTGAAAGAGGCTCAAGCATTTATTGAGGAGCAGTACAAGAAGCACAACTACAAGTCTTGGGATATGAAAAAGACCAAAACGTTCACAGCGAAGAGTGGCAAAACATTTAACCTCACGCTTGAGCAGATGATGACTCTGTATGCATATTCCCGAAGAGACCAAGCGCACAAGCACATCATTGAGGGTGGTATCGTATTTGAGGATGCGATGGTCATTGAGAAGAGCAAGGCAGGCATTCCTATCAAATATGAGGTAACCACAAAGGACGCGTTCAACCTTTCCGAAGAGACCTTTGCGGAGATTGCAAACTCTCTGACGGCAGAACAGAAGGCATTCGTGGATGCGATGCAGCATTATTTATCCATTACAATGGGTGCGAAGGGTAACGATGTGTCGATGGAGTTGCTCGGAGTGAAGCTCTTCAAGGAGGAGTTTTATCTTCCTATTAAGTCCTCGCAGTATTACAGGAACTTCTCGGCAGAAGAGGCAGGAGAGGTCAAACTCAAGAGTCCTGCATTCTCCAAAGAAACTGTGCAACACGCAAACAATCCTATTGTCCTCCACAACTTCACTGACTTGTGGGCAGAACACATCAACGATATGTCGATGTATCACTCCTTCGTTCTTGCACTTGAGGACTTCACAAGAGTCTATAACTACAAGACGAAGACCGATGACAAGGTTGAGACTATGGATACCAAGGCTACGCTTGAAACCGCTTATCCCGGAGTAACAAAATACATCAACAAATTCCTCAAGGATATGAACAGCGGTGTCAGAGCGGAGACTGTTGGTTGGGCAGAAAAGCTCACAAGCCTCGCCAAGAAGGGTTCTGTTTTGGGTTCTGCATCCGTGGCAATTCAGCAGCCCTCTGCGGTAATGAGAGCCATGGCGATGATAAATCCGAAATACTTCGTGACAACGGCCCACAAATCCATAAACCTTGCGAAGCACAAGCAGGATTGGGCAGAGTTAAAGAAGTACGCTCCTATCGCAGGTATAAAGGAGATGGGCAGATTTGATGTGGGTATGGGACAAGGCACCGTTGATTGGATACAATCCAACAAGACCGTAATGGAAAAGGGTGAGGATATCCTTTCCGTTGCTCCTGCCTATATGGACGAGATCACTTGGGTGACCATATGGAATGCGGTCAAGAATGAGACAGCGCATACACGCAAAGACCTCCGTCCCGGCTCCGATGAGTTTCTCAAAGCCGCAGGCGAAAGATTCACTGATGTAGTATCCCTGTCACAGGTGTATGACTCCGTATTCTCACGAAGCGACCTTATGCGTAATAAGTCGTGGATTGCCAAAGCACTCACCGCATTTATGGCAGAGCCGACAACCACGCTGAATATGCTGTGGGATGCTTATGTACAAGGAAAGCGCACAGGAAGTGCCAAGGGATTTGTTAAGACTACGGCTGCTACAGGCGGTGCTGTGGTTGCATCCATCGTTGTTAATGCAGCTCTCAAGGCTATCGTTATGGCGGCGAGAGACGATGATGAGGACGAGTCCTATGTAGAGAAGTATCTTGAAAGCTTCTTTGGCGATCTGAAGGATAACCTTAATCCTCTATCCCTTGTGCCTTTCGTAAAGGATGTTGTATCTATCTTCAAGGGATACGATGTAGAGAGAATGGATATGGCTCTCTTCTCCGACCTCAAGAATGCTATAGATGCATTCGACAGCGACAACAAGACCTTGTATGATAAGTGGTCAAGCTTAATCGGTGCGGTCTCTGCATTCTTTGGAATTCCTGTGAAGAACGTTGAGCGAGATGTAAGAGCATTAATCAACACTTTCTTTGGAGATAAGGTAGATACCACCAAGGCAGGATTGCTGAATGCTATTACAGAGGGTTGGACAGGAGAGGATAAGTCGAAGGTTCAGAACCTCTACGATGCTATCATAAGCGGAGACCAAGCGCACATCGACAGAGCGGAGTCGCAGTACAAGGACGATTCAGCCATTGAAACTGCCACAAAGAAAGGACTCCGAGAGAACGACCCACGCATCAAGAAGGCGGCAAAGGAACACAGTTCGGGCAACATCAGAGGCTATAACGGTTACATTGAAGCCATAGCCTCCGAGGGACACTTTGATAAGGAGACAATTGAGAGTGCCATTCGTTCCGAGCAGAATGCTTTCAATACCAAGATCAATGAAGCTGCCGAAGCCAAGACCAATGGCGAGGATAAAGAGTATAAGAAGATCGTCAGAGAACTTCGAGACTCCTACAAGGGCATCTACACGCAGGACGAGATAGTTGAACTCATCAAGAAGGCACAAGAGGAGCAAGCCAAGAACAAGACCGAAGATGACACCGAGGAGGCAACCTCCATCTACAGGGCAAGCGACATCAACGTTGCATTTGAGAGCGGAGACACCGATATGGCTCTTGAGGTTATCGATGACCTTATCAAGACCAAGGTTGCCAATGGCATGGATGAGTCCAAAGCGAGATCCTCGCTCCGATCCTCAATGACAGAGTATTGGAAACCTCTCTACAAGGAGGCTTACAAGTCGGGCAACACAGCCGAGAAGGAGCGCATTGAGCGTATCCTGAAGGCATCGGGACTCTACGGAAACGCATCTGCGGTTATCAAGACCTGCCGTGAGTGGCGAACCGAGAGAGACTAAAAATGCATTGGGGGGTAGGTATCACTATCTACCTCCCTTTTGCTAAAATTAAAATAGTTACATAGGAGGATTAATCTATGAATTATTCAGATTACAGATTCACGTTGGATATTCAGATACATCAGGCGCAGGTGTCTATCCCTGTCACGCTCGGGGACACGGCAAGACAGCTTTGTATCGGACTGACCGATGGACGGAAGCCATATTACATAGCGGACGGATGTCGTGCGGTCTTCTCTGCAAAAAAGCCTGACGGCACGACCATATTCAACGATTGTATCATTTACAATAACACGACCATCGTGTATGAATTCTCGCAGAACACAACGAGCTGTGAGGGTATTGTTGACTGTGAGATCAGATTGTATGATGCATACGGCAAGGAGCTTACTTCTCCTCAGTTCATTATCGTTGTAGACAGGAAGGTAGTGAGGGACGAAGAAGTCGCTATATCGGTAAATGAGGCTACCACCATAGCCAACATGATATCTGCCGAGCAGGGGCGAGTTGTTGCCGAGGCAGCAAGAGTCGTTGCGGAAAAAGGGCGAGTGTCTGCTGAAAATGCAAGAGTTGAAGCGGAAAACGCAAGGATTGAAGCGGAAAACAAGAGAATTGCATCGGAAGAAGTACGAGTTAATAAGGAAACAGCGAGAAACGTTGCAGAAAATAACAGAATTACTGCCGAGGAAGCAAGAGTTATCGCAGAAAGCTTGAGAGCTGCGGCAGAGGAAGGTCGTGTAGAGGCGATCATAAATGCGGTCAAGAACGGAATCTCCGAGGGGTTAGCGATGGAGATTGCGAATGACTTGGTAACCAATGATCCTGAACGAGCTTTAAGTGCGGCGCAGGGTGTGGCTTTGAAGGGGTTGATTGACCTTATCAAGACAAACAACACGCTTATAGATACCGGTTGGTACAACGGAACTAACTATGCCGATAGCGGAAGCACACCGTGCCCCATAGTATTCCCGTTTGCTCCAAGGTTGGTCTTTATCAGACAATACGGAGTGGCGTATACGGCTTACTACGAAAATCCGGGATATTATTGGACATCGAAGTTCTTTGTCCTCTTTCCTGATCTTGATGTCGGTTTTGTGCTTTATTATAATAATGCAATTGGTGCTTCGGGTAGTTCCGGGAACGCGACCATATCTATGATTAGTTCTGTCAACAAGAGCGAAGACGGAAAGACCATAAATATGCCGTACTCTGCTCAGTTGTATACAAGTCTTACGTCAAAGGTATTAGCTACCGATGGCAGTGGCTATGGCAATTACTACGTGGCATTGGGATAAGGAGGAGAAACGATGTATATTATCAAGAGAAATGCGTACGAGAACGGAATCAGACCTCCTTTGCAGACGTGGAGCAAGCCGACTCCTCCCGAGGGCTATGCCTTTTGTCCCGAGGAGTTTTTTGGGGTGTTCTATTCAACCACACCTGCAGGCTTTGTGAACATCACGGTGGAAAACGACGTGGTGACGGCAATGGAGGTCAATCAGGAGGCTTTGGATGCATATATCGCAAGCCTTCCCGAGCCTGTTGTTACTCCCGAGGAGGAGATTTCCGAGCTTAAAAAGAAGCTTGCGGCAACCGACTATCAGGCGATAAAGTATGCCGAGGGATTTTTTACCGATGAAGAATATGCCGAGATGCGTGCGCAGAGACAGGCTTGGAGAGATAGGATCAACGAGCTTGAGGCGGCAGAACAGGAGGAAGCATGAAAATACAGCTTTTTAAAAATATGAGAGGCTTGATTCACGGAGAAGACCCGATGCGCATCGGTTGCGACAGGGGCGGTATCCTGAAGATCGGCACTGAGGAAATTCATATTTCCGCAGGAGAAGATGCGATTCTTCCGCTTCTCTTTCACGGTTGCTCGGCAAACTACACAGCAGTCTTCTATGCTGACAACGGCGAGGTCTTTGTGCTTGACACCGTTGCGGTCAGAAGTGGCAGGATCTTCCCTCCTTCCCCGACAGCCGTTGAGTTTATGGAACTCCGACTCCGGGTGGAAGCATCCGAGGCAAGATGCGAAGACTTGCAGAGGCAGATTCAGGAACTCAGAGAGATATTCGATACCAATTCGTTAAACTTTTTAATCAAATAAGGAGAAAAACAAATGAAAAAGATTCTTACATTCTTGCTGTGCATTATCATTGTATGCGCTATCCCCCTTGTAGCCTTCGCTGAGGAGGGTATTTCCACCTCTGCTGACACGGACACCACTGTCACGGAGAATCTGACCACCGAGGCAGAAACCGTCACAGAGAGCGAAATTTCAGCCACGGAGGAGGCAACGGAAGCAGAAACGGAGATAACCGTGGCGGCTACCTTTGTGACAACCGAGGCTATAGTGAATTGGGTGGAAACTCACCTTGAGGAAATCTCGGTTATCATCACGCTTATCGCTACTCTTATCTATAACGTGCGTAAGCACACGGCTCTCAACAAGTCTATCGTAACTCTGAACAATAATTCGGTAGGCGTTGTGGACGAGAGCAACAAAGCTATTAAGAAGGCTCTTGAAAGAGTGGAAAGTGTATCGACAACCGTAGACAGCTATAAGGACGAAATCATCTTGCTCCTGTCGGAAATTCGCAAGAGTGACGAGGAAAAGAAGAAGCTTGAAACGGCACTTACCGAGGTTGAGAACTACTTGAAGACGGCAAAACTTGCAAATACCGAGCTTGCCAATGAGGTGGCAGAACTTCTTGTTCTCGCTAACATTCCCAACTCTAAGAAGGAGGAACTCTACTCTCGCCACCGTGCCGCTGTCGATGCTATTGATGCAGCCGAACACAAAGAGACGGAGGTGAAGGAAGATGTCGGAGAAGAAGCGTAAAACCTTTTATTGGTTCTTTAAAGTATTGAGCATTATGGTCTCTTGCGCATTGCCTATATGGGCGATATGCGAGAAATTCCCCATATGGACTACTTATTATGGAAGAACTCACTCTTTGGGAGTGGGTGGTGTGCTTATACTGATCGTGCTACTTATCATATTCAGGAAGTCGGTATTCGGGTTCTTGAGGGATAAGCTGAAGATTACCCACGCTCCTCCTCTTGCGGTGTGGCTCGTACTGATCATTATATCCTACATATTGGTCTTTGTAGGTCAGTTTATGTATGATATGGTCATTATCCTTTGGATGGGATTCATCGGATGCGCTATAGGTACAGTCCTCACGTACATTGCCGAGCATAAATTCGGCAAAAAGAAGGTAGGCGATGAAGATGATGGAACGGCTTGAGGATAAGAGCAATGCGGAAAAGAGGCGTGAGCTGCGCAGGTCGCTTGAAAAGGAGACCCACGGCAAATTCAGTATGAATGATGTGATATTAATAGGCATAGTGCTTATTGCTATGGTGATATCCCTCACCGACTTCACATTGTCGCTCGGAGATTTTAAGAATTTCACCGCTCTGACTCTCTTTCTGTACGTTATCACGACTATTGTATACCGCAACAGGTACAACAAAGGCAAACTCCGGGGACGGAGTGATCCCGAGTACATTGAGGCTTTGCAGGATTATCGCGCGAACAAAGACAAAATAACCGCTCTTGGTTTGCTGTCCGCTGTTCCTACGTTCTGTCAGGAATACAAGGTGCGAGAGATAAAGGAATACCGCAAAGGTCTGCTTATGGACGTGGATTTGGACTACGATGAATATATGGAGAAATACAGGCATTTGCCAAAGTCTCACGTTATGCGACTGTCTCTGCCCTTGAACACGAGAAAGACGATCATACAATGCAACGAGGCTATGCCTCTAAAGCTCACTCCCGGTCTTATCTTGAACGAGAGTGGCGAGGCTGACCGTCAGAAGCTTGTAGGACAGAGTGGTCGTGAGCGAGAGATTAAGGACAAGCGCAAGGACTTCATACAGCGTGGCTTGATGGTCGTGCTTGGCGGTATGATAGCCGTAGACGTTATCCTTGATTTTTCATTCATCACGGTGATACAGTGGTTTGTTCGTATGCTCCCTATCCTTTCCGCAATCATTATGGGAAATGATTCAGGCTTCTGCGACATAGCGGTCACGGAGACCAACTTCAAGAAGGATCAGACCTCTATCATACATCTGTTTTTTGAACACAACAAAATAAAGAGTATTGAAGAACCTCTCATGGAGAATACACCAATTGATACACCAACTTTAGACCAACCTTGTACCAACCTTACACCAACCAATGAATAAACAACGTGAGAAGGACATCCTGCGTGGGATGCCCTTCTCTA
>UZAT01505071.1_pt1 | contig 18425 bp, 34 predicted proteins | sample 2160861 | NCBI WGS metagenome assembly UZAT01 (sample SAMEA5138306, study PRJEB28736) | viral metagenome | reverse complement strand
GATTACACCGCGGGAATCCTGGAGGAGATGGCAGACTATTTCCTCAGAACCAAGATTGCCACCAAGCCGGGAGTCTACATGAAGTGCGAGGAGTCCGGGGCAGTAGAAAGAAAGATAGTCTCTACAGGCAGGATCATGAGGGAAAGAAAGAATAGGACCAAGAAGGAGGACTAAAGATAAAGGGCGACATTCCATCTACGGAGTGCCGCCCTCATCGTTTCTAAAGTTCTTCGGTACAAAGATAACACTATTTTTCCGACTCGCAATCCTTGAAGTACCATTCCAGGATCTTGCATACAACCTCGCTCTCGCTCATTCCTGCATCCGACGCCAATTGTTTGACCTTATTCGCCAATTCTTTTGCGTTCTGAGCCACTTTCTCATTCAGTTGGATGTCCATATCATTTCTCGTTTAAAAAGTCAATCACACGCCTGTTTGCCTCGTCCACCTTCTTCTGGTTGAAGTTGATGTAGATGGCTGTCGTAGTGTTTCCCATGTCGTGGCCCAATGCCGCCGCTATGGTCTCCTTCGGTATGTCCAGTTCCGCCGCAATTGTAGCCCATGTATGTCTGCACCAATACTGGGATATGTCCGGGAACAGGGGAGTGTGGGTCTTCTTTCCCCCTCTGCCTTTCCTCTCGCTTGGTCCGATGGTCTTGAGGGCCTTGGACATCCTCTGAAGGAAGCTTGTGTAGTTTTCAGTCCTCTCCTCCATGATGCTCAGTATATGCTCCTCGCCCTTGTATCTGTCGATGATCTCCTGTGCTTCCGGCTCTATCCTGATGGAATACTGCTTGTATGTCTTCGCCCTCTCATACTCCAGCCTTCCGTTGCGTATCTGAGTCTTCTTGGCCGGGAAGAGGTCCGCTCCGTTGATGCCAATCAAATAGAACATCAGGAAGAAGATGTCTACGTACCTCTTCTGCCATTCCTCGCATGGATAGTCACGGAGCATCCTAAGTTCGTCTATGGTGAGCGACCTCTTGCGTGTCGCCTGCTTCCTCAGCTTGAACTTTCGGAAAGGATATGCAGAGGTAAGGTCATCGTCTATCGCCCTGTTGAACACCGCACGGATGTTTCGGAAGTACACGTTCCTGGAGTTCTGCGTCACCCCTCTTTCGGCAAGCCAAGCATCGAACATCTCCAGATACCTCAGATTTATGTCTTCGAAGGTCCTAAGATGAAGCGAAGGGTCGTATTCCTGCATTCTCTTCAAGGATTGCTCGTAACTCATCCTTGTGCTTCCTTTCTTCTTCAAGTTGATGCATGCCGTGAAGACTTCGAGGAAGTTTCCGACAGGCTCCTTCTCATCGGGGATCTGTCCGCCGTTCTCTATTATGTCCTTTAGTTGTGCGGCCGTATACTTGGCTATTGCTCCTGATATGTCCAGATTGTTGACCACCGTTTCCGCCCGACCCCACTTTGAGCGGATGATGGAATTGTAGGTCTTTGCCTTAGTGTGTCCGATGACGATTCCGTTTTCGGCATCCCAGTGTTCGGGAGCGATTCGGATTCCTGTCCCGATGTAGGCGTTCTGTTTCTTGTGAAGGATTCGGATCTTGAGAGGGAATTCCCCGGACCCCGATCTCGTGTCGTGGTAAAAAGATAATTTTGCCATTTGTGTTGTGTGTTTTTAGGCCAGCGGCTTGCAACGATTTGCAACGATTTGCAATTTTGGGGCTGAAAAATTGCAAATTTGCAATGATTTCTTTACGGTTTTTTACAAGATTTTACAACTTTTTACACCTTTTGGAGCCTCAAAATACCCTAAAAAGCAAGAAAAAACCTATTGAAATCTGCTTTTAAGTGCTTGATTTTCAATAGGTTTCCTCTGGGTGACTCCGACAGGATTCAAACCTGTAACCTTCTGATCCGTAGGTAGATTTCACCTATTGTAAGTCGCTGATTGTTAGTTATTTATAAGAGTACATTTTTGCTTTGCAATGGATTTGCAATGAAACCTTTTTAAGAATTTGTTTCAATCCTCTCTTCCAGCTCGTCTATCCTTCTCATGAGGTGGTCGATCATCTTCTCCTTCCTTGCTATCTTCTCCTCATAGTGAGCCTTGACAAGGTCAACGGTCAGGTCGCCCGGATACCCTTCTCCCGTTTCAAGCCAAGTTCGGTTGATGGCCGGATACGCCTTGAGGATTGCATCTATCTTCAGTCTTATACTGAACAATCCCCTTCTCATCTTGGAAGCGGACGGAGTGGACACGCCTATGCGCTGGGCGAATGCCGAGCCGTTGCCGCCTTCCAGGGCATTGATGATGAAGTCTATTCTTTCAGCTTCGGTCATATGAGCAACCTTTAATTTCCCGCCTCCATTTTTGGCAGTTCAAAGTTTCCCGACATATCTGTATATATATAATACTTGCCTTTTTCAAACCTCGCATTGCCTGTCAGTATTTTGAAGGTATCTCCGTTTTCGCGCCAACCCATAATGCAACCTTCCGAAACCTTAGAATAGATCTGGTCCTGGACAAACGCATAGTAGTAGTCTTCTAGTACAAAGAAGTCTTTGTTGTCGGTCACATATGAGCTGATATAAGGGATACACTGCAAAGAGGTAATGTCAGACTTTGCGAACGCCAACAAGTAACAGTCATAGATAGCCTTGAGGCAAACGGAATTAGAATTGGCCGATATCTCAATCTCCTCATCAAATTTAAGGGATGCTATACTTTGAATATAATTTCCTCTTGCCGTAGAAGTTCCCTCTACTTTATATTTTCCCGTACGGATAGTCACCATGCTCTTGCTACCCCAAGATCCGTTGAACTGATACTTCTCCCCAGTAGTCGTTTCGGTAAACTCCAAGACAAAATCCTGTGCTACCAATTCCCCCGTCTTCATCTTGGTGTAGAACATATCAAACACCTCGGCATCGGTCGCCTTTGTCATGTCAGTTCCAACTGAAGTATCCAAAGTATAAGTGATAATGATGTTTACGTCTTTGGGCGTAGGCTGCAATGTTTCTTTTGCGCATCCCACCAGCATGACTAAGCCAGCCAGGACAATAGATAACTTTCTCATATTTGAATTTGTTTAAAGGGTTTTAGTATTTGATTATTTCTTGAAAATCTGCATCTGAGCGCCGCCAAAAGCCTATTTTGTGGCACACTCTTTCCATTGTGCTGGGAAAACGAAATTTTCAAATAGGCACATTATGAAAACTTTTTCAACCGACATCCGCAGCGGAAGAACCAGCGGCAGTGCTTGCAGTCTCCCCCTTTCTAGCAAGCTCGAGTTTTGCTTCAAGCATCCCTATCTCCTTATAAAGCTCGCGTATCAGTCGCTCCTGATTGTCTACCTTTCTTTGAAGGTGTGCTACAAGAGGATGCTCCTCAGGCACAAGCGCCTTCTCGACAGCCTCACGCACTTTGTCTGGAGTTGCCTCGTATGACCTTCCCCTATCGAGGTCAAGATGGATGGCTTTCGCTCTTTCAGTATCCGATAAAAGCATTGAACTATCCCAATCAGGGTTTACTTTAATTAAAGCAAGCTTGTCTGCTGGCAACTTCCTAGTTCCGGCACACAACTGGGTAACAAAGGCATTTGACACACCCAAATAGGCCGCAATATCCTTTTTCTTTAACCCATTGATAGATAGAAATTTAGCGAAACTATCCATAAGACACACAAAAATTATAGCAAAATTATAGTCAAATTATTTGCAAGTTTGCTTTAATTTGCTTTAATTTGCACTCGTAATCAAAACTACAAAGGAATCCCGCCCTGTATTTGCGGTACAGGTCTAGATGTGGAAGTCAGGATTTTGGACTTCAAATATAGGGATAGGATTTCAAAAAAGCAAACAATGTTACAAAAGTTTGCCAAAAGTTTACAAAGTTCCGTTCCTTGAAGTACTGATATAAGGCGAACCGTAAGGAATCCGTGAGGACCTTACGAAGATAGGCACACAACTGATGCGACTGAGTTAGATTCTGGGGTGTTGTCTATGTAGTCCGCAAAAAGAGTCAAGGCTACTCATATATGAGAATGGCAAAATGAGGAGTAGTGCTGCTGCGTGCCAGAACCACGAACAAAGAATGCGGATGAATGCCCGAATTATTTCAAGGTGCCGGAGCATAATCCCTGCGAGATATTCTCTCATCGCAAGATGGCTCACTATCGCAGACATGCTAAACGGCACATCCTAATGCAGCCAGTGGAGGTCGCAAGCCCTCATCAGAAATGCAGAGCGGGATATTTCTCATATTTAAGTATAGGTTTTAGTGTCGGGAGCAGTCGGGAGATTGCTCCCTTTAAATTTAAAAAGAACATGGCATTATCAACAAGGACATACCAGAGAGAGCGAATGTGGGTCAGTCTGCTTCGCCACCTACCCGAGGGAGTGAACGATCTTCCTCAGAAAATGGAACTGATGCCGTACCAGGCATTGAAGAACACCTGCGTAAGGTTGAACAAGATTGAAGGCGACTACAACTTCGTTCCGTCCATACGCAAGGGCAAAGTGACAGTCGTAAAGTTAAGGAGGAAACCATATGGAGAATCCACTGGAGAACAAATGCAACCCGAACAGGCACTATAGCAAGTCGGAAGCATCAAGGCTGCTGGGAATAAGCAGACCGACCTTAGACAAGAGGATAACCGAGGGAAAGATAAAGGTTGTCCTGCACCGACCTACGGATGCGCTCCGCATCAAGGGTACTGAACTGATCAGGTATTACAATTCAATATCATAGACCATGAAAGCTATCGACATCTTCCTGAAGGCTCTCGGATTCGCGGGATGCCTTCTCCTTACCATCTTCGCCGGAGTGCTTGCACTGATGGCGATTTCCATCTTCATCGTTTCCATCATTGACGGAGACCTCATCGCAGTAGGAGCGAGCATCGCTTGTGCTTTCCTCGCCGCCTTGTGCTGGTCTATCCGTAAAGCCACCTTAGTGTAATGTGTGAGGTTTGCTTGGGCATCAATTCCCACCTCTGCCCGGAGTGTGGGGATCAGTTGGACAAGGTCTACTGCCCAGAATGCAGGGGAACGGGATTGAAGAGATGCTTTGCGGTATCGGTAAGGACGGGAAAGGAGATAGAGGTCATGCCGGAAACCTACCTTTCGCTTCCAGAGAACGAGGACATCGCAAGGATGATGAGAAAGAAGTACTATCAGTCTTATGCCGAGGAATGCGAGTTTTGCGGCGGCACAGGAGAGGTCTGGCAGGATCAGCGAGGCGATTACCACAAGGTGATATAGGGGCAACATATATAAACCGTTGGTTAGACAAGATGCATCGGGGAAGGCCCCTCCCCACTCTACTGCATGGGCGGATGCAGCGTGAAGTTAGTGAGTCCATAATTCAACATAAGGGATGCCGCCCCATCCCTACAACATCGGATAGTTTAACGGCAGAACCACATTCTCCGATAGCGGAATAAGTCGGAAGGATGGCGATGGGGGTTCGATTCCCCCTCCGATGGCTACAGCGCCCATAAGTTCAACTCAAATAATAGGATTTTTTGTTTGCAATGGGGTACGGGCGCTCCCCACTCTAACGAAGCGATACGCTTTGTGTCATGTTTTAAGTTATAGTTGTTAGTTATCATTGGCTGGGATGGTCTGGCGACCTGCCCAGCCGCCACTCGCAGTGATGCGACATATATAGTTTTTTCATAGGTCAGTCCGTACAGCAGAAGAGTTCTAGACGGCCTTCCATATGTGGCTGCTGGCAGGAAGGCATTGACATCACACAACTGGTTCCCTCCCTTTCGGTCAAATCGGGGAGGGTTTTTCTTTGACAATCATTAACACCAAATATTATGGGAACTAGCTTTTCACATTTACTAAAGGCTTCCAAGGTCTGCTCATGCTGCAAGATAGAGAAGCCGCTTTCGGAGTTCGGAAAAAACAGAAGAACAAAAGATGGCCATTCCTTCTATTGCAGAGATTGTCAAAACGAGAAACTGCAAGCCAGCAGGGCAAGAAAGAAAGATACTATGCCCTCAGTGACATCCCCTGCCCCTGACGCAGAAACCCACGCTCCGATAGAGCATGCGGAGAAACCGCAGCAGGACAAGCTCCTCAAAGATTGCACTCCGAGGGAACTGATCCTGGAACTGAAGAACCGAGGCTACAAGGGCCGCCTTGTATGGCAGCCGCCTATGCCACAACCAATAGTCATCAACTTAGAAGAATTCAACTAATATGGCACTAGATTCAACATTCAAGTTCATCACATCCGACAAGGTCGGAGATTTCTGCCAGCGCATGCATGAGGCTGGGTTGGACATCAACGTAGACAGCAGAAGCATCTGGATACACTACGGTAACGGCAAGCTGCCCGAGCAGGTCTACATCTACTCCAAGACAAGCTATGCAGAGCTTGTGCAGGAGATTATCAAGATGAAGGAGGAGTAACTATGAACTTATTTCAAAAACTTGTAGAGATACAGAAGTCCGTCCGCGCACTGGGAAAGAATTCCAGTGCCGGAACTGGCGCATCATCCTATCAGTATGTGTCCGGCTCTAAGGTGCTTGACTTTATTCGTCCAAAGATGGACGAACTCGGCATCCTGCTCGTTCCGCAGATAGACAGCATCGAGAACGAGAGGATTGACTATCAAACCAAAACCGGAGCCAAGAGCGAACTCTTATCCAAAGTAAACATGACTTTCACTTGGATAGACGCTGAAAGCGGAGAAAAGCTCTCCGTTCCGTTCGGTGCGAATGGAATGAACAACTGGGATAAAGGACTCGGATCAGCCTTGACTTATGCGGAGCGATATTTTCTTCTGAAGTTCTTCCACATAGCGACTGACGAGGATGATGTGGATGCTCTGCCGCCGAGAGGTAACGAGGAGCCGGTGAAGCAGAAACCACGAATCAAGATAGGAGGCAATGCATGGAACTCCGCTGTGGAGAAACACGCCAGAGGCGAGGATATGTCCGCCGCAATTGAATCAAGGTTCCTGATGACCAAAGAAGATTGGGAGCAGTTCTATGCTGCCGTATCGGATTTTGCAATCAATAATAACTTACTATAATGGACACAAAAACACTATTCCAGTTGTCATGCGACATGATGGAAATCGAGGATGCCCTCTGGGAGAACGGAGGAGAGCTTACAGAAGAGATCGAGCAGGCTCTTGCAGAAACCGAGCAGAGCATTGCATCAAAGGTTGACGGATACAACCATATCATCGCTTCCTTTGACGCTAAGGCCGAGATCATAGACAAGGAGATAAAGAGGCTTACCGCACTGAAGAAGACAGCGGAGAACGCCTCTAAGCGCATCAAGCAGCACGTGTGCGACACGATGGGAATGTTCGGCATAGAGAAGCTTGAAGGTAAGTACTGCAAGATGACTAGAGCCAAGTCAACCAAGACCGAGGTCAACGAGGAGCAGATCACTGCCGCTTTCATCAACGGACTTCAGGCTCTCAACGAGAGTCTTCCTCCTTACATCACAGCAGACTTCAAGGTCAGCAAGACGGCTCTGAAGGACTACATCAAGGAAGAGAACATCACCCCTGCCGGAGTGGAGTTCGTGGAGAACTGGTCGCTTAGAATCCGATAGCATGAAACTCTTAGTCATCAACACTCCTCGCGGTCTCGTTCCTCTTGGGGATGATGACTACGAGCAGAAGAGGAAACTTAAACTCGGGGAAACTTATTCGGTGGAGGTCAAGGTTGTTCGCAACGTAGATTTCCACCGAAAATATTTCGCCCTCATAGCTTATGCATGGGAGTTCCTGAATGAACAGGAGACCGAGAGGTTCAAGGACAAGGAGAACTTCCGAAAGTACATCGAGATAGCCGCCGGGCATTGCGAAGTGATCTTCCATCCTAGGCTTCAGGAGTTCGTGGAGATACCCAAGTCCATCGCATTTGCGAAGATGGATAATACGGCCTTTTCCGACCTCTACGGAAGGGTTAAGGATGTAATCTTCTCCATCATCGGAGACAGGGTCACGCAAGAGGAGTTTGAGAGACTGTTAATTGACTTTTGATATGAGCGGATGGATAAAGATACATAGAGAGATAACAGATCACTGGATATTCCAGGATGCAGAGAAGTTCAAGTGGTGGATAGACCTGCTGATGATGGCCTCTCACGAGGATGTTAAAAAGATAGTAGGAAGTCAACTTACTGAACTCAAAAGAGGGCAATTGATAGCCAGCAACTCGTTTCTTTCCGAGAGGTGGAAAACAAGTGAGAGTTCGGTTCGCAGATATCTTGGTTTATTGGAATCGGATGACATGGTGGTCCGATGCACGAACCGAAAGATAACCATCATAACCATCTGTAACTACGAGCGTTATCAAGTAAACGAAACGAAAGAAAGAACCGATGAGCGGTCCGATGATGAACCGATGATGAGCCGATGGCGGTCCGAATACAAGAATGTAGAAGAAGATAAAGAAATATATAAAGATCTAACTAATGCGCCTGCGTCACGTACGCGTGAGGAGAACCCTGTCTGGAATGAGGCGAGAGAGAGCGGATTCGTAGAGAGGTTCAAGGCACAGGGAAGCGCAAGACTGATAATGAGGACAACGGGTAAGAGTCCAGAAGATGTGATGAGGCTTCTGGATGTCTACCTCGCCTCAAGGCAGATGAAGGATCTCGGACATAAGGACTTCAACCATTTTCTGGAAGCATTCCAATACGCAATCAAGAACAACAAGATATCAATACCTGTAACGCCCGCTCAACCGAAAGAGAAGAAGGTGATCTCAGGTGCTGACATCTTTAAGGTTTACGGAGGATGAGAAAGCAGCAGACAACAACAATAGACAACTTCCCGTTGCCGGACTCCATGTCCACCGAGATACAGGTCATAGCGGACTTGATCTCCGTACCCGAGAGCATGATGGAAGCGTCAAGGATACTGACTCCCGACATGTTCAACGATGACAAGTGCAGGGATGCCTTCCTGGTCTTGAAGAGGATGACGGACGAGAGGATGGTGATTGACCTTCCATCGGTTTGGGGCAAGATAGATGCAGACCTCGTGCAGAAGGGAGTGATACCGATGATGATGAACTCTGGCGGAGCGGTGACCGTCCTACAGCACTACGCTTCCCTGAAGGAGTTCTACATCAAGCGCAGATGCTACTTCAAGGCGATGGAGCTGCTGATGAGTTCCACCGACACCTCGGTATCGTCAGCAGACCTGATCATGAAGACAGGGCAGTTTGCCGAGAGTCTGCGTGAGGAGATGGATACGGAGAAGGATACGCAGCATATCTCCGAGGTGCTCAACGAACTGGGTGCAGAGGTAGAGGAACGGCAGAGACTGAAGGCAGAGGGAAAGGCATTGAGGGTGCCGACAGGCATCTACTCGCTTGACTACCTCACATACGGAGGATTCAATGCCGGAAACCTCATCATCCTTGCGGCCCGTCCTTCGGTCGGAAAGACTGCTGTGATGCTTCAGATGGCCATGGCCGCCGCCAAGGCGGGCAAGTCGGTCAACCTCTACAACCTTGAGATGACCAACACCGAACTGGCGCAGCGAATGCTCTTCGCCACTGGCAGACTGACACCCTTGCAGATGGCAAGAGGAGAGGTGGAGTGGAAGGAGTTTGAACTGGCATCGGGAGAGTATGCGAGCAGACCGCTCTACCTGAATGACTCGGTATCTACGGCGGAGGAGATAATCTCGCGCATATCGCTGAATGCCCAGAGGGGCAAGTGCGACATAGCGTTCATCGACTATCTCGGACTGATCCAGATGAGCAGCAGGCTCCAACTGAAGGAAGCGATTGCAGAGGTCACCAAGAGACTGAAGAACGTGGCCAAGGAATACCGCATTCCGATAGTGCTTCTCTGCCAGCTCAACCGAGCATCCGCTTCGGAGAACCGACCGCCGATGATGCATGACCTTCGTGACTCGGGTGCGATAGAGCAGGATGCGGACATCATCCTGATGCTGGAGAGATCGGCAGACAATGAAGGCGAAATCAACATGTGGGTTCGCAAGAACAGACAAGGCAAGGCGGGCGATGTCAAGGTGGAACTGAAGGCAAACGAGACCTTCACAGCCTTCGCGGACAAGAACGAGCCAGTCTATGAACCGCCACCGATGCCGGACTACGACTTTGAGAGTAACAATCAAGAATTTCCATTTTAAGCGTTATGACACTAATTGAAAGAGACTGGGGGCATGCAGCATGCGGCATCTCCAAGTACAAGTTTGACTTCCTGCCGAGACTGACGATGTCAGCCGTTACCGACCTATTGGAAATCAACTTCGGTTTCCTGTGGTTTCAGTTGTGGGTAGGCATATGGAGCGACCGCATGCGGGAGTTCAATCGCAGAAGCCATGATACTGAGTGATGCCGAGGTTGCGAGGAAAGGATTAGACACCAGGAAGAAAAATCATAAGGAGAACGCGAGGAAGGCAGTTATCCAAATGAATATGGATGGAACCCCCATTGCTAGTTTCCGTTCTATAAGCGAGGCAGCAAGGGAAACTGGTTCTGACGCGTCAAGCATATGTAACTGCTGCAAAGGCTTACGAAAATCTACGAATAAGTATAGATGGAGATATGAAAATTAGAGTTACAACATTATTCAGTGGCTATGACTCGCAATGTCTTAGCCTTGAGCGTTTGAAAAGTCAAATACCCGACTTTGATTACGAATTGGTAAACTGGTGCGAGAATGATAAATATGCAATCCAGGCACATAACGCTTTATTTCCACAATGGGCAGACAGGAATCTCGGAGATATTTCAAAAGTCGATTGGTCTACAGCGAGCAAATGCGACCTGCTGACTTATTCTTCTCCATGCCAAGATTTCAGTAATGCCGGACAACAAAGAGGCGGAGAAGAAGGTTCTGGTACAAGATCGTCATTGCTCTGGGAGGTCAGGAAAGCTATAGAAACCCTGAAGCCTAAGTACCTTTTAATGGAAAATGTGAAGGCGCTGGTTAGCAAGAAATTTGCCCCTACTTTCCTTAAATGGCTGAGTGTTTTAGAAGATTTAGGGTATACTAACTACTATGAGGTTATCAATGCTAAATCTTGCGGAATTCCACAAAACAGAGAACGCATTTTTGTTTTGTCAATCCTTGGTGATCATAAAATCTATCGTTTCCCTTCCCCTATCCCATTGGAGAAGAGATTGAAGGATGTCCTGGAGCCGGAGGTTGATGACAAGTATGTTCTTTCGGACACTGCCATTGAGGGCTTCTTAAAGCACAACGAGAACCACGAGGAGAAGGGCACAGGCTTTATTTGAAAGCCGAAAGACCCTGATTCGGGGGGGGCAAATTGCTTGTTGTCTCAGGGCAAACGGAGCATTCTGCCCGACTGACAATACAATCCGAGAACGGAGATATTGCGAGTTGTCTGAGGGCGAGAGCCTCCCTTAATGCTACGGATAATACGATAGTGGAACATGAGAAAGAGGATACCTATTAACACCGACTCCGAAGGCTGCTGCATGTGCATCCGATCTCAATACTACAAGATGGGTGCAACCAACTTCACTCGCAGATGGGGGGGGAGAAATGATGGATTTGTAGCTACAGGAGTAATTGAGATTGTGTATGAAACCGATACCGTTGATAGTGATAGGCAGTAAGCAAGCGAATGCTTATGTCGGGAGTGTGGATGACTGGTCGCCCTGCATCAATGCAGCTTGCGGACTCGGGGGGGGGCAGACACCTATGATAGTTGAGATAGTTTATGAAACTGAAAGTCTACCACCTCTCCAAAAGTGAATGGGGGGGGGCAGATACAACCAAGGGAACAGGACTTTGTAGTCGATGTCAGGGGTGCTTGTATGAGCATCCCTGCTTCGTATACAAGGCATCCGTTCAAGATAATGGAGATACGATATGAGAGAGGTATACGGAGTGAGCCGGAGCAGGGATAAGAAAGGAGTGATTGTCAAGCGCAATCTCAACCCATTCGTCAACTGCATCCACACGATGGTCGGGGGGGGGTACGATACGATGTTAGTTGCAGTAATGGAGATTGAGTATGAAGTACAAGATGTATCAGTATCCGAGAGGAGTGAATGAGGGGGGGGTACTCAATACCGATGTATGCCCGACAATCTCCTGCTCCTCCTGGCAGAACAACTGCTTTTTAATCGAGATTGAAGATGGAGAAATATGTAGCAAGGAATCCGCAGAAGAATTACGGAATCCTTAATTGGGGGGGGTATCTCCTACATTGCTTGCAACAGACTACAAGAGTCCACCGATAGTTTTAGAGATTGAGTATGAGCAACAAGAGACTGGAGAGGCTTCTCCTGAATAGGGGGGGGGAATTACAAGATGCCGATTTCCTCGACTGTTACAATCAGACATTCGCAAGGGATGTCGCATGTACAATAACCACGGGGATAGATTTTAGATGTCAACACTATGTCATTGAAATTAAAGATACCCCAAGCGACTAAACTCGGATACATAGAGTGCGAGCCTAACGGATGCTTTGATTGGACCTATCCCACATCCAAGCTCCGAAGAGGAAGAGTCCAGTGGGGGGGCACATAAGCCCTACAATAACTTGTCATCCAGAATGTATATATGTTTATGAATGCAGATGCCCAACCGATCAAGAGGTGCAGGACTGAGGAAGAGAAACTCCGAAGAAGACTGCATGGTGACAAAGGAGCAAAATTCTCTAAGGGGAAAAGAATGTATATGGGAGGTGATGGAGTAATGAACACCATCACCTCGGCATATTCAAAAGATAATCTTATAGTAGATATGTCAATACAGGAATTACAGCAAAAGGCAAAGAAGACCACCAAAGGGTTGGGTCTTCGTGCAGGCAAGCCATCAGACAAGTCGCTTGCCAACAAACCGAAAGGAAAGGGATGGCAGTTCGTCATCACCGAAGATGGAAGACTGGCGTGGGTAAGGCTTCGCAAGCTCTCGCCAAGGGAGGTTTTGCGCCTCATGGATGTAGATGAGGCAAACATCGACAAGATGCTGACAGCGGGAATATCAGATAGCCAAATCTATAAGATGGCCGGAAACAGCATTGTAGTCGCGTGCATGGAAAAAATTTTCTTCAATCTCTTTAGCGAGAAGGCTGAAGAAGTTACCGAAGGTCAATTAACTCTGTTTTAGCATGGGGCCTCAGCCAAAACCAACGCCAGAAAAGTATTGCGAATACTGTGGCAAGAAACTAGAAAGAAAGGTCTACCCTAGCAAGAAGGAAGACCTTTCTGTGTTTAAGCGGAGAAAGTACTGCGACATAGAGTGCATGAAAAGGGCATATGTGGGAAAAGATGCAAGGCATCAGGACTATAGCTCTGCACATCACACTTCTCGCAAAATAGCCTATCTAATAGAAGGCAAGGAAGAAAAATGCGAGTTATGCGGGTCAACCAAAAATATTGATGTCCATCATAAGGATGGGAATTATCGCAACAACTCTATTGAAAACCTTATTGTGGTTTGCCGAAGTTGTCACATGAAATTGCATCGACCTAAAGCATTATGTAAGATTTGCGGTAAACCAGCAAAAGCATATGGACTTTGCGACAAGCATTATCAAAGGTGGAAAAAATACGGAGATCCTGAACACAAACCTTGGAGCACTTATAGGAGAACAAAGTAATGAAACACGCAAAGAACTTTCAAGATCTGACCGGCCAGAAGATACACCGCCTCACCTTCCTGGAGTATGTCGGCAGAAACGAGCAGAGGAACTCCAGATGGAAGGTGAGATGTGACTGCGGTACAGAATTCATCGTCACGGCATCTGCGGTCAAGAGCGGGATGACAAGATCCTGCGGATGCCTGAGGATAGAGAACAACAAGAAAAGACATCAACTTTAATTTTTTAAGATATGAGCGTAAACAAATGTATCATCCTCGGCAATGTGGGCCGAGATGTAGAAGTAAGAGAGGTGGGTGGTGCCAAGGTCGCATCCTTTACTGTCGCAACCACCGAGAAGTACAAGGACAGCAAGACAAACGAGTGGAAGGAGAACACCGAATGGCACAACATCGTGTGCTGGAGGAACACAGCCGAGCTTGCAGAGAAGTACATCAAGAAGGGCACTCAGCTCTTCATCGAGGGCAAGCTGAGGACAAGGTCATGGGATAAGGACGGAGAGAAGAGGTATGTCACCGAGATCGTGGCAGACTCTATCCAGCTCCTCGGCAAGAAGGAGGGTTCGGACTCCCCTGCGCCTGCGCCAGCACAGCAGAGGAAGCCTCTCTATCAGCAGACGACACCGATGCCTGCGGCAGGAGAGCCAGATGACTCTGATCTCCCTTTTAATTAGCCCCCATTCTCACCAACTTTAGAGGGTGGGGGCATTGTTTAACCATGGAGCGGTCTTCGGATCGCTCCTTTAATTTTCACAAACTATGACACAGGAAAGAATAGACATACTGGCGAAGGAGTTCGCAGAACCCTTTGAGCCGCAGTTCAAGAAGGTAGCGGCATACGCCTACAAGCAGGGATTGAAGAAGGTAGACGAGCTGATAGGACTGCTCCGAGATTATAAGGAAGCAAGGGAGAAGTTTGAGGAGAAGTGCATTTATAGCGGATACATGGAACATCAGGAACGTGAGCTTGCAGGCTTTGAGATGACACGCCGAGAGAAAGCCGTCAAGGCATTTATCAAGAAGATGGAGGAGTAGGTTATGAAAGCAAGAGTTAAAGCAACGGGAGAAGTTTTTGAGATAGCGTCATACGCCACAATCCCAATGGAGTGTTGTGATTCATTCGGAAACCCTTTAAGTTTTAGTTTTGATGAGGTAGAAGTCTTGTCAGAGGGAAATGACTTAAAGGAGAGTGAAGCCCCCGACTACTGGGTTCGCCTAGAACACACCTATGCAGGAATGGCGATGCAGGGGATATTAGCTCACTATGGAATAGAACCTTTGCCAGATGATGCAGCAAATAATGCGAGAGAATACGCCCACGCCCTCGTAGAAATGATGAAGGATTAAGTAATGGACGAGTTGAGTATACTTTGTATGGCTACTGGGATAATCCCCAAGGATGCCACTTGTCGGACTTGTAAGCACCGAGAAAGGTTTGAGTTGAATTATCATTCAAGAAAGATTGTTCAATGCTGTGTGAAGAGACCGAGCAAGAGAAGCAATAGTGGATTCAAGACCATAAAGGTTACCGATCCCGCATGTTTTATATATCAAAAGGAGGAAAGGAAATGATACTCACATATTTCATAGTTTCGTTTATAAATGTCTTCATTCATGTGGCTAAAACAATTCTGGTTGTCAAGTCAGACAGCAAAGTCATTGGTTCGTTGGCGAATTGTATCTGCTACACATTCTCGGCAGTAGTAATCAAGTTTATAGCCGAAGTTGATATGTGGATAGCTATATGTGTTCAGGCAACGACTAACTTCTTCGGATGCTATGTTGCAATGCTTGTATGTGAAAAGTGGTTACATAAGGAGGAAAGGAAATGATAACATTTGTGATGCGATTGGCATCCCAGTGTCATGGCTTCTCTTCTCGTCAATCACGGAAGAGGATGTGCCGGAGGAGAAGAGAGCTATCTTCAATGCGCTGAGAGAACCGATGATGAAGGTATTTGAGAAATGAGGAATAAACGCATCGAAGGAGGAAAGCACTTCCTCTCTACCATAGAGGTCGGACAGACCATTGTCTATGACGGGCCGTATAGGTGGAGAAGCCTTGCGCAAATGGCGTGTCAGATGACCAAGGACTTCGGTGCGGTTTTCCAGTTTCGCACGAAGTACACGAAAGGACTGAGGACAATAACGAGAGTGAAATGAAGAGAAGATATCAAGTGAGGTGGTATGAGTATAACCTTACCGTACCACGATGCCGTAAGTTTTTTACGGAGTTAGGAGCCACACTATTCCACGTGTGGCTCTTCTATTTTAGGAAAGAAGAATCAATAATCTATGAGGAGACAGAATAATGACTAGACTACCAAGCGAAGAACAAATAAGGAAAGAGATCAGGGAGACCATTAAGCAGAATCCTAAGTTCATGATGTGCGTCAACTGCGCCCACTACTGCAAGCTGACAAGGCAGTGCGACATCTACAAGAGGATGATGCTTCCGTATGTGCCCGCAAGTTCGTGTGCAGGATATGAGGCAAACTATGAGATGCTGCTGAGAGAGGCTACCAAGGAACTGCACTCCCAGGCAAGCGAGTGTGAGAAGATTGAGTTCCTACTCGCCATGGCGCTCACGTCCGCCAATACCACTACCCTATTTGTCGAGGACATGGACAGGAGAGTGAAGGCAGCGTATAGAAGAGAAAAGGCTAAGAAGGAGCATAGGAGAGAGGCGAGCCTGCTGAAGAAGGACTGCGACCTCGCAGAGCAGATGGACGGAGCGATGGACAAGATCACTCAGTTCATAGAGAACATGAAGGACGGATACCACGAGTGCATTGAGGCTTATGTCGCTAAGTTGGAGAAGTCGCTTGAAGGCATAGACACCCAGTACCGTCACTACATCCAGTCGCACATTGACAGGATCTTCAAGAAGGGAGGCAAGTACAATGACGAAGCCAACAGCAACTTCAACTCCGATGCGGGTCAGTTCGCTCTGGTGCAGGCTGAGTTCGCAAGGGTAGCACATCACAACTTGCAGAATGCGGAGGATGTATTCACCTTTATGGAGAGTATGGAGAATGTGGATTCGGAAGGACTCCCTAACCGCTTCTGCTTGGATAAGGACGATAAGAAATTCTATTTAAAACAAGGACGATAATGAGAGAAAAAAGAAGAAACAGTAAGGGTGGCGTTATAGGAAGTTACTTTCCTGATGAGGTCTATAATTTTGGCGAAGATGGTGATAATTTGCCATTGTTTGTTGAAATGTTAAAGAACCGAGGATATTATATTGGTGCCGACAACCACATAAGGAGTAAGAAGGGCACCCTTGCTTCTAAGTTAATGAAGAATGGCTACTATTTGACATCTTCGGCCTATGATGGTAAGACTTATTACTTTATGGAACATAGGGTAATTTGGGTTTGGAATAATGGAGCTATCCCTGATGGTATGGTAGTCAATCATAAGGACTATAATCGCGCAAACAACGATATTGCAAATCTTGAGTTAATGACGCAAAAAGAGAATACAGAATATAGCCGACCTAACTTCAACCCACCTAGAGGAGAGAAAAGTGGTAGAGCATTACTATCAAATCGGCAAGCGTCTGCAATAAAGACAGTGGCATCTATCTGTGGATGGGGTCCTAGTGTTATAGAAAAGGTGACTGGCGTTAAAGCATACAATGTTACGAGAATCCTTAAAGGAGAACGTTACCCGGATGCTATTGCGAGCGAAAATATCTTGGATGCATATCCGACAATAGTCGATTTTACCCGTAACAAGGAAATCACTCCTATTGAAGAATTGCAAAACTACTTATTAGGACTAAATGGCGAGTGTGGCGAACTAACTGACATCTTCAAGAAGGTTTTATATCATGGTAAAGACTACGACCCAATTGATGTGCTGCTTGAGTTGGGAGACATGCTTTATTATTTTACTGCTATATGCAATATATTGAGCATAGAGTTGACGGAAGTCATGCTTAATAACAACGCAAAGCTGATAGCAAGATATAAAGATGGTTATTCTGTTAAGGCTTCAATTAACAGAATAGAAGAGTCGGTAGGCGATGGAATCATAAGGGAGAAGTAGGTATGCTTGAAATTAGTAACGCAAAGGATAACCTTATGCCGAACAAGAAAGAAAGAATAGAAGAACTACCATATGTTGTATATAAACATACAAGTCCTTCTGGGAAAGTCTATATTGGCATAACTCGGCAGAATCCTATGACCCGTTGGGGTAATGGGAGTAACTATTCCTGTAATAAGCACTTTAGTCAAGCCATCAAAAAATATGGCTGGGAAAACTTTGGACACGAGATACTTTTTTCTTGTTTGTCGGAGCAAGATGCGAAGATTGAAGAGATTAGACAAATAGCATTATATGATTCTGCGAATCCCAATAATGGATATAATATCACTTTGGGTGGCGAGTCGGGTAATGGATATCATCATTCTGACGAAGCAAAATTGAAAATTAGTAAAGCAATGAGTGGTCGAACCTCGCCAATGAAGGGGAAGGTTCATAGCACAGATTCTAAGGCTAAAATATCCGCATCAAACAAATTTAAAGTAAGAAGAAAAGGATTCCATCTTTCAGAAGAAACTAAAAGAAGGATATCCGAAGCCAACAAGGGTATTCCAAGACCTAAAAGCAAAGAGCACGCTAAAAAAATATCAGAACAAAAACGAGGTACTGTATTATCTGAGGAGACTAAAAAGAAAATGAGTAAATCTCGTTTATTGTGGTGTCAAAAAAATGGAGAAAAAATATTACAAATATCACAGAATGGGATTGTTTTAAAACGGTGGAACAATCAATCAGAAGCAATCAAGGATCTTGGTGTAAAGCAGACCACCTTTAGTCTTCATGTTTTGAATGGTAAACCCCTTGGAGGTTTTAT
>UZAT01397669.1_pt1 | contig 18681 bp, 19 predicted proteins | sample 2160861 | NCBI WGS metagenome assembly UZAT01 (sample SAMEA5138306, study PRJEB28736) | viral metagenome | reverse complement strand
GTGCAGGTCGGTGCCTACTCGGACAGGGCCAACGCAGAGCGACAGCTCGCGCGAGCAAAAGCCGCAGGCTTCAAGGACGCCTGCATCATAGACCACGAGGGTCTCCCTTTTTGTTTCCTTATTATATGATGCAGGCGTCCTTGAAGCCTGCGGCTTTTGCTCGCGCGAGCTGTCGCTCTGCGTTGGCCCTGTCCGAGTAGGCACCGACCTGCACCTTGTAAACGGTCGCAGGCTTGGTGGCCTTCTTCTTGAGCTTGCCTCTCTCGGCCAGCACCTTCACGATGGCGTCCGCGCACTTATCAGCGTAGGCCTCCGAGAGGATGATCGGCACGTCTGTGGAGCTGTCCATGAAGCCGAGCTCCAGGAGCACGGCGGGCATCTTGGTCTCGCGCACCTCGTGGAGGTTTGCCTTGGCCAGTGGTTTGGCTCGGTTGCCCTTCAGCCCCGTGGCGGCGATCAGCGCGTTGTAGAGCGCCTTTTGCCACGCCTCGGTCTGGGCGTCCACCTTCGTGTAAGTGTAGACCTCGATGCCTCCACTCTTGCCGCCTTTGGCTCCGGCGTTGTGGTGAATGGACAGATAGAAGTCCGCCTTGAAGTTGTTGGCGGCATTCGTTCGAGCGGCCAGTGAGATGTCCTTCTTCCCGGTCGTGTCGTCGGTGCGTATCAGCGCCCAGCCCGTGTAGGATTGGAGGCGCTTCTCGATCTTGTCCGCGATCCGGTCGTTGAGCACCCACTCGCGGGTCTCTTTAGGGTCAAGGGCTTTGAGGCACCGCTTCCCAGCAGTGCCTCGGTAGTGTCCGGCAGTTAGCGCGATCTTGAAGGACAAGTCATTCCTCTCCCTTCAGCTCAGGCAGACCTGCCATGCTGGTGAGGAGCGAGAGGAAGCCGGCCAGCACGGATGCGCTTGCCACCATTCTCCAGTCGACCGCGCCGAGAGCGGTCGCGGTGCCGATAGTTGCCACGGCGGTCTGCGCGACAGTCTTGAGTGCGCGGATGCCTGCGGCTTTGATCCAGTCGAGTCCGAATTTGTCTTTCTTCATGATGTTTTCCTCCTTTTAGTCTTCATGCAGGGCGTGGACGCCCAGGTTGGTCAAAAAGTCCTTTTGCTTGTCTTTCACTTTGGCAGCGTAGTCCAAGGCGGCGTGCATATCTCCGTTGCAGTGCGCGTCCGGTATTCTCTGGACGGCCTTGGCGGTTGCCTCCCCGAGAGTAAGAGCGGCGGAGGTGGAGGCGAGGAGCATCTTGTCCAGTTCCTCGCGGTTCTTCTCCTTCTCCTCAGCCCTGTGCTCCTTCTCGGCTTGCGCTTTGGCTTGCTCACGATCTCTCTTGCGGATGGACCTCTCCAAGAGGAGCATGAACACTCCCGTCAGCAAAGACGGCACCAAGGCGATCAAAAATGCGGTCAAAAATGTGTTCATCGGTTTGCCTCCTTAAAAGCCAAACGGCAGATCAAAGCGCTCAGTGCGCAGGTGAACAGTCTCTCGAATAGCCCCACCATATCCCGTAGACGGCTCCACGTCGGAGATACGAATGTAGAGATCGTCGTAGCACAACAGTCCGCGAGTGCCCACATACTTCATAAGATCGAAACTTCTGCGCTCCATCGGCAAGCCCATCGTGGCGTCATATCCGTCTTTGGGAACATCCACGCCTGTCCAATTCTCGCCATCGAATGAAATGTCAAGTTGGAGTTGCTGGCCGCAAACGGCAGACCACACGAGTCCACGGATTTGTGCCGAGTTCGCGAGGTGGTAGCGGTATAAAACGGTTCGCTTGTTTTGGTCAGTAAAGCGTTGCGTGTATTGCCCCTCTTTGACTTGGGTATAACCCTGCTCAAGCGGCTCGGACGAAAGATACTTCTTCTCACTGTCCTCGCCAACGACAAAGGTGTGAGTATGAACACGAGAGATCACATTCTCACCACCGACCGCGCGCCACTGCCCACCAACCACACGCAGGAATTTACCGTTGTCTGCTTCGGTAGCACCGGGAAGCAGACCGCGCTTGATCTCTCCATAGGTGACGTCGAGCGTGATCGGCATATCGTTGAGGATGCAGGAGTACAGATTGGGGATGCTGTCGGACTTTGTTGCCACGCCTGTTGTCGGGGCAGCATTGGCGAGTAAATACTCATAGAACTCCTCGCTGATTTCTTGATCGGTGTCACCGAAGTCGATAGCATCGGGCGCGTTATCAGCGGAATACCATTTCGCCGACGCGTACGAATATCGAGAAGACCAGCCCTGAGTGGTAATAAAGTTTTGATAGAGCAAATTACGTTCGTCCGACTTGATGGCGGCATATTTAAAGTAGCCTACGGCAAAGTCTACGTCCTGCGATAAAGTGGCGGGTTCAAGAGTGGCGCTCCACTTCCACGCACCGCGCACTGTGTATTTTACAGCGTCTGTGGACGAAGCCTTTGAAACACCGATGCGAACATACAAATATTCAGCATCCGAATTGGAGAAGTCCAGATGGTCGGTCAGCTCGCGGTATCTCTGCCAGCCGATCGAGTTCTCGCCGTTGTCGATGACCGTCACCCACTTCTTGCCGTCGAGCGACACCTGCAGCAGCGTGTTGGCCGCTGTATGACCGTGCCACAGCGCTCCGGTGACCCTGCTCGCGTCCTCGATCGGATAGCGCCAGATAGTATACTCGCCCGCCTCCAGCCGACGATACCCGCCCGCCTCGCTCCATGCGCCCGTTGTTTCAAGCAAATACGCGGCCTCGTCGTCCGCGCTAACAGTAAACGCGTGCCTCGTAGTCTCGCTAGAGGGATTAAAGATGCGGTCCCTCCACTGCTCTAAGATGTCGGAGTACTCCTCGACCACGATGTCGCTGTTGTTGATGCCGTCCGAGACGATGATGCCGCTGTACACGGCGGAGCTCCAGGCGTATTCGACCACGCCTTCGTTCACACAAGCGAAGCGCACGACGAAGCTGAGCGCGCCCGCATACTTGGTCGCGTTGCCGGACAGCAGCCAGCTACAGACGACCACGCTGTCGTCCTCAGGGAAGACCTGGAAGTCCTCAGGCTCGTAGACGTCCGCGTGCTGCCCCTTGGTGCGCTTGTCCACGAGGATATAGTGGACTTGCACCGAGTTGCAGAGTGAGAGATCGTGCCCCTCGATATATCGGGGAGCCTCAAAGGTGAAGCGCTCCGAGTTGTGGTCGCCCTGGATCAGCGCGACCTTCTTGCACTCCGTGCTGATCTGTCTGGTGACTGGGTCAATAAAAAAATGGGGATCGGTGTCATAGATGCTGTGCTTGCATTTAGCCATGCATTCTCTCCTTTCTGTTACGCCGTCCGGCGCCAAATTGATACTTGAATATAAGGCGGCATATTGTTGTGGGCTTGACCGCCTCCTGCATCCACTGCTTCGTAGGTCATGGCGCTACCTCCCGATGCCAGCCATGCGTGGGTCTTGGTTCCCGTGCCTGCGTTGGTATAGGTGCCACCGTGGTTATGCGTTGGGATTTGATTGACCGTCAGGGTGACCGTCTTCTCGCCTCCCGTCTGTCCAATGATGTCAGTCTCTCGCGACGCCCACAAAAAACCGTCTTGCATCCTCACCCAGGTGCCGCCGAACAGAGTGCTCGGATCGGTGTGGTTATATGCGAGGTAAATGCTCCCTACGGGATAGATCGCATCGAAGATCGAGCCCTTCACCTTGCCGATGAACTCGACGTCCAGAGCGATCTCCAGCGTGCCTTTCTTCTCTGCCACCTTGCCGACGCCCATGCTCGTGCCGTCTGCGCCCCAGTTCATCAGGGTGAACGCGGTGGAGGCGCTTGTGCTTCTCGTGGTGCTTCCGTGCCGGTCTTGCGCGACCACCTCCACGTCGTAGGTGTGGTTGCTATCGGCCGCGAAGATGTAGGTCGCCCCGTTGACCGCGTACACATTGGCCAGACTGCCGAGCACCACATCGGTGAAGATCGTGTCTGTGGTCTTCTTGTAGCGTAGGGTGTAGGTGGCGGTGTTCTTTGCGTTCATCGAGGAGATGGTCGCATACAGCGCGGCTTGTATGTAGTCACCTTGGTCGTTCTCTGTCCCGTCTGCGTTACATCGGCGGACGATCAGCTTGGAGATGCTCGGCAACGCATACGCCTGCACCTTCATGGTGTAGCTGGCGGAGTTCGTGCGCCCCCTCTTGTCCTTGACCGAGACGGTGACGACAGAGTCTCCTGACGCCTTCAGCGCTCCCAGGGCCGCCTCGGGGGTCGTATAGGTCGCACCGTTCGCTTTGATCGTGTACGACACGATCGGCGAGCTGTAGGCGGGTGTCGTGTTGATGGTGACCTTGATCTGGGAGAGTCCTTGCACGGGTGACCCATAGATATCATCGACGCCTGTGACATCATCGAGCGTCATTCCGCAGGTAGGTCTCACATTGGCGGGCACCGTTACGGTGAAACCTGTGTACTTCGTGCCGATCTTGGTGCTGCCGAGGTAGGTGTCGACGTATATGCGCCCGGACGCCGCCAGCGCGTCTGGGATGTCGTTCATAAAAGACAAAGGGACCGCCCAGGTCGTGCCTGTCGTAACGCCGGTGGCAATGGTGCCTGTTCTGTCGCCATAAGCATAGCGCACGGTGTGGGTGAAGGCGTCAGAAACTCGGTTCATATGGATAGAGAAGGTTTCCCCGAAGTCGCCCACGTCGTTGGTCGTTCCCGGCCACGTTACCAAGGAGGGCTGGGACGCCCTTGGGATGGTGTCCAGTGTGCCAGACCCCGAACCACTAAGAGTGCCGATGTAGGAGTCGTCGAAAATTATGCCAAAGTACTGAGTGAACGAGTAGGAAAATGACTTCGTACCATCCTCCGCGTGCTTGATCACGATGGATCCACTCGCAAGGGTTTCGGTTTCGTCGTCGCCTATGCCGACCATGTTGGTTCCGCTGTACTTGGTGCCATTGACGGTCACAGACCAGTCTTTTAACTGGTTGGATATAATTGTGCCATGAAGTCCGGCAACCAGACTCAATGCCCAGGTCACAGTGCTGGTATTGTTAGCCTCGGATTGATCGGACGTAGACCAACTGAACACAAGACGGTTCCAACGGGATACAGTGACTGCTGTGCTTCCGCTTTTTGCCATTTTAGCCTCCTATCTTCAAAAAGGACAAAGACCCATTGGATCTCGGAACGAAGGCGAAGTCACCAAACTGCGCCCGCTCGTTGACCTCCACCACAATGTTGCCTGTGTGGAAATCTACGCCGTCCCACCAACCGAACTGGACCCCATTCTTTTTGAATATGATGAGATCCTTCTCCAGAGTCAGGGTGATCGGACTGTCGCTTCCGCCCAGCTTGATGGCGCCGTTGTCGAAGTTGATGTAGTTGTAGATCTCTGTGAGCTTATTTTGGGCCTCTGCGTCGTTCTCGTCCACCGCGGCCTTTAAGGTTTCAAACTCAAAGAGGAATTGGTCTTCCAATTGAGTCATCTGGGTGGAGATCGTCTCCGCCAGCTGCCCGTTCGTGGCGTACTCCCGGGAGACTTCCAGCAATATGGCGTCTTTCGTCTGCTGGATCAGTGAGGCCATAGTGGTCTCGGAAGCCCGCATGACGGCGGTGCAGTCAGCCCGCACCTGCGCGCCCACTTTGTGGATGCTGGCTTGGCTTTTAGCGTCTCCGGCAACGCTTGCATCTGTCAAGGTGCTCACGTTCTTACCCAGCTTTATGCTTCCGCCCGCCGGGTTCAGCACATCCTCGGTGCGTTCCGTCAAGAGGAAGTCCTCATCCACCCTGTGGGGCGCCGATATCACTCGGATATTGTCGCCCACCTGATAACTGTCGATGCTCTTGTCCATGTAAGACAGATCCAGAGCCGTCAGCTCCAGGGATGTGACAATGTAGCGGTTCTCCTCCAAGTACTGGCGTGCTTTTTTTAGTAGGTTGGCCGGCTTAGTCACATCATCCCACACGACCGCAGCCGTGATCCTGCCGCGAAGCTCCACCGCCTCGTCGTCCTGGATGTAGTCCTGACCACCATTCACGCTCTCGATGGTTATGCGCTGCCCAGTGGTCTCATCCTTTGCGCCATAAGGCAGCACAGCAGTGACCAGCCCCGTATTCGCACCGCTGCGCGAAAAGTTCAGCAGGTTGGAACCGAACTCAATCACCTGATCACTGGCATACCCCAAAGAGGCATACCAGTTGGCCACCCGAACGCCGTCTTCGGGGTCAGTTGTAAAAACTATATAGCCCCCACAGCGCTCCAGTAGCTTGTTGATCGTGGTGTCTACGGTCTCAGCCTCTCCACTCTCCAGGCGGATGTAGTCGTTCACATCGGTCACGGTTACGGTGCCGACGCGGAACTGTTTGCCGCTCTCCACCTGGCTGTTGTACACACCGATCAATTCCTCAAAAATAGACGAGGGCGAGTCTTGGTACAGGTATGGCCGAGAGACCGCGTCCTGGAAGAAGCAAAGCTCGCCCTCGCAGACCACCGTCCTCGTGTTGTTGAAGTCGTCCACGGGATAGAGTGCGCGACCGCGGAAGAGCAGCAGCCCGTCGCGGTAGATCTCCACGATCGTCCGGTAGCTGGTATATAGCCCATAGGCGGGATGCCCCGCGGGCATGATGATCTCCGCTGTGCCGCCTTTGTTCAGCGCGGTGGTTATTTTGAGACCCAGTAGTTCGTAGTTCTTCAAGCGGCTGTCATAAGCCAGCGCGCCGTCGGTCAAGATTTGGATCATACAGCCAGCACCGCCTCTCTATATACGAACTCGACCGTCCCCGCACCGCTGCACAGCACCCAGTGGGATGCCGCCTCGAGGGGGCCGTCTGCCGGCGTAAGGTGGAGCCAAGGCAGCACCCACGTCCCAGCGCTCAGCACCTGAGAGTTGCCCCCCTGCTTCACTGTGATCTCACCAGTTACGTAGAGCGTAGGCGTCACAGCCATGCGACCACCGTTGACCAGCTCGACCGGGAGCTCACCTGCCGCGTGGCAGGGCTCATACTCCGAGGCGGTGTCGCCCTGCTCGACTTGCAGCTGACTCACGCTCGTGATGTCGTCGGAGAATTTCAGCCATCTTCTATTGATACGAACCTCAAAGAAGCGGATGTCGGTGAAGTCTTCCGCGACCGTTATGGTTACGGAGCGCACACCGTAGTGTGAGTTAATTTCCTGGTATGCCTCGCCGCTCGTCCGCGTCCCGTATATGACAATAGACACAGCCGCGTCTGCCACCGCCTCCTTGATGGAGAACGTGAACGGCTTGCCCAGATTGCCGAGGAGCAAGTCGTTGAGATTGCTCACGCGAACGATCCCATAGTAGCCGTTTTGGATGCCGCTGGTGATGGTCTGCGTGGACGGGTCATAGGTGCAGCTGAGAAAAGTCGCCTTTGATAGATCGAGCAGGTTCTTCCCTGCCTCCGTACTGACCGGGAGCGTGGCCTTTGTCACTGTCTCGGCGGCGTTGTAGAGCCAAGGCTCGCAGACCGCGGACAGATTGACCGCGCAGTGCGCCAAATCGTTGTACTGGGGCGCCACCTGAACACGCCCGACCAGATAGCGGTCGGGGTGATCCGGGGGGACAATCTTGAAGTTGCGACCGTCCAGCGCGTTGGCCATAGCCTCGGTGCGAGCGAGCCGTTGGACTCGCGTGCCGTCGGAACTTTCCAGCGTCGCGGTCAGCTGCGCGTTGCCGTAGTACGGTTGACCGTCGGTCAGGTAGGTAGAGAGGTCAAGCGGAGCGTACCGCCCAGGCACGCTCACAAAGTTCTGCACCTGGGCGCCCTTGTTTAACTTATAGGCGGACAGCGTCCAGCCGTTGGACGCTGTGTCATAGTCGCCGATAATGATCTTTCTTTTTGCCATTTATACAGCCCTCCTTGCTGCAAGAGCCTGGCGCTGGCCCAGTGCGTTGTCCATTCGGCTGGCGGTCGCGCCGACCAATGCGTTGCCGTCGATGGTCAGGATCTGCCCGCGCTCGATAGCGCCCAGGATGCTGTCCAGCTTGGCAAGGATGCCAAAGTCGCCCGCGTTTGTGGAAGACCCGAAGGTGTGGTTGATCTTGCGCTCAAGCGTCAAGCCGTTCATGGCGTTGGCTTCGTTCATCATATCCTCGGACAGAGCCGTCATGGCGTCCAGAGGCTTGTCTGCGTTCTTCTCGATACCTGTCGCCATGCCTTCGACCAGCATCTTACCGACCTCGTCGCGGAAGACGCGAGAGGGAGAATGGATGCCGAAGAAGTCCTTGATGCCGCCCAAGACAGACTCGCCGAAGCCTCTGATCTTGTCGGTGATCCAGCTCGTCATGTCCTTAATACCGTTCCACAGACCCTCGATGATGTCTCCGCCGATGTCCCTGATCTTGGAGATGCCGTCCTTCAAACCCTTGGTGATCGAGCTGATAATCTCCTTCATCTTGCTGGGCATTTTTCGCACCAAATCGGTCGCCGCGTCGATGAGCTTGCCAAAAAGCTCCTTTGCCGTCGAGAGGAGCTTCGGGACTGCGTTCTTGACGCCGTTCAAAATTGCGCTGATTATCTGGGGCAGTGCTTTGACCAGCTCCACAACGATGACGGGGATGGCGTCGATCAAAGCAAAGAACAGGTCGATCGCCGCGTCGAGAAGCAGCGGCAGAGCGTCCAGCACACCATTGATGATGCACGTGATGATCTTGGGCAGATTATCGACGAGCGCCTTCACAATAACGGGGATGGCGTCAATCAGTGCCATCAAAAGCGTGATCGAAGCCTCCACCAGTGCGGGCAGCGCCGTCGTCAGCGCGTTGATGATCGTGTCGATTATCGTCGGCAATGCGTTGACGAGTGCCTCCAAGATGACGGGGATGGCGTTCACGAGAGCCATGAAGAGTGTGATGGCGCTCTCCAAAATGAGCGGCAGGTTGGTCAGGAGTGCGTCGATGATCGCGTTGACGATCAGCGGGATCTGGGTGACCAGCGTCTCGATCAACAGAGGCACGGCGTCCACGATGGCCATGAGGAGCGTCAACGCCCCTTGCAGTAGTGTCGGGATGTTCGACAGCAGACCGTTGACGATTGCGAACACGATCGTCGGCAGTTGTGTCACCAGCGTCTCGATCAGCGTGGGGATGGCTTGCACGATGGCTGTGAGGAAAGTGACCGCCCCTTGGATCAGTTGCGGGAGTGCCATCAGCAGTCCATTGACCAGCGCCATTACGATCTGGGGCAATGCCTCAACCAGCGGCGGGATAATTTGCGGGATTGCCAATACCAGCGCCATGAGTAGGTCAACGCCTGCCTGAATTAGTTGAGGAATGCCTGCGACCAGTACCTGCACCAGTTGCGGGATCATCCCAGTAAAGGCCCGCACGAGCATCGGGATGGCACTGGTAAGCCCGTCGAGCAAGGAGATGAGAATTGTGTAGCCCGTGTCCACGAGCTGCGGGATCATGTCGACCAGGCTGGTCACTAACGTGGTAGCCAAGGACATGACAACCTTTAGAACAGCAGGAGCCAACTGGGCGACCTTGTCGATCAGCCCAGAGATCAAGTTGGCGGCGACTCCGCCGATCTCTCCCGATAGGTTGTCAATGGTAGAGATGAAGCCCTCCAAGCCTCCGCCGGAGTCATTGAGCTCATTGGTGAAGGTAGACAGCAGGTCGGTGCCCGTGTCGGTCAGCTTCTGCATCTCCGGGAGGAGTACAGAGCCGAGGGCGTTCTTGGCTGCGCCCGCGCTGCCCTTGAGCCGCTGGACGCTGTCATCGAAGGCGCCCAGCGCGTCAAGAGCCTCCTCGGACAGCACCGCGCCGACCTCGTGGGCTTCAAGGCCGAGCTCCTTCATCCTCTCAGCGCCCGCCTCGATCAGCGGGTTCAGCTCCTGGGCGGACTTTCCGAGGATCTGCATGGCGATGGCATCTCGCTCGGTCTCGTTCTCCATCTGTCCGAGAGCGTCGATGACTTCCCAGTAGACGGTCTCTCCGTCGCGCATATTGCCATCGGCATCATAGACCGAGACGCCCAGTTTCTCGTATGCCTGGGCCATCTCGTTCATAGCAGGAGCCACGGGCTGGGACGCCGCCGCGACATCGCTCTCAGCCTGCGCGAGGTTGTTCTGCGCCTTTTCAAGGTTGATGGCGGCTTGCTGCGCCTGCGTGGAGCCCTCTCCGTATTTCTCGAGAGCCTCGTTGTATTTCAGCTGGGCGGAGTCCACTGACAGGGCAGCGTTCTTCGCCTTGGTTTGAGCCTTTTCGAGTTTTACCGTGTCGACTGCGGCTTCACCCGCCGCGACCTTCACGGAGGACATGGACTTGATATTCTTGGCCATGCTCTTGGTCATGGTCTCGACACTGACGTCCACCAGCTCCGCCGCGTAGCTGTACTCCTGGAGCTTCTCGGTGGAGACGCCCGTGATGGTGCTCTGGGTCAGGATCTCGTCAGCATAGGCCGCCGCGTCGACGGTCGCTTTACCGAGAGCCACAGCAGCCGCTCCGGCGGCCGCCGCCATAGCGGCGAGACCCTTTGCGGCTATAGCTCCGGCAGACTTTAGCTTGTCCCCGAAGGAGGAGGCCTTGTCGCCAGCCTTGTCCAATTCCTTGGCGGTCTCTTCAGCCTCATCCCCGACCTTGTCGACATCCTTGGCCGCTTCCTCGGACTCGTCGCCGAGCTTGTCCATGTCTTTGCGGGTCTCCTCGGACTCGTCGCCCACGCCGTCGATCTCTCGCGCGGTCTCCTCGGCAGCTTGCTCGTATTTCTTCATTTGAGCGGAGGTAGCGACGATCTCACGCTGGAGGGCTCTCACCTGCTCCTCGGAGACTTCGCCTCGTTCAAACTGCGCCTGGACTTGCTTTTCGGCTTCTTTCAGCGTGTCGAGCTTTTCCTTGGTGGTCTCCACCGCCTCGGCGAGGACTTTCTGCTTCTGGGCCAGCAGGTCTGCGTTACCTGGGTCCATTTTGAGCAGCTTGTTGATCTGCCCCAGCTCGCTGGACAGGTCTTTGCTTTTCTTGTTGACGTTCTCCAGAGCTTTGGTCAGTTCAGTGGTGTCGCCACCGATCTCAACAGTTAAGCCCTTGATCTTATTGCTGGCCATTCGCAGGTGCCTCCTTTTTGCCAAATTTACGCCGCAAAGATACGCGGTCAGGTTCGGTCTGTTCCATTCTCCATGCGTTGCGGAGATACTCTTGCCCCTTCTCGCTCTGGTTCAGCCAGTCGATAAAGGCATCCCGGCGGTATTGCAGATATTCAATATAGCCGAGCTGTCCGATCTGCTGGAAGGACAGACCCGTATAAACCGACACGAGATGCTTGTACCATGTCGGTGTGTTATATTGATGACCGCCCTTACTATCCGCCATAGGATAATAAGGGAGGGTCAGTTTTTTGCGTCGTTGATGTCCTTGATAAAGTTGAGATAACCGGAAGTGAAGCGGATCACATCCAGGAAGCTCAGGCGATACTTGGTGAGCAGCTCATCGCCGGTAAAGGTAAAGCCGTCGTCGTTGCAGTTCATGAGATCCGCGACCAGGTTGTAGATCTTGCGGACAGCTCTGCCGTCCTTGGTTTGTGCAACTGCGGCAAGCTCAGGCGCGGCCGCCTGCAAACGTTCCAGCAGTTCCACGGTCGGGGCAGCGATGTTGACGATCGTCTGTGCGTCGTCCTTCAGTTTGATGGGCCATGTCGGTTGCTGTATAGCGTTAAAGTCGAGCATTTGCATGGTGTTTTCCTCCTATTTATGTTGAGAGGCTCCGTACAACGAAGCCCCCCGCAGACCTCGCTCGTGCGGGGTTCTGTCCTTTGTTAAAAATAGAGGGAGGCGGGATGCCCCCCTCTTTGGTGTCAGGCGGCGGTCTCCTCGATGATGGTGATGAGGGTGCCGTCGTCGTCCTGGGGCAGAGCCTTGAACTCGGGCTCCACCTTCGTGCCCGCATCTGCGGCGAAGGTCAGGGTGAAGCCTGCGGTGTTCTTGCCGCGGATAATCACCCAGAGGTTGCCGTCCTTCTTGTCCTCGTGGAAGAAGCAGACGACCCACTCCTTGCCTTGGGCGTTGCCCGCGCCACCGATGTGGATGGTGCGGATGCCCTCGCCTTCGGTCACTTTGCAGCGGTCTGCCAGGTTCTTCAGCGTGTCGCCGTTCCAGGTCAGCAGACCCAGCTTGAGGATCGCCTCCTCGGAGACGGTGATGACCTTGGACACCAGACCGAGGTCGTCCTTCTCCTCGTGGGTCTCCTCCGTGTACGACAGCTCAGCGCCGCCCTGGATGTGACCCAGCAAGTTCTCCTCCTTGCAGATCTCCGTATGAGCGGGGATGCCCGTCTTGGAGTCGTACTCTGCGATAAAGGCTTTACCAGAGCCCAGGGTGATGTTCTCGGGATCTCTCTTTGCCATGTTTTTGGCCTCCTTTATTAGGTTTTAGTGATATAGCTAAATTCGTAGATAACTTGGTAGCGTTGGGCCTCTTGTACCCAATAGCGCGACTGCTTCGACCACTTGATGCCTCGACTGTTCAGCTCCCCCTCGATGAGTGCTTCCAGCTCAGGGTTCGGCTTCGTCTCGTAGAGCTCCACCGTAATGTCATGGGTGAAGATACGGTTCAAGCCGTCGGGGCCATCGGCCGTCACATCATTGTGATAGACCGCATAGTCTCCCGCCGGCGCCCGTGAGAACATTGTCTCCTTGAAGGGGACGCTCACGGCGGTCATGATTTCGTTTATCATCCTTTGATCGCCTCCTCCACGTTCTTCTCATATTCAGGGAGCACTTCGTCGAGTGCATTCTCCAGGAAGGGGTCGCCCGCCACTCGGCCGCCTCCCGCCTTCGCGTGTCCGTGGACAAGTAGGTGGGCCAGCCGATAGTGTGGCGCCTTGACATACCAGATGAACTTCTTCATCCCCGTGCCCGCGATTTCGACCGCCTTCGACGCGATGCTCTTCTTAAAGGCCCCCGTGTCGACTGGCGCGTCTGCCTTGGTGCGCTTGACGAGGTCTTTGACGGCTGTCTCTCCGGCCTTGTTGACGCGCTCGGTCACTTCTTTGCTGTACATTTCCAGCTCTTTGCTGATCGCAGAGGAGAGGTCGCTGGGCTTGATGGTCTTAGCCATAAGCCTCGACCTCCTCTTGCGATGCACGCTGGACGACGATCTCCAGCTCTTGTCCCGCGCGGTAAGTTCGGATCACTCGGTAGTAGACATCCCTATGGAGGCAGAGATACTCGCCATCATAATCCAGATAATCCGCCAGCACGAACTTGAGCTCCGGGCGGAGGTCGGTTGCCTGCGCCTGGTAGAACTCCGATTGACCGATGCTCGCCAAGCGACAGAGTACGTCGCGCCGGGTCTCTCCGATCACCGTGTAGCCGTCATCAGCGAGGGTGCGCTGGATAAGGGTCAGCAACTCATTCATCGCTGTCCTCCCAGCCGTAGCCCTCCGCCATCATCAAGCAAGCCTTCAAGGACTCGTAGCGCTTCTTGTATGCTTCAGCCTTCACCACGTCGTCGGTGTAGAGCGACTTGCAGTAGAGCTTGATCGCATTGAAGATCAACGGGTCGCCCTCGTAGTCGTTGATGATGCCAGCGACTCGGAGGTCTGCCATGCAGGCGTCAATGTCCGCCTGGATGTCCTCGTCGAGCTTGTCGTGCGAGGTGCGGAGGCTCAGCTTGATCCTGTCAAGTGTTGTATTTGCCATGTGGCTCCTCCTTCCTGTTGTGGAAGGGCGGAGCTATTACGCCCCGCCCTCAGTGGTTCGATTAGACAGTAGCCTCGGAGACAAGCGCGAAGGTCTTGTCGTCGGTCAGCACGCCCTCCTGGCAGGTGTAGCCAGAGTAGAGGAAGGTGTGGTTGCCCAGGTTCTTGTCGCTCTCGATCGTCACGGGGGCGACAACGTTCTGGAGGTATTTCTTGGGATCGCCGATCAGAAGCTCGTCGTCGCCGAGAGCATCCTCAAACTTGATCGTGGCACCCAGAAGAGCGCCAGCCGCGCCAGCAGTGATGGCCTGCTGGAAGATGGGACGCTTCTGCGAGTCGACCATGCCGACCAGCTTGTTGTAGACGCCCTTGCGGGTGCCGTACACGACGACGGTGCCGACACGCTTCAGGCCACCGAAGCCTGCGCAGATGTTGGCATAGTTGACACCACCGGCCACCTTGTTGTCGGCGTTCATCTGCGCCTTGATGTTGGCAACGATCTCAGCGGCCAGCTTGGAGCCGAGGCGTGCGGAGATCTGGGCGACGATGTAGTCCTCGAATGCGGGGATCGCCATGTTCTGCATCTTGTAGGTGAGGGTCACGTTGGCCGTGTAGTCCTCGCCCGACAGGTTGATGTTGTCGAAGGTGATCTCCAGCTCGTTGGAGGCCGCGCCCTCGGCGGTCTTGCCTGCATCGGCTGCGATGCTCTTGGCCACGGGGATGGTGATCGCCGTGTTGGAGTTCATCGTGTAGACGTCAGCAACGATGGGGTGTGCCTCGCCGATCAGGTCGAGGATGCGGTTCTGCATGACCGTGGGCAGAGGCGCGGTCGTGTTGGTGGTCATGAACGTGAACGCACGGCGCTCGACGTCGTTCATATCCTCACCGCGCAGGTGCTTCAGGAATGCGCTGCGGTACTCCTCGGATGCGGGAGTGAAGGTTCTGTTTTCCATGTTGTTGTCCTCCTGGTTTTCGATAGGCTCACCGGCAACGATACCGGCGGCGATGTTGGCGCGAAGCTGCTGACGGGTCTGCACCTCGTTCTGGATCTGCTGACGCTCCGCAGTCAGCTGTGCGACCTCCTGCTCCAGAGCAGTGAGATCCTCGCCGGTGGCGTTGTCGATCTCGGCTGCGATGGCAGAGAGTCTGGTGTTGATTTCGTCAATTCTCATGACTTTCATCCTCCTATATTGATTTTGAGACGCAGTCGTCTGCGTCTTTCCTCAAGCTCTGCCTCACTCCGGGCTGCCAGGTCGATCACTCCGTCGGCCCAGCTGCGAGCATTGATTTCGGTGTTTTGGTTTGCCGGGATCGAGACGCCCGACACGTCGAAGACCTTCTTGACAGTTCGGTGGACGATCGTCCGGCTCGCTCTGTCGAAGTAGTAGTCGCCAGTGATGAAGCCCCAGCTCATCTTGGTGATCATCCCCGCCTGGATCTCCTCGTAGTGGTTGCGGGCGGCTTCCGTTCTGCCCAGGTCGGCAGCAACGAACAGGCCCTCCTCATTGGGCTCAACGATCAGCGAGCCGTTGCTCTGGCGCGCCATGACCGTGCCCTGGTGGTTGAGCTGGTAGATGACGTCCGAGAGGTCGCACTGCGCAAAGCATCCGCGCTCGAAACGTTCATAGACGGGGCCATCCTCGTCCTCCCACAGCACATAGGGCTCATAGCGGGCCGCGTATCCCTCCACGTAGTGGTCGCAGTCGATCCGCTTGGTGGTCACAGGTGCGAAGGTTTGAAGCGCGCGGATCTGGCGCTCATCCTTCAGCTTGATCTTGTCGGTCGGTGTCATCGTCGTCCTCCTTTTCGGGTTCCTCCGGTTCTTCCGGAGGCTTCTTGGTTGCGTTCAGCTCATTCTGGGCTGCGGTCAGTTGCTCTTGGAGCGCCGCGACCTGGTCGAGCTGGCTGATCTCGGTGTATTCCTTGCGGATGTAGCGCTTGTCGCCGTCCGGGACGTGCGGCAGGTGCCAGATGTCCATCACGTCGTTGGTGCTCAAGATGCCTCGGTCGAAGAGCTGCGTGCTCGTCTGGAGCTTGTCCGCGTTGGTCATGTACTGGAGGCGGTTGGCGCTCCACACGACGGACTTGCCTCTCCTGCGCTCGCTCTCGTTAAAGACCATGCACGTCATGGCTTGCGAGAGCTGGATGGCGAAGGGCTCGATCTTGCCCTCGTAGTAGGCCGACCAGTCGTCGCCAGTCGCCTGGTTCTGCAAGATCTTCTCGTTGCTGCCGAAGTAGTTGAGGACACGTGTCTCGATGATCTTCATCTGCTCCGCGTCGACGATCTTGGCGGCGGACTGGATCTGCTGGGCGTTGGTGTAGGTGCTGGGGAAGAGCGCCAGACCACCAGCATCGGGTCCGAGGTTGTCCTCCACCCACTGCTTGCGCTCTCGTTTCATGTCCTCCTTCTTGGCGAGGTTTCCGACCGTCGCCATGAAGCGGATGCTGGCGCTGTTCTTGATGCCCTCCACGATGCCCTGGTTCTGCGTGTTGAGCAGTTGGAGCGTCGGAGTCAAGGCTCGGTTGTCCTCGCCCTTGATGTCGTTGTTGTAGAGGTATTTACTGACCACACCACAGCGGGCGAGCTCGATGGCTGCCTTCTTGCCGTTGCGGAAGGTGTAGCGGAGCCATGCCTCTCCGCCCACGTCGATGATCTCCGTCTGCTGAGGGTTCACGGGATAGAAGCCGATCAGCCGATCGAACTCATCGAGCACCGGCGCGATGAAGCAAGTATTTTTTGCATCATAGAGCGTCGCCACCTTGTAGACGAACTGCGCGGACGTCATGAAGATGTTGGGCTTGTTGTCCAGCAACGTCTGGATGCCTTGGCTCCCCGCGCCGCTTACGAAGGGCAACAGCTTGCTGCAATGGTTGGCGAATGTGTGGATGCAGGCGCGGGTCAGTTCCATCTCGTAGACACCGCCATCGTAGTCGGTGAAAATCGGCGTGTAGCCGTCGAGCATCTGGAAGTAGCCGTTGACCTGCTTCTTCACCTTGGGTCTCTTAAACAAAAAATCAAAAGCTCCCATTTTTTTCTCCTTGTTATGCGATATTCTTCAGTTGATCGCCGATCTGGTCGTACCACTTCTGGCGAACGGTCAAGGCGTCGATGACGGCCACGAAGCCGTCGATGTGGCACCGCTGGTCGATCTTGACCGGGCGGATCTTGCGGGTCTCCGCGTTTTGTTTGACTCCCACGTTCAAGAAGTGGGACTTCAAGACTTTGTTGTCACCGAGTTGCAGGGTCTCGTCGCGCAGTAGACCGTCCGCCTCATGGAGCACGGGCGTCAGGTTCTCTCCCTGGTGTACGTCGTCCATGTGGAAGCCGTACTGGGTCATCTGTTGGACGAGATACTGTGCCGAGTAACGGTCATATCCGACCTTGAGCGGGAGGATCTCGTACTCCTCCACCAGCATCCTGAACCACTCGAAGCAGTCGTTGTAGTCGACATAGTTCTCACCGCTCGGCTGGATGAGCCCTTGGCTGACGTACAGCCGATAGGGCACGCCCTCCCGCTCTTGGAGCTCGTCGATCTTGTTCTCAGGCATGAAGAACTTGGCGAGGGTGAAGAGTCGGCCGCCCTTCTCAATCACCACGCAGCAGGCCGTCAAGTCGGTCGTCTGCGAGAGGTCGATGCCTCCGACGCAGTAGCTGCTCCGGAAGTCCTCCAGACGGAACGCCTCGCCAGTCACAGCATCCACCACATCGTAGGGGAGCCATGCCTGCGTGCTGCTCTGCTTGATGTTGCAGTACTTGGTCAGGAACTCGGCGCGCTTGCTCAAGCTGGCTCGCGCGATGGCGATCTCCTCAAGGAAGAACTCCGCCGAGACGCTGACGCCCATGTTCGGGTTGGCCTTCTTCAGTTCCTCAATGTCGTCCCACTTGCCGACGTCGTCGATGATGTAGAGGATCGGAAGCAGACGCCGCTCCTCACTGCTGCCCAGGAGGACAGCGGTGGAGCGCATCATCAGCTCGTCATAGGGGCCGTCGTTCACGTAGCCCGCCGTACTGATCGAGAAGATCATCGGCTGCTTACGCGCACCGAGCGCGGACTTCATGACCTCGTACTGCTTGAGCCCTTGCTCTGCCGGCCAGCTTGCAATCTCGTCGCAGACCGTCATGTGGGGGTTGAAGCCGTCGGACTTCTTGGCGTTGAACGCCAGGGGCTTGATGGCGGTGTTGGTGCTCTCCATGTAGATGTCGGAGCGGCGCTTCTGCGCGAGGTCGTCGAGCTCCGGCTCTTGATGGATCATCTTGTAGAAGTTGTCGTAGACGATGGCAGCCTGTTCCAGTTTAGGCGCGAGGCAGTAGATCTTCGCACCATACTCGCCGTCGAGGTATGCCATGTAGGCGATGCAAGCCGAGGCGAAGAGACTCTTGCCATTCTTTCGACCCATGACCATGAAGACCTCGCGGAAGATCCGCAGGCCGGCCTCGTCCACGATGCCGAACATGAGGCAGACCGTCGCCTTCTGCCATAGCTCCAGGGTGATGTAGTCGTTGCGCCCCTCGCAGTGTCGGCAGAAGGTCTCGATGAAGGTGATCGCCCTGTTGGCTTTGTCGCTGTCATAAAAGAAAAGACCGTCGCGGAGTCCGTCGACGATCTTGTTATACAAGAGTTTGATCCACTTACCGACCACGACCTCGCCGGTCGTCATCTTGTGGTGGTACTCATGTATTGGGGTAGCGTATGGGATCATTTTCTCATCAACGCCTCCAAGCGGCTCGACTTCTGTGCCGGGGGCACGAGATCGAGGAGCTGCTTGATGATGGCGTTCAGGTTCTTGGTCAGGCTGATGTGAACGTCTGCCGCGGCGGACTTCTTCCATCCGCTTTGGTTCTCGCCGTTCTGGTAGTACTCCGTCCAGCCGATCTCGTTCAGCTGCTCCTCCAGCTCTTCAAGGCTCACCGTGATGAAGGCGGCGCGGTCGATCAGGGCGGTGCAGGTCTTGAGCTTGTTCGGCTCCAGGTCTTTGAAAATATCAAAGAGTCTGTCCTTTTCTCGCTTGATCCGCGTCGTTTTTTTGATTTTCGCCAAATACCCCACCCCTTTCGTAAACTTTGCAGGAT